>Ga0209633_10002204_pt1 | contig 19099 bp, 8 predicted proteins | sample Cruoilmetagenom1_FD_187290 | JGI IMG/M metagenome (GOLD analysis project Ga0209633, IMG submission 187290) | Oil polluted marine microbial communities from Coal Oil Point, Santa Barbara, California, USA - Sample 1 (SPAdes) (version 2) | ecosystem: Environmental > Aquatic > Marine > Oil seeps ... | reverse complement strand
AAATAGGTAAAAATAAAGAGTAAAAAAAGTGATTTGATTGTCATCTTGTAATTTTATCAGGATATCTTTTGATATAAGAAAGAGTAGAAGTACAGTGAAGTGCTCTATAGTAAAAACTATTTAGAAAGTACATCAATGTGTCTCAAGAGTGTCACTTTGATCTTTATTCTCGAAAAGAGACTTCTTCCCTCCCCTAGAAAAATATACAGATACTATATTGTTTATGAACGATAAATACAGCTCAGGCGCATAAATTTTTCATTGCATCCTACTTCAAGAGATCACATTAGCCTAGAGTTAAGGTTAGCTTGCTAAAGTGGTCATTATATTCCAAAGGATAAAACATGGATCAAGAAACAAATACTGAGTATGGCATCAAGGTAGCGATGTTCATAAGCGAACCAAAATATATGGGTACCATCTCTGAAGAAGAAGCTGAAGAACTTAATGCCACGCTTTTTAGCTATACCTATGGAGATGATACATATGGTTACAAACTAACATTACACTGGGCTGTTAATACACATGAGGACACTATCGTGCTGGCACGTTACAGCTATGAAGGTATACCTTCAGGTATTGCAGTGAATCATATGCTGGCACTATTATGTGCAAATAAAAATATGCCTGATGTTGAAACTATTGCTTACGCGGCATTAGAAAAATTTTTACGTGACAATCCTAAAATACCGGCACTTCCAACGTCTGAATACTATGCTATCACTTTTGCCTTGGACGCTGTAAAGCTCGCTGTCAAAAAATATATTGGTGTGGCATTAAATCATGAAGAAAATACTATTCCATGTACAGATAGCCCAATGGGCCTGACTTCAATAAAAAGCTCTATAGCCTCGCATAACATTGAAACACTTGAAGAACTTGGGTGCTACACTAAAGCCGGAACTTCAGATACCAGTTGTAATGAAGAACTTTTAGCACTTATTGAAGCACAGCAAAAATCATTGGCAGAAACAAAAGAAGCTGAGGATGCTCTATCTGATGTACCATTTAAGGACCTAAGTCCACATCATAAAGTCATTGCTGTTGATATTGCTATAGACAACACAGTAAGAGATTTTCTTGTCATGGATGGTGGAGATATAGATATCATTAACGTAGAAGAAAATGGTGATGCCTATATCGTTTACATTAGTTATCTTGGTGCCTGCAGTAGCTGTTCGAGTTCTGGTACAGGTACCCTATATGCCATACAAAATGCATTGAGAGACAAGCTTGATCCAAATATACAGGTAATTGCTATTTAATCATTGAACCTATATGTTGTGATAAGTTTTCAAGACAAGCATTAACCTCAGTTCATCATAATTATAGATAACGTATATAAACTATGACACATTGGGTTTACCCAAGGTTCTAAGATATACGATATCTATGTTCATATTCTATTTCATTTCATTTATAAATCACAGAAAAATCTATCCTTTTTACCTAAATCTTAATACTCTTTATGTTACCCTCTTGATACTATTAAAAAAGGTTATCTATGCTCATTCGTCTTTTTATTTTATTTTTATTTATCCCCGTATTTCTTTTCTCCAATGTAACTCAACCATTAATTATCACAGGCGACAAAGATTATGCACCCTATACGTATATTGACAGTGAGAACAACGCACAAGGTCTTTTAGTTGATATTTGGAAAGAATGGGCAAAAGTAAATGAAGTGCCGGTTATATTCGAATTAAAAGAGTGGAATGAAAGTATTGACGCTATTAAAAACAAAAAGGCAGATATTCACAGTGGTGCGTATAGTACAGTAGCCAATACGTATAAGACAGAAGCTATTCACAAGAGTGAAACGTCTCTTTTTGCTCCCAAAGATTATATCTTAAAGCTTACTTCTCAACGTGTAGGTGTGATTGATCCTTATTTCGGAAAAGTCCTTAAAAAAGATTACCCGGAGATCACAATTGTCCCTTATAATAATTATGACGTTCTTTTTGAAGACATAAAAAATAAAAAAATCAACCTTTTTTTTGATACAAAAAAAGCTGTGATAGATGCAAGTAATGTCAGTTCATTAAGTACTCTTTTTAACATAGTTCGTAAATTTAGTGATACAATACACGCCTTGCAACAGGAACGTGGCGCTTCGACAGGTTTTATTAGCTCTGATGGAAAAAAGTTTAACCAGACATTACAAAAGACCAGAAATAAGAGTAATGCAGAGATAAAAGATCTACTCCTGTTTTTTAACCTTAATGCTTCTTTACTTGAACAGTATTTTAATGATGATGATTATGCTCAATTGAATACCATGTTCAATCATTTATATATGTTAAGAGAAAAAATCGACACGATCAGTATTGATTTCTCTAAAAGTTATTCTAAATATACTCAGAGTATTGCTGCATTACTTTTAAATATTTCTAATTTGTCTGATAAAGTTGAGAACAGAGAGGTTCGTGATGACTTGTATGTATATTCAACACTCATGATGTACAAAGAGAGTGTTGGACAAAAAAGAGCAGCCTTAAGTTCTTTGTTTTCTAAAAATAATTTTTCACCAGAGATCTTTGAATACTATCTTACCGCAGATACCCAAGAACATATTTATCTGAAGATCTTTAAACGTCTAGCAAAAAAAAGAACTGTAGATATCTATCATAAAACCATGAATAAGGATCTTCTTTTAAAAATCGAAGCCTATGAAAAACTTGGTATGGATAAACTACATAAAAAAGAAGTCACTCTTGATCCTGAAGCGTTTTTTCTTGACATCAGCAAAAAAATTAACCAGATTCAAGCAGTTGAACAATTCTTGGCTAAAAAGATCATTCAGGATATTGAAGCAGTAAAACGAGACAAAGACAGTCAATTAATCTTACATAATCCCTACAAAACAGTTCCTCTGTCTAAACTTTACTTTTTTGAAATGTATCCCTTGGTACACTCTCCTGCTTTAGCTGAAAAACTCAATAAAGGTTTTAATAAGGTTTCAAGAGCAAAACTGGAATCTATAGAGTCTAAATGGATTCAGTCCAATTCTCATTTTTATTCCAATACTATTTTTACAACAGAAGAACTTCAGTGGATAAAAGAGCACAAAACGATTCGTGTCGGAGGGGAAATGGATTGGGTTCCTTTTGATTTTGTGAATTCAAAAGGGAAATACGACTGTTATGCCAATGATTATCTTAAAGCCATCGAAAAAATAAGCGGTTTAAAGTTTGAGGTTCAGACCGGTAAAACCTGGGCAGGATTGCTCGATGATCTTAAAAATAGAAAGTTAGACCTTTTACCTGCGATCTACTATGCTAAGGAGAGAGAGTCTTATCTTAGCTACAGTAGTTCATATTGGGAACTCTCTGATTATATATATGTGCATAACGATACTAAAGACATTTCTTCGTTGAAAGATTTGAAAGGTCGCAGTATAGCCACTGTAGAAGGTTATAGTGTTACACTTTGGATAAAAAAGAATTTTCCAGATATTAAACTGGTCATCAAACCGAACATTCTTGAAGCTCTTATCGCAGTGCAGACCAAAGAAGCAGATGCCTTTGTAGGAGATAATGTATCTACCTTGTATATTATGAAAGACAACTTTATCGAAAATGTAAAAGTAGTCTCGGATGTCAAAGATAGAAAACCTGAAAAAGCCTATATGGCCATACGAAAAGATTATCAACTATTGCGTTCTATTATAAATAAATCTCTGCATGCTATTTCACAAGAGGAAGAAGAACAAATACGTGAAAAGTGGTTTTCAAAAGTTGAAGATATGATTCACAAGAAAGATCTGAATATAGCAGCAGGCTATAATCGACCACCTTTTATGTTCGGGAAAACAAGTAAAAAAGGTATAGAGGTCAACATAGCTACTAAAGCATTAGAGCTAGCCGGTTATAAAGTCGGAGATATCCAGCAAATGTCCTTTAAAAAAGCTGCACATATTTTACAGAAAAATGACAATATGGATGTTGCAGTTACCGTTCAAAAAGTTAAAGACAGCGGACTCTACTATTCTGAACCTTTTATCTCCTTTGATAATGTCGTTATCACACGCAAAAAAGACAACATTATCATTAATTCTGAAGATGATCTCATCGATAAATCAGTATCCACATGGTCAGGCGCCAACAAGGTATTAACCCCTCGTTTTCATGAACTTTTTAAGGAAGGTGCTACCACCCGCACCAACAAGTATCAAGAAATAGTTGACCAAACTGAACAACATAGACTTTTTTTCCTGGAACAGGTAGAAGCTATTGTTGTTGATAAAACCATATTCCAATGGCAAGAAAATAACTTTAAAAAAGAATTTGATATCAAAGGTGAATATGATATTCATGATATCTTTCCTGAGAAAACCTATTATTATATCGCATTTAAAAGTGAAAGAATACGTGATGATTTCAATAAAGCACTCAATGAGCTTAAAGAAGAAGATATTTATAAAAATGTATATAACCACTTCATTGAAGGTAGAATAAATTTACAACTTGACATTGCTAATCTTATTACTCAAATAAGTTCAGAATATATATTTTATGAAAATAGAGAAGAATTAGAACAAATATTAGAAATTTTTATCCAAAATATACCCTCTTTACATACCATTGATGTGTATGATGACAATACAAACTCCCTATTTCTGAAGGTTAAAGATCATAAGTTTACAACTGTGCATGAAAAACATGCTCAGGTGATCAAAGACAGTTATTTTAGAGGAGGAGGAAACCCATTAAAAGTTGGATATGTCAAACTTAGTTTTGATTATGAAACTGTTAAAGACCTTAAAAAAGATGAAGTTCCCTATTTGAGTACCTTCTCTTTTTTAGATAAAAATCATTATCAGGAAATTGAAAAAAATTATATCCAGTATAAGTTCTTGGATAAAAAGATCGAACTCTCCGAATCAGAAAAAGATTGGATCAAACTCCACCCTGTGATCAAATTTACAGGAGACCCGGACTGGTTGCCTTTCGAAGCCTTTAATGATAAAGGAAAATATGTGGGAATTGTAGCAGAATACCTTGATAAATTAGAAACCTTGACCGGTCTTGTATTTGCACGAATTCCAACTGCATCATGGAGTGAATCGATTGCATTATCTCAAAATAAAGAAGTAGATATATTATCTGAAACTACAGATTCTATACGCAAACATCTCATCTTCACAAAGCCTTATATTTCTAATGATGTGGTGATCGTTATGCACAGAGATCATAGTTATGTTGAAGGTCTCAGCGCGATCCAAGATAAAAAAATAGCACTGATAAAGGATTATGGTTATACTGAGCAGATCAAACAAAGATTTCCCAAAATTCCTTTTGTAATGGTAGATACTGTTAGTGAAGGATTAAGTGCTGTATCCACAGGTAAGGTTGATGCTCTGGCATGTACCTTTGCTCTAGGTACCTATACGATCACTAAATTAGGATTAAGCAATATAAAAATTGTAGGAAAAACACAGTTTAGTACATCTTTGGGTTTTGGTGTAAGAGATGATTATAAGCCTTTGGTAGAAATATTAAATCGAGCTATCAGTACTATCAGTAAAGAAGAACATAATGAAATTTTCAACCATTGGATCAAGCAGGATTATGTTGAAAAAACAGATTATTCACTTTTATATAAAATAGCTGCAGGTGCACTGCTTCTTATCTTGATGTTTCTTTTTTGGAATAGAAAAATGGCAAAAGAGATCGAAAAACGTCAGATAATTGAAGACCAAATGACAGAGACACAAAATCGTCTTAGTACACTTTTTGATGCTTCTCCGGATGCTCTTACGATCATAGATAAAAAAGGACAGTATGTTTCCTGTAATGATGCCAGCTTAAATATGTTTGGTATCAAAACAAAAGAAGAGTTTTTAAAATTAAAGCCAGCAGATCTATCACCTGAATATCAGGATAAAAATAATCTCTCAACCGATCTTGCAACTGTACGCATAAAAAAAGCCTTACGTGAGGGAAGCAATAGATTTGAATGGATACATAAACGCCTGGATACTGACGAAAGCTTTGATGCAGAAGTTATTTTATCGGGTGTTGAATTAGGAGGAGAACCACATATATATGGTATTGTCCGAGATATTACAGATAGAAAACTTTTAGAAACCACCATTAATCAAAATAATCTCCATATGAGTTTTGTATCTGAAAATGCAAAATTAGGTTTTTGGAATTTCAACCCTCAAATTGGAGATCTGTATGTCAATAATATTTTTGTAACAATGCTTGGTTATGATCCACATAAAGTGTTAAAAGATGGATTCCATGCAGAGATGTTTAAACCTTTTAAAGATGGTCTGGCTTTTTGGGAACAGTTGCTTCACCCTGATGATGTCGAAAGAACAACAAAATCTTTAAATGCACACATTAATGGAGAGAGTGAATTATATAAAGTAGATTATAGAATGCGTCGTTTTGATGGTACATGGATGTGGTCTACAGCTATTGGGAAGATAGCAGAGTACGACGATGAAGGAAAGCCTATAAGGTTTAATGGTGTTAATCTTGATATAGATGATGCAAAAAAAGCGCAAGAAAAAATCGAGTATCAACAGCAGCAATTTACATCAATGGTCTCTAATGTTCCAGGAGTCATCTATAGATGCCTGCTTGACGAACATTGGACCATGCTATATATCAGTGATGCGATAGAGAAAATAAGCGGATACCCTATGTCTGATTTTTTAAATAACAATGTAAGAACTTTTGCAGATATCATGCATCCTGATGACTCTTCTCATGTAGCAGCATATATACAAAATAAAATAGATCATAAAGAACCATATATAATTGATTACAGAATCATACGAAAAGATGGAGAGATACGCTGGGTAAGAGGTGAAGGTCAAGCCTTATATGACAATAACAATATTGGATGGCTTGACGGTGTCATTTTTGACATTACTGAACAAAAAGAAAATCAAAAAGATTTAGAAAACTCCAAAAGAAAACTTGCAGAAGAAAAAGAATTTACGCAAACACTGTTGGATTCGCAGGAACAGATCATCATTACAACAGATGGAGACCAACTCTTAAGTGCAAATAAAACATTTTTTGATTTCTTTGACGTAGTGGATATAGATGAATTTGTGATACATTACAAATCTAAATGCATTTGTGATACATTTAATACAGACTCACCTGAGGGTTATCTGCAACCGCAAATGGATGATCAAAACTGGATAGAATACATTACCTCAGACTCATCAGCTCAATTCAAAGCCATGATCAGCAGAGGAGATACTGACTTTATCTTTTCTGTGTCGGGTACAAAACTTCCAGGTAGAGAGGGCTTGAGTTCTGCTGTGTTTACCAATATTACCGAGTTGGAGCAAGAGCGCAGTAAAGCAGAAGCAGCTACCAGGTCAAAATCAGAATTCCTGGCCAATATGTCTCATGAGATCAGAACACCGATGAACGGGATCATAGGAATGACACATTTGGCACTTCAGACAGAGTTAAATGATAAGCAAAAATCTTATCTGCAAAAAGTAGATAATTCTGCAAAATCTCTGCTGGGTATCATCAATGACATCCTGGACTTTTCTAAGATCGAAGCTGGAAAACTGAATATAGAAAAGATCGATTTTGATATTTATAAAGTTATCAGTGATGTGATTGAACTCATTGAGATCAAAGCAGAAGAAAAAGATCTTGAACTTGTCGTAGGATATGGTGAAGGTGTAGGTAAAAACTTTTGGGGTGACAGTCTTAGGATTTCTCAGATCCTAACCAATCTTTTAGGAAATGCCATCAAGTTCACTGAAAAAGGCGAAGTGTCCATTTATATAGAAAAACTACATAAGGACAGATATAGATTTGAAGTTAGAGACACAGGTATAGGACTTAGTCCTCAACAGGTTAAAAAGCTTTTCCAATCATTTTCTCAAGCGGATGGCAGTACGACAAGAAAGTATGGAGGTACAGGGCTTGGTTTAACCATATCCAAACAGTTAGTTGAGTTAATGGACGGAAAGATCTGGGTAGAAAGTGTAGAAGGTGTAGGAAGCTCTTTCATCTTTGAAATAGAGCTGAAAGAAAAAACAAACCTCTCAAACTATAATGTCTTTGGAGATAAAACGATCTTAGTGGTTGATGACAATGAATCCTGGCACACTATATTAAGCAGTACACTCAATAACTTTGGGGTACATGTTGAGCATGCCTACAACGGGGAAGAAGCTGTATCGATGGTAAGAGAAAGTATAAAACCATATGACTTGATATTAATGGACTGGAAGATGCCAGAACTCAATGGTATAGAAGCGACCAAAAAAATTCACGAAATGGATAATGAAAAAGATATTCCTACTGTAGTGATGATCTCTGCATATCATGAAGACAGTCTTGTTGAAGCAGCTAAAAAAGCAGGCATTGATATCTTCTTACAAAAACCTGTCAACCCCTCGATCTTAAATGATATATTAAGTGGTTTGTTCTTAACAGGAAATACGATGCAGATGAATGTAGCTGAAACGAAAAAAAGCTTACGTTTAGAGATGAAAACACTGAAGGGAAGTCATATACTTCTTGCTGAAGACAATGAAACAAACCAGGAGATCATTACAGGACTGCTCGAAGAGAGTGGCATTATCATTGATATTGCTTCAGATGGTCAGGAAGCAGTAAACAAATACAAAGAAAATCCCCGTAAATATGAACTTATATTTATGGATCTCCAAATGCCGGTCATGGATGGTTATGAAGCCACAAAGCAGATAAGAACAATAGACAAAGAGATCCAGATCATTGCACTCACTGCCAATGCGATGCTTGAAGATATAGAAAAAACACAGGCAGCGGGTATGGATGAACATTTGAACAAACCAATAGAAGTTGAAAAACTTTATGCGACCCTATTGAAACGATTAAAGAAGAAAATAGAGTTCCAGGAAGATGATCATATAGAAAAAGAAGATGAATTGGAAGTTCCGGATTTTGAAACTATCGATACTGCACAAGGTTTGGACTATCTTTCCAATGATAAAAATATCTATTTGAAACTTTTACATAATTTCTTAAAAAAATATACAGACTTGAACTTGAACGCTATGGATGAAGAAGAGTTTGCGCTAAGCACACATACACTTAAAGGTCTTTCTGCCAGTATAGGGGCAAAAAAACTCAATACTCTAGTAACCCAGTTAGACACAACACAAGACAGAACATTCATTCACCCTGTGGATCAAGAATTAAATAAAGTGTTAAATGAGTTAAGAGAAAAGCTTGTCTATGATACCCATGAAGAAGTACCAAGCAATAAAGAAAAATTAACTACAGAAGATGAAAAGGTTCTGTTTGAAACACTGAAAGAAGCTCTTGAGTCCATGGAGCCTCAAAAGTGTGAAGATATCATTAAAGAGTTCAATGCCTATGCCCTTGATGATACACTTAAGGATAGATTGGCTAAGATAAATTCTTTAATAAATGAATATGATTTTGATGAAGCGTTAGAGCTTATCAGTGGTTGAAGGCAATAAAATAAAATGAATGCAATTAAAAAAATTCTAGTCGTTGATGATGAACCTTTAAATATAAATATCTTAGTTGAACTCTTAAAAGACAGGTATAAGATGATGGCAGCTAAAAACGGTCTTCAAGCTTTGAAAGCCGCACGCTCTTCAAATAAACCTGACCTGATCTTATTAGATATTATGATGCCTGAAATGGATGGGTATGAAGTATGTCGTTTACTTAAAGAAGATGATAATACCAAAGATATACCGGTGATCTTTATTTCCGCAATGAATGAAACCTTAGATGAAACGAAAGGCTTTGATGTGGGTGCCATAGATTATATCACCAAACCTATCTCCCCAAAAACCTTGGAAGCAAGAGTACATACCCATCTTGCTTTAACTCAGCAGGCAGTAGAATTAAAAGAGGCTCATGCACTCATAAAACAACAACAGCAGCGTATGCAGGATGAATTGAATGTAGCCCGTGACATTCAACTCTCTATGGTACCTACGACTTTTCCACAAGATGACGCAGTTGAAGTCTATGCCACCTTGAAACCTGCACGTGAGATCGGTGGTGATTTTTATGATGCATTTATGCTCGATAATGAGTCTTTATGTCTTTGCGTAGGTGATGTTTCAGGTAAAGGTGCCCCCGCAGCCCTGTTTATGGCCATGACCAAGACTTTGATCAAGTCTTATGCTTCTTCGGATTTTTCGACGGCAAGTATAATGACCCGAGTGAATGACGAAGTGTGTGAAGGTAATGATGAAAATTTTTTTGTTACTGTTTTTTTAGCCATTTTAAACATTCATACCGGAGAACTGCGTTTTACCAATTCAGGACATAATTATCCTTATCTTATCAAAGAAGATAAAACTCTGGTGTCCTTAAACCAAAAACATGGACCTGTAGTAGCAGCTATGGATGGTATAGTCTATAAAGAAGATCTGATTACCTTAGACAAGTTTGATACCCTGTTTTTATTTACAGACGGAGTCACGGAAGCTATGAATAATGAGAAAGAACTATATGGTGAAAAGCGTTTAGAAAACTTTTTATCAAAAAATGACTGCAAAGATGTAAAGACAAATATCAATCTTTTAATGGAGGACATTTCAATGTATGAGAACAGTGCCACTCAAACCGATGACATAACGGTGTTGTCATGCTTTTATTCTGGCCAGAGTATGTTAGATAGTCTGAGTATTTCCATTGAAAACAAGCTTGAAAACATAGCGTTTGCCATTAAAGATTTTGATGCTTTTTGTGATAAGAATCAAATCAATGATGCCCCCCATAATAAAGTCAACCTAGCCCTGGATGACCTGCTCAATAATATTATCTCGTACGGTTATGCAGATCAACGCAGTCATACTATAGATATAGAGTTTAAGTATTTAAAGCAAGAGTTAATTATTATTATTGAAGATGATGCCATACCTTTCAATCCTTTTGAAGTACATACGGATAGTACACATCTCTCCATAGATGAACGTGAAATAGGAGGATTGGGTATTCATTTAGTAAAAAACCTTATGGATAGCTGTCAATACCAGAGAAAAGCCAATAAAAATGTTGTTGTTTTAACCATACAACTGTAAAAAGAAATATAAGGAATACAAGTGAAACTAACCAACAGTGAAAAAAACGGATATAAAGTAATAGAATTTGAAGGCAGTTTGGACACAGGAACGTCACCTGCTGTAGAAAAAGAGATCAATGAGTTGATAGAGAACGGTGCATTAAAGCTTGTTTTTAATTTTGAAAAAACAAACTATATGAGTTCATCAGGGCTAAGGGTTCTTTTGGTTACCGCAAAAAAACTAAAAGGTATTGGTGAACTGAAGATCTCCAATCTTAATGGCGTGATCGAAGAGGTTTTTGAGGTTTCGGGGTTCAACTCTATCTTAAATGTCTACAAAACAGAAGAAGAAGCTCTTTCTTAAATGTTTCAAGAAAATCATGCTTTAACCACTCAGCTATCAACCTATCATGATATTCGTGCCATAGGAATCATCCGTGCATTTGTTGCACAAACAGGGCAGTTCTTTGGTGCAAATGAGACAGAAGTCCATCAACTGAAGCTTGCCTCTGAAGAAGCGGCAGGATTTATCATCAATGCTCTGATACCTGACAAAAAAGAAAACTTCAATATCGTTTGTGAAAGCATTGATCAGGGCTTGCGTTTTTACTTTGAAAACAAGGGCATACCGATAGATGAAGAGAATATGCCTGTCTATGACAGTACCAATCCTACAGATTCACTTGATGCCCTGCCCTTTTTTCTGATAGAAAATGTTACAGATGCTGTCAAATTTAAAAATAAAGGGAATGACGGCTGGGTACTAGTATTTGAAAAACGTTTTAAAAAGTTTCAGTCACTGCAGGTAATGAATGAGATCGACCCTGAAGTCCTTGACCGTTGTGCAAAAGAGAAGCTTCCTATTACAATGGCCACAGCTGAAGATGCCTATGACCTTATCAAACTGACCTATTTTACCTACAGATACTCTTATGTGAAGCAGATCTTCTATTATCGTAAAGAGTTGGAAAATGCTGTCACTGATGGTAATATCATAGCATTTATCGGTAAAAATACAAAGAACGAAGTGGTGATAAACTCTGCCTTTTTTCGCTCTCCCCACTGTGATGCCATTGCAGAATCAGGTATGCTCATGAGCCAACCTGAATACAGGAGAAATCGGGCTCTTTTACGTCTAACACGTTTGCAGCTGGAGTACATCAAAGAAGGAGACAGTGGTATTCGTGTACTTTATTCCAAACTTGTGACTGCTCATACAAAATCACAGCGCTTGCTAGCAGCATACCATTTTCTTCCAACATCTCTAAAGCTTTCTATTCATGATCAGGCTGATTTTGTGGGCTTGGACACTCAAGAGGTAGGAAGAGAGAGTTTGCTTTATGCTCTTTTGGCGCCTAACGGTTTTGAACCTACCACACTTTATGTCCCGCAAAAACACCAGAAAATCACTGAACAGCTACTGGAAAGTATTGATGTTATAGATATTTCAACAGAGACAGATGCAGTACACGCTGCCAACACATCTGGAACCGTTGATACAGAAGAGGAAGACCGTATCGCTACCATTAATATTGAAAAGTTGGGTAAAGACTGGTTTAAATGGCTTCGTGATCATCTCAATGCCTGTGACAATAACGGTATTATAACCATTCATCTGCATATCCCTGCAGATCAACCGCTTCCTAAAGATCTCGAAAGCAAACTACACTCTCAAAAACTTTTTTACAGTGGTATCGTCATCAAAACGATGCAACGATGGGAACTTGTATATACTCTTCTTCAGGGACAACATTTTGATTTTGATTCTGTGGCCCTGTACGAAGAAACTGCTATGACCTTACATGAGTATATGAAACAAGAATATTTGACATTAAAAGAAAGTTGACAACCATGAGGCCACAACGATGAACACTGAAAAAAACATGCTAGGTGATACTCTCTATTTCGCCTTTTTAATACTTTTCATAGGTTCCATCGTCCGTTTAGGTGCTTCGATCTATCTACCTGCGATGCCTCTCATCGCAGAAGAACTGCAGATAAGCAAAGCACTCATGAGTAATACACTGACGGTCTATTTTGTTGTATTTGCCTCATTCACACTTCTGGCAGGCATACTCAGTGATGCCTATGGGCGAAAACGTGTGCTGATGTCAGGTATGTTCTTTTTCATTTTAGGATCTGTTGTCTGTGCACTCTCCGAAAGTTATGAAGTACTGATGATCGGGCGTATGATCCAGGCATTTGGTGCAAGCATGGTGCCGGGCACACTTATGGCAATCATACGTGACGCCTGTTCTGACCTTCGTGTAGTCACTCTGATGGGTTGGCTTACAGTGCTGGGTGGTCTTTTTCTTGTTGCTGCTCCAATCATCGGCGGGGTGTTGACCCAATTATTTGGCTGGAGTGCCAACTTCTGGTTTCTTGCTCTCTTTACATTTCTTGTATTTATCTTAACTATTTACAGTATGAAAGAGACGCATCACAAAGATGCCAGGACACCTGTTAATATACGCGAAACACTCAGTATTGTACTTCGTATGTTAAGTACATCTTCTTTCATACTGGTCCTGGCACCGGTTATTTCATTCTACGCTATTCAAGGTGCATTTTTAGCAGCTGTGCCGTTTATACTCATGGGGGAATACGGCTTGGATCCGGTGATCTTCGGTATCAGTAATCTTAACATTGTCATCGGACTGTTCTCAGGAAGATACCTTGGTATGTATTTTTTAAAAGAGCATGGTGCTGCCTCTGTATATAAGTATGGATCCTGGTTGGCTATCCTGGTTGCACTATTATTTATAGTCATCGCTTTAGGTTGGATCAAAGGGTTATGGACATTCCTTATTATTACGGGTATCTTTGCCGCATTGTTTGGCATGGTCGCCCCTTTGGGAATGAAAAGCTCCTTAAGTGCATTTCGTACTGTCTCAGGGGTTGCTGCAGCACTTCAAAGTGCGTCCCTCTTCATTGCTTCAGCACTTGGTTCTGCTGCGGTAGGTCTTCTCATGCATCATTTTGAATCACTGTCAGTTGAAACGATCTTTGCCATAGTTTCTGCTTTCCTGTGTCTTGCTGCAGCTGTCACTGGCCTAAAAACTAAGACCTTTTAACCCTAAATATGATACTATTTTCAATACTTTAATTCCTAAAGGCTACACACCATGAAAATATTCTTAAAGCTCTCTCTTGTTTTCACCCTACTCACACTCACTCTTCATGCAGAACGGAAAGCCTTAAAGGCCTCTATGGTCATTTCAGGTGGCGTAAGTCTTGGAGCATATGAATCAGGATACAACTGGGCATTGATCAATATGATGAAAAGAGAAAAAATCTCAAGTGATCATGTAGATCCCCAATTGAAATCTGTAGCAGGTGCTTCTGCAGGTTCCATCAATGCCTTACTGTCTGCGATGTACTGGTGTCAAAAAGAATCTGTTCCTTTAAAAAACTCTGTAGAGGATAACCTCTTTTATGAAACATGGGTTAACCTTGGTATTGAAGATCTTATGATTGTAGGTGATGATCCAAGTAATCAAAGTTCACTTTTTACGCAAGACGGGTTACGAAAAAAAGGTGTAAAGATCATTGATCATCTTAAACAGCCTATCTTTAAAAAGAATTGTGAAGTGCCTTTGGGGGTAGCTGTCACAAAGGCCACTCCAATCGTTGAGACGGTCGCTGGTATCAAAGTTAAAAATCAAAACTTCTCTGTACCGCTTACATTTAAAGAGAAAAATGGACAGGGAATCGTTGAGAACAAAAAAATGCCACCCAGTACAACCTTTTTTCTCTCCATACCCGGCATAGAAAAAGACAGAAACAAACTCGTCAATCTTCTCTTGGCTTCCGGTGCCTTTCCTGGTGCTTTTCATCAGGTAAAACTTGATTACAGGTATAAAGGAAAAAACTATTCTCACAACTTTGTAGACGGTGGTTTATATGACAATGTGCCACTTGATCTTGCCACTGAACTTGATGACAGTGCTCAATATTATTTCTTTATGGATCCGGGCAATATGAGAAAAGAGCCCCTCTCCGACAATACAGATAAAAAAGATGAATTGCCTATTGGATTCATCACTCCAAACATTATTCCGGTTTTTTCCAGTTTTGATATCATGCAATCCATGAAACTCTATCAGGCGATCAATAAGAACTTTAGAGGTACCTCAAATAAAACTTTGATACTTTCATCACGCTATCACCCCATAGCTGGGGAATTCTTGGGACATTTTGGTGCATTTTTAGATATAAACTTCCGTGTGTATGACTATTATGTCGGTGTCTATGATGCGATTTACCATGTTGCAGAAGCGTATAAAAGGGAAAATCGTCATGCACCTATGACGCAAATAGATCTTATGAATCATTTAAAAACAGTCTTGAGATTAGATAAAAACCCTGAAGCATTGGCCGCGTACACACTGTTTTTAAATACAGAATTTTATCATGCCAAACCCAAAACAACAGATCGCTTTTCTGCCATTTATAATGCATTTAATTTGAATAAACCTGATGCAACGCGTTATAGTAATGAAGAATTTAAAGCCTTCCTCACTAAACTTGACATGAAGTATCTTGAAGATCGTAAACATTCTTACATAAAATATGCAAAAAATGATATTGACAATTGGTATAAAAGACCTTTAAGACATATTATTTCACGTATTACTCTATTGGAAAATGATCGGTCTGTAGCAGGAATGAAAGGTTCATTTGGTAAAGAAACTGCCTTTGTAGCCTGGGCATCATCTTCTTTTCTAAAAGAGAAAAGAGGATTTGAGTTTTTACCGCTCAATGTACCAGAGGATAAAGGTCAGGAAGACTTTCGTACTGCTTTAAAATTATTACCCGGAGAGATAGCTGCAGATTTGAAAAACGGAGGAATGAGCTTTGGGTATTATGCACTTTATCACATGGAGAACAAAGATGTCATCTCAGGTGTTGAAGGAAAAGCTTCTTATGTTGCGATCAGTAATCAAACTGATTTTATACGCGGAGACCTCTCTGTCTATAAAGAGTATGATGATTTCCTAAAAATAGGAGTCGGGGCAAGTTTCTTTGGAAATATGGAAGGTTCATTCTATCAAAGCAACAGTGCTTACGGATTTAACACATATGTGGATCTGATGGACCTATTGAGAGTGAGTTATGTAAGAAGAAATGGAGACCAATTCACTAAAAGTCATATCTACTTTGGTTTTCAAAATATACCAAGTCTCATTTATTGGTTAAAAAGGTAAATAATGATATTATACTTTCATATAACATAGACAAGGAATTTTAAATGAGTATCAGTAAAGTAGCGGCTGGGGTATTGTGTCTCAGTGTAGGACTTTTTGCAAATTATGCAAAGGGTATAAAGTATTATCAGGATGGTGAATTTGAAAAAGCATTCCCAATCATTAAAAAAGAGGCTGAGCGTGGCGGTAACAAAGCAGCAGAATATCGTTTAGCATCGATGTATGAAGCAGGTAAAGGTACAGACGTTGATATGCAAAAATCAATGTACTGGTATAAACAAGCTGCCGTCAGATACTCTTTTGTTACAAAACCAAAGCCAAAACCAAACAGAACGATCACCGAAAAACTCAGTGCACAGATCGGTGATGACAATATGAGACAGGGAAATGAGTATGCATTGGCTCATATCAAGGCAGATACACCAGAGGTAAAATCTATCGTCAATTCACTTGTCGATGGTGATTTTTTTGGTCTTAAACCGTATAGAACGAATTTTATCCTTCCGGTCTCTTATTCTAAAGACAATCCAGATCGTGTTTCTTCTGTTATACCTCGACGTGATATGCTTCCAATATATAGAGAATATGGTGAAAACGTCGAAGTCAAGTATCAACTGAGTTTCAAAAAAGACATGAGTTATAACCTTTTTGGCCTACATGAATACATTACTATTGCATATTCCCAAGAAGTATGGTGGCAGCTTTATGATGAGTCAGGTCCATTTAGAGAAACAAATTATCGACCTGAGATCTTCCTTACATTGCCAAGTTCAAAAAATTTGAATGACTCATTGGGGCTTAAAGCATGGAAAACAGGGTTTATACATGAATCAAACGGTCAGGAAGGATACCGTTCGAGATCCTGGAACCGTCTCTACCTGACAGGACTCTTCCAGTGGGACAACCTCTTCATGGAAGCAACTGCCTGGTACCGTTTACCTGAAGATAGAAAATCAGATCTGTTTTATGCACAACTGACACCTGAAGCATTACTCCAATCAGAGGCAAGTGGTGATGACAATCCAAACATCAGTAATTACCTTGGTTACGGAGATCTCAATTTTGGATATCTTTACGGTAAACATAAGTTTTCTTTAATGCTCAGAAACAACTTTAGCACCAACAAGAACAGAAGTGGTGTTGAACTTGGCTATTCATACCCTTTCTTCAATTCTCCGAATACTTCATGGTATGCACAGTTCTTTAACGGATATGGTGAGAGTTTGATAGATTACAATAAAAATGTTACCAAAGCATCATTTGGATTTTCTCTCTCTACATCGATCTTCTAACAGTTAAATCTTTTTGCTTTACTCTTTATACCCGATCTTTACGATTAGCCATGAAGAGAAGGTTACTATCTTCGTATAAGGAAGAAAATTTGATTTCTATCCCTGTCCAAATAAATAGTTTATGAAAAAAGATCAGAGTTATTAACTATTTCCATACAAAACCCTCCATTGAAAACCTAGAAGACTAGGTCAACAACCGTCAGTGCAACAAATCTACTAAATAGATTTGTGTAGATAACAGGTGAAGTCAATCACTGTCCATATTTTGAATTAGAGTCTTTTCATAAATGGGGTGTACGGTTCAGGCTTAAAACGCTATAGATGTAAAGCAGAACATCTGCATGGTATTGTTGAATTTGATGAAACCTATTTCCTGGAGTCCCATAAAGGTGAACGTCATCTTGAACATAAACCCCGTAAATGTGGCTTAAAGTCATTCATTTAGAACAGAACATTTTCTTGATGATTTATAAAATTGATTTCTATTATCTTTGAAGTCTTATAGAAGAGAGGCAACTCACCCCTTAGAAGGGTAAACTACTCTAAGAAAAGAGTAGTTTTGAGTGCTTAATTATGGTGGGGTTGACTGATCTTTTTAAGTGCATCACCTACACTAAAGCTTGCAGGTAAGCCTCTTGGAGGGAAGGCCTTAAATGACTTTACAAACTCTCCAACAATACCCTGGGCTGGAACAAAGAGATAGGCACGTCTAAACATCCACTCATCATATCTCCAACTTGCATTATGTTGTACAGCAAACTCATAAGGATCTTCTCTTAGATTGGTAATACGTGGAGCACGGTGTGGCTTAAATTGGCAATCCCAAACATCAAAACCATTACACTCCTGAGTCAGGAAGGAGATCTTCCACTTATTATAACGAAAGGCAGCGTAATCACCATCATCTGTAATATAATGGAACTCCTTACGTGCGCCCTTACCTTTACCTGATAATAAGGCCGTCTGATCATAACTGTCAAGATGCACTTTATACGTCATATCTCCCGCCTTGTGTCCCTTAAGAAGCTTTTCTTTAATACCAGATTCACCAGCAGCAGCTACCAAAGTTGGGAACCAGTCACTATGGTGGAATAGATCATTAATAACAGTATCTGCTTTAACCGTACCTGGCCATCTTATCATAGCTGGTACACGTACACCTGCTTCCCATGTTGTTGCTTTTTCTCCTTGAAATGGTGAAGTAGCTCCATCAGGCCAGCTAAATTTCATCGCTCCATTATCAGAGGTAAAGATAACGATGGTATTATCAGCGATCTTAAGGTCATCAAGTTTCTTTAACAATGCACCTACCGTATCATCAAGTTCTGTCATCGCCGCACCCATAAGACCTTTTTCAGGAATCATATCAGCATATCTTTTACGCAGATGCGTGAAAGTATGCGTACGTGTGGTGTTATGCCATACAAAAAAAGGCTTCTTATTATCAACCGCACGCTGCATAAAGTCCATGGTCTGAGCAAGCGTCTCATCATCATAAGTTTTCATTCTCTCGATAGTCATTTTCTTAAGGTCTTTGATCTTCTGCTTACCGACTACACCCCATCTAGGGTC
>Ga0209633_10002203_pt1 | contig 19099 bp, 18 predicted proteins | sample Cruoilmetagenom1_FD_187290 | JGI IMG/M metagenome (GOLD analysis project Ga0209633, IMG submission 187290) | Oil polluted marine microbial communities from Coal Oil Point, Santa Barbara, California, USA - Sample 1 (SPAdes) (version 2) | ecosystem: Environmental > Aquatic > Marine > Oil seeps ... | reverse complement strand
TTGGGTCTTTATACCCTTTTATAAATTTTTTTATCTCTTTTTCATCTTGAACTTTTTTGCCATCATACATATTAAAAAGTGCCATTGGGTGTGCTTTTATGAAGTTATTGATAATAAACTCCATTCGAGCAAGACCTACTCCTTGGTTTGGAAGTTTTGAAAATAAAAAAGCTTTATGCGGATCACCAACATTCATAAAAAGTTTAGTTTTAGGCTCTTTTATATTACTAATATCTATCTCTTGAATCTTATATTTTAAAATTCCTTGATATACATAGCCATCATCACCACCAGCACAGCTTATTGTCACTTCATTTCCATCTTTTAAAAGCTTTGTAGCATTGATGCAACCTACAATTGCAGGAACTCCTATTTCTCTTGCAACTATTGCTGCATGACAGGTTCTTCCACCTTTGTTTGTTACTACTGCTGATGCTTTTTTCATCAAAGGTTCCCAGTCAGGATCTGTTGTGTCGGCTACTAAGATATCGCCCTCTTTAAAAGTATGTGAATCAGATAGTTTAGTGATGATTTTAACAGTACCACTACCAATTTTATCTCCAACTGCTTGCCCTTTAAGAAGAATTTTTTTATCTTCATCTTTTACTAAAAGATTATAGGTTTTTAGTATATATTTCTCTTTTTTACCTTGTACAGTTTCTGGTCGTGCTTGCACTATAAAAAGTTCACCACTTCGTGCATCTTTTGCCCATTCTATATCCATAGCCCGATAGTCACCAGAGATTTTTGAGTAATGCTCCTCTATTTTCAAACCATAAAAGGCTAGTTTTATAACCTCTTCATCACTAATAGAAAAACTATTTTGCTCTTTTTTAGTTATAGATATATTTTTGGTTTTGTCTAAATTTTTACCACTATATATCATCTTTTTTTCTTTTGAACCTAGTTGTTTTTTTAATATTGTAGAGATATTTTTTTGAAGAGTTGGTTTAAAAACAAAAAATTCATCAGGGATAACTTTACCACCTACAATATTCTCACCCAAACCATAAATTGAGTTTATCATGATTAAGTCTTTTGAACCTGATTCTGTATCAATTGTGAACATTATCCCACTGCTTGCTTCATCACTTCTTACCATCTTTTGGACACCAACAGACAAGGCAACTTTTAGATGATCATATCCTCTACTTTGTCTATAGCTTATTGCTCTATTATTAAAAAGTGAAGCGTAACATTTTTTTACTGCTTCTAAAAGTTTTTTTTCATTATTTATATTTAGAAAAGTATCTTGCTGACCAGCAAAACTAGCATCTGGAAGATCTTCAGCAGTTCCAGAAGATCTAACTGCTACATCAATATATTTTTTGTCATATTTTTTTGATAAATTTTGATAAGATTTTTTTATCTCATCTACTAAAACTGGAGGTAATTTGGCATTTAAGATTAAATCTCTTATCTTAGAGCCTCTTTTTTGTAGGTTTTTTATATCACTTATATCCAAATCTGATAGAATAGATTTTATTTTGTCTTTTAAATTGTTTCGCTCTAGTAAAAGCCAATAAGCTTCACTAGTTGTTGCAAAACCATTTGGTATTTTTATACCAAGCTTATCCAAAGAGCTATACATCTCCCCCAAACTTGCATTTTTCCCACCAACTGAAGATATATCATTTATATCTATCTGATTAAAAAACTTTATATATTTCATAACAATCCTCCAAAAATTAAATTTTTACAAGTCTAACTATACCCTACCCATATTTTCTTCATCTATTTTCATTATAGTGTCTTCTACTAGTTTTGTCAAAGTTCATTTTTATTGTCTTCCTCCTCGCACACATCGAACATAATTAATGGTATTCTTGAGGTCACTGTAGCCATCACCGTTATTGAAGTAGATACCCCATGCACGGTCGATAATGTTCTCACTGCAAGTACTACTCCAATACCAGTTTGAACCGACATTTTTTAAAGAACTCTTCTGATTATAGAGGTTTTTCAACTCATCTTTAGTAGGCAATCTCCAATCACTAAAATTAACAAGGGTTAGGTTTTTACAATAAGTTGTAGCAGTATCACCGCTTGTGTCATTATAATTTTTTATATCATAATTAGCTTTTGTTATCCAAGGTTTTTGAACCTTTATTACAGCAGTATCATCTTGCCACATTACTTTTTGTTGTTTATCTATATAAATACTTTTTTTAATCTTTTTAGCTATTTTCTCTCTTTTAGCTTTTTCCTTAGCAAGTCTTTTTTTTTCAGCCTTCTGTTTTGCTATTCTTTCTTTTTCAGCTTCAATATCAAAATCTAAGTTTATCTTTTCTTTTGTATCATCATATATTTTAATCTCTAAACTTTTATCCAAAAAACTATCAGCATATATATCAACTCTATAATCCCCTTTTGGAAGTCTCATATTAGATTCATATTTTTGCCCCTCTACTATTATTTTTGGATTGGAAACATTTGTTGTCAATATTAGAAAATATGTTGGTTTAATTTCTAAGGCATCAATATCAACCCATACATCACTTTGAAGTTTATTATTTTTTGATTTTGCAAGTCGTGCGTAACCTTCTTTTATATTTATAATTTCATATTCTTCCCCTCTTTTGAGAGAGTACAAAGATTTTTTATTTTTTTCATAACCATCATATCCAGCTATATCATTTTTGAGATACATTTTTTTAGTAATTTTATGTTGATTTAGCATTAGTTGTAACTCTTGTTCAAAAGGCAAACAGCCACTTATTCCAACTATCACAAGCACACATGAAATTATCTGTATTATACCTCGCATAATATATTTTCCTTTCATTAACTAGTTTAGATTGGAAGATTATAACAAATATAGATTAATAATTTATTACTACGTATTCATTTCTTAAGTTTTTTAGTAGTAATGTTTTTGTACAATCATATTTCATAGAAAGTCTATACTACCTATTTTGTAAATATTTACGACAATTTATACAAAGGAAATTAAGCTGAGATATATCATATTTAGTATTATCATGGCAGGATTATTTCAATTATTTTTTTGGATTACACAAACAAATATCGTATCATTGATCAAAGCCAAAGATACAAAAGTAGAGTCACTTTCTTATACTCCTTATTATGGTTATGAACGAAAATCTTTGCCTTTTGAACAAATAAAAGAAGATGTTACTTTATTGTCTAATATTACAAAAAAAATTAGAACTTATTCCTCGTTAGATGCAGAAACTATTTTAGAAGCTAGCTTTGAAACAATTATGCCTCTTGATTTAGGTGTATGGATAGGTAAAGACCATGAACAAAATGATTTAGAAATACAAAGAGCTCTTAAATTACTCAAAAAATATCCAGATAATATTGAAAATATCATAATAGGAAATGAGGTTCTTTTAAGAAAAGATATAACTACGACTGAATTATTTGCATACATTGATTTGATGAGAAATTTTACTGATAAACCTATTACAAGTGCAGAAACTTGGGATATTTGGCAAAAAGTTCCAGAACTTGCTACTCATGTTGATTTTATAACACTGCACATTTTACCATATTGGGAAAAAAAACATATTGAAGAGTTTGAGACTTTTATCATTAATAGTTATACTATTATTAAAAATTTATTTCCAACTAAAAAGATACATATTGGAGAGATAGGTTGGCCAAGTCATGGTTATAATAATATAGATTCTGTTCCAAGCTTAAAAAATCAAGCAATTGCTATTAGAGGATTTGTAAATCTTGCTAAACAAAATGGTTGGTCTTATAATATCATTGAAGCATTTGATCAACCATGGAAAGGTTATGAAGAGGGAAATATTGGGCAATATTGGGGCATCTTTAATGCAAATAGAGAATTAAAATTCAACTTATCTGGAGATGTTGAAATAAATCAATATTGGCTTTATCAAATGATAGGTGCAATTATCATAGGGGCTCTATTAACACTATTAGGATTACGAAATAAAAAATTAAATCTTTCTCACGCCTTAGCTTATGCTATTGTAGCCCAAGGTATGGCTTTTGGTATAGTTATGGCGTTTACTTATCCTTTTATAAACTATATGAATATTGGTATGTGGATTATGTGGGGAATGGGGACATTTTTGATGATTCCTCTTGTTATTATGACCCTTGCAAAAGCAAATGAACTTTTTAAATCTTCAATTGGAACCACTCCTACAAGATTAATTCCCCTTGACTTAACATCTCATAATATTCCTTTTGTCTCAATCCATGTTCCAGCATACAAAGAACAACCTCATGCTTTGGCTGAAACTTTAAGAGCATTATCCAAATTAGAGTACACAAATTATGAAGTTCTTGTAATTATTAACAATACACCTGAAGAGTTTTATTGGAAACCAATTGAAAAATTATGTAAAGAGTTGGGTAATAAATTTGTATTTATGAATATCACTTGTACTGGCTTTAAAGCAGGTGCTTTAAATGTAGCATTAGAACAAACAAACAAAGATGCAGAGATTATAGCTGTTATTGATGCGGACTATGTAGTTGAACCATCTTGGTTAATTGATTTAGTTCCTTTGTTTGATGACCCAAAAGTTGCCATTGTGCAAGCACCTCAAGATCATAGAGATGGAGATGAATCTATCATAAAAACTGCAATGAATGCAGAATATGCAGGTTTTTTTGACATTGGTATGGTTGAAAGAAATGAAGAAAATGCTATCGTTGTGCATGGAACTATGGTAATGGTAAGACTAAGTGCTATGTTAGAAGTTGGTGGTTGGGGGACAGATACAATTGTAGAAGACAGTGAACTCGGCCTTAGATTATTTGAAGCAGGTTATATAGCACACTATACAAACAAAAGATATGGATATGGGCTTCTTCCTGATACCTTTGAAGCATTTAAGACTCAAAGACATAGATGGGCTTATGGAGCCATCCAAATTCTCAAAAAGCATTGGAGAGAGTTAAAACCATCTGCTACAAAACTTACCTCTAAACAAAAGAAAAAGTTTATTACAGGATGGATTTTCTGGCTTAGTGATGCAATGGGTCCTATCATGGCAGTTATGAATCTTATTTGGGTTCCTGTTATTATTTTTGTTGGAGTAACTATTCCTACGATTCCATTGACAATTCCAATCATTACTGCATTTTTAGTCAACATTTTACATACTTTTATCTTGTACAGAATCAAAGTAAAAGCGAGTTTTAAAGAGACTTTTTTAAGCTCCATTGCATCGATGAGTCTACAACTTATTATTTTTAAAGCAGTTTGGGATGGCTTTGTAAAAGATGGTTTACCCTTTAAAAGAACTCAAAAAGGTGGAAAAGCAAAAAAAAGTGAAAATCCAATATTATATGAAACTTTTTTAGGCTCTCTCTTATTGATTTCTTTCTTTTTACTAATTTTTATAAATGAAACAAGAATTACTGAAATCTATGTGTTTGCTGTAACTATATTTATCCAAAGTATCCCTTATATATCAGCTATGATTATGAGATATTTAGAATTATCTTCTATAAAAAATCAAGATAAGAAATTTTAAAACAATAAGAGATAAAGAAACTATATCTTACTCATGCCATCTTCATCTATTTTTATTATATTGTCTTCCACAAGTTTTGTTAGGGCTCTTTTATACGCTTTTTTACTAATACCAAACAACTCTTTGATAGTATCTGCATCTGTTTTGTAGTTGTATGGCAAGTCATTGAAGTTTTGTTCTAGTACATCTAATACTTTTTTTATATTAATATCATCTGCATTACTTTTTCCAATAGGTTGTAGTGATACATCTACTTTTTTATCTTCTCTTATATTTTTGATATAAGCTTTGAGTTTTTCTCCTACATTTACATCACTAAAAATTTCATTTTTGTATATCATACCTTCATAAGTATCATTAATAATTACTTTGTATCCCATAGGTGTTTTAGCAAAAAGTAATATATCTACTTCTTGATTTGTTTCTAAGTTTTGTGTCTCTGAACTTAAAAATGAAGTGATCTTTTCAACACCTATAAGTCTTGAAGTTTCTTCATCTTCTACGATTCTAACAATTCTTGAATCCCCTACCCTAAAAGGTGTTTTTTGTCTATTTTTAGGCACAAAGAGATCTTTTAAAAGACCCCAATCTACAAAAGCACCAAATGAAGTAGTATCTACAACTTTTGTAAACATAAATTGATTTTTCATACCATAAGGTGTTTGTGTAGTAGCCACAAGTCTATCTTCACTATCAGTATATATAAATACTTCTAGTTCATCATCCACTTGCATAGCGGGAGTAATATAAGCATTTGGTAAAAGTACAACTTCTTCATCTTGTGCTTCTAGGTAAATACCTGGTTCTGTTATTCTGTTTATTTTTAGGGTGTTTATCTCACCTAATTGTATATGTTCGTTTATCATAAATAAATTATATCTAAAAATAAGTAACTATTTGGTAAACTCCGCTTTATGAGACATTTAAGAGGTTATTCTAAACGATACTTTTCATTAGCAATTATTGCTATGTATTCAACTTTGTACAAACTATGTACAGTTGACAGTAATTTTCAATACCATCTTAAAGCCTTTGAATATCAAGAATACAAAACTTCTCCGCCCTTTTTAACTTTTAATTTTTAATAACCAAACAAAACATATTTTAGTTATAGATAAATAAATCTATAACAATTAAAGATTTAAAACTTAAGGAAAAATCATGCATATAGAAACAGGCGTAGTACAAGGCGCAAAAATGATATTTAGTTATGGAACAGCAGCAGTTTCATTTGGAATAGCAAGTAAACTTGCTATAGAAACAATAAAAAACAGTAGTGTATTATCTTTAGCGGTAAAAACACTTATATCAACTATTTTAGTATTTATATTTTTTGAAGTATTACCACATCAACCAGTTGGAGTCTCTGAAGTTCACTTAATCTTAGGTTCTACTTTATTTTTAATATTTGGAGCAGCACCAGCGGCATTTGGTTTAGCACTTGGACTTTTGGTACAAGGATTATTTTTTGCACAATTTGATTTACCTCAATATGGTATAAATGTTACAACATTGCTTATCCCTTTATTTGTTATGAGTTATGTTGCAAGTAAAGTGATACCTAAAGATATCGCATATAAAGATATAAAATATAAAGATGCTTTAAAATTATCTGTTGTATATCAAGGTGGTATAGTTACATGGGTTGCATTTTGGGCACTATATGGTCAAGGATTTGGAGCTGAAAATTTAACAGCTGTGTCTACTTTTGGTATTGCTTATATGAGTGTTATAATCATTGAACCACTTATAGATTTAGCTGTACTTGCTGGTGCAAAAGCTTTAAATAGTTTAGAAAACACATCTTTTGTAAATAAAAGACTTTATAACCCAGCAGTTTAAAACATCAAAGGTAAAGAACTTTTCTTTACCTTTTTTCTTTCTAAAAAAATATAAAATACAATTGTTAAGGTAAACAATGAAAAGATACAGACACTACAAAAAAGACAAAGCGATAATATTATCATGCTTTGGTTCAGTAATTGAACAACAAAAATATTTAAATCTAAAAAAAATTATCGAAGATAAATTTGAAGGAGTTGATGTTTTTATCGCTATTAGCTCAAGAATGGTTTTAAAAGATTTATTAAAAAAAAGATTTGATTATAAAAATCTTGCTCAAACTTTAGCAGATGTTGATATGCTTGGATATAAAAATATTATAGTATCTTCTATCAATCTTTTTCCCGCTTGTGAACATGAGCTTTTGAAAAAGACAGTAGAAGGATTTAAGCAGTTCTCTTTTGCAAATATAAGAGCTTCAAATGCTATTCTTACAAAAACGAAAGATACAACACTCTTTTTAAAAGAACTTGATGAAACTATAAGTAAAAAAGATACTGCAAATTTATATGTGATACATGGTACTCCTAAGTTAGAATTGGGTGGGCTTGCATCAGTATCCTATGCAGCTAACTATTTAGAACAAAAAAGAGAATTAAACTATACTTGTTCACTTGAAGGTGCTTTCCCATTTTTTGCTATAAAAGAAGAGCTTATAACGAAAATAAAAAAAGATGGTGTAGATAAAATTCAAGTCGTACCGATGCTTCTTGTAAGTGGAAATCATTATATAAAAGATATGGTTGAAATAACACAAGAATTAAGTGAACATTTTAAATCAAAGATTGTAAAAAGTATAACAGCCGATGAAAAATTCAATCTTTTAAAGATACCAACAGTTGTAAATATCATTGAAAATAACATAAAAGAAGAGATACTTAAACTTGGACACTAAAACTAAAATGAAACTATATATGGTTTCACTAGGACCTGCAAACTGGGAACTAGTAACAATACAAGCCTTAAAATCGTTACAAAATAGTGGTGCTATTTGTATTCCAACAAAAAGTAGTGATAATAGTTTTGCTAAATCAATAACTTATAAAATAGTAAAAGATCTTATGAGGGAATATAATTTTGAAAAGCCTATCATCCCTATATATAGTCCAATGAACTTTGAAAAAAAAGATTGGCAATATCAAGTTGATATTATTACAGATTCTATAGAAAAATATGGAAATACATCTTTTGTAACTTTAGGTGATGCTGGAGTTTATAGTACAGTTTATTATCTACTAGACATAATAAAAGAACAAGATGAAAATCTTTATCAAAAAAGTGAAGTGGTTGCTGGGATTACATCTTTTTCTTATGCCTCTTCAAGAATAAAAGAACCACTTTGTTTAGGTGATAATAGATTTGAACTAATTCCATTAATAGGAGAAGATGTATCCAGTACTAAAGTATATATGCGACCAAAAGTTGGACTAGATACAAGTAAAATAAAAGAAGATGGAGAGATATATACTTTCCAAAACCTAAACTTTACAGGTGAACACATCCAAAAAGGGAAAATAAAACAAGTGGAAAAGTATATGACACTTTTTATAGATTTTAATAAAACAAATAAAGGTAATAAATAATGCAATTTATTCAAGAACAACCACCTATAAATATTGGTGCTGATATATCTGTAAAATCATTTGAGATGATTGAAGAAGAACTTCAAGAGTACCCAAAAGCTAAAGAGTTTGATAAAAATCAGATAGAAGTGATAAGTAGACTTATCCACACAACTACTTGTTTTGAGGAAGTTTTGGAAAATATTTTTTTTACAGAGAATGCAATTCCAAGAATTCAAGGACTTCTTAAAAATAAAGCCAAAATTATAGTAGATGTAAATATGATAAAAGTTGGACTTAGTGATTTTTATTTAAAACAATATAACAATGAAGTTGTATGTTATATAAATGAACCATTTACTTACTCTATGGCTGAAAAAAACAAAACTACAAGAAGTTATGCAGCAGTTGTAGAAGCTATCAAAAAACATAAAAATGAACCTATGGTACTAGCTTGTGGAAATGCTCCTACCTTTATCTATGCAGCTATTAATACTTTACTTGATGAGGGTGTTGATTTAAAAAATGTTGCATTTTTACTATTTCCTGTAGGATTTGTCAATGTTGTAGAGTCAAAAGATTATGGTAAAAGATTTTGTAAACATTTTGATATACCTGCTGTTGTTATGGAGGGAAGATTTGGGAGTTCTACTATGACAGTAGCAACTCTTCATGCAACATATAAACTAATCAAAGATTATGATGGAAAAGACAAATATAATGGAAAATGATAACAAAATCAAAGTAAATACTATGGGTAGCGAAGTTGTTGAAGGGTTTGAATGTAAGCCAAAAGTTTTAGACTCAAACAAACCTATAATGCACTATAAAAATATCATACATGTTTGTGTTGACAAAAGATGTGCGACAGCAGGAAGTAGTAAAAAAGCTGATGAGTTAAGACAAATAGTAAAAGATATGGGTCTTGATGTAGGTGAAAATAGAATAAAAATATCAAAATCATTTTGTTATGGTGCTTGTAGATACAAACAAGTGGCAAATATCTTTTCAAATGAACAGGAAAATGGACAAAGAAAACATAATAATATTTGGCTAAAAGCAACAAATGAATATGACAGAGATAAATGGATAGAACTATTTACAGCTTTAAAAGAAAATAGATATCTAAATAAATTCAAACAAATAAAGATGAAAGTTTTTTAATGCAAGAACAAGATAAGCATAAAGTATACCTAATAGGTGCTGGTCCTGGCGATATTGAACTACTTACTTTAAAAGCTGTAAAAACACTTGAAATTGCAGATGTAGTTTTATATGATGCACTTGTTAATGAAGATGCTTTTAATTTTTGTAAAAAAGATGTATTAAAAGTCAATGTAGGGAAAAGAAAAGATAATCACTTAAAAAAACAAAATGAGATAAATGAACTTATAGTTGAATATGCAAAAAAATATGATGTAGTTGTAAGACTAAAAGGTGGTACACCTTTTGTATTTGGTAGAGGGTATGAAGAGGTACGTTCTATCATTGATGGAGGGTTTGAACCAATTATAATAAGTGGAGTTAGTTCAACTACAAGTGTACCAGAAAGTTTTATGATACCATCTATTGATAGAGCATTTAGTGATTCTTATAGAACAATTACTGGTCATGATATAGAAACTTTTGATGAAATAGTAACTACATATCATCCGAGGGAAAATATTGTAATAATGATGGGAATTCATAACTTAGAAAAAATAGTAAATAATTTATTAGAAAAAAAATTTCCAAATGCAACACCTATTGCAATACTGAGTAATGGAACAAAAAAAGATGCTAAAAAGATAGTATCAACACTTGGAGAGATAAATAAAAAAGAAAAAGACTTTTTTGAAGATATAAGAAAATTAACCCCAGCTATTATATTTGTAGGACAAACGATAAATGCTACCAATCATCTTAACTAAAAAACAAAAAATTCTTATTGTTGGAGCTGGGAGAGCTTGTGAAATAAAGCTAAAAGTTTTATCAAATCACCCTTGCGATATAACAGTTATAGCAAATGAGTTTTTATGTGAACTTAATAAGAATATAAAAAAGATAGCTAAGGATTTTGATGAATTAGAATATAGTTTTTTTGAAGAATTTGATTTGATATATATTGGAATTCCTCTTGAAAATACAAATATGGTAGAAAAACTTTTAAAAACAAAGATGGTAAATGTTTTATCAAATCCAAGTTTGAGTAATTTTATCCATCCTTGCACTAGGGATGATGGAGATATAATGGTAAGTGTAAATAATATAAATAAACCAAATCCAAAAAAAGCTTGTAAGTGGGCGAGTGATTTTATAGAGTATAAAAATAGATAATAATGAGTGAAAAACAACTAAAAAAAGGCTATACAACTGGTGCTCATACTTATATAATATTTAGGTCTGCATTGTATTGTTTTTTAGTTACAAGAGAATTTTCTATATCAAAAACAAATAAGATGGATAATGATGATTTGGATGTAACTAAAGGCTGTGAGATAGTTGTATCTATTAGTGAAAGAAAAGATGACTTAGAACTAAATTGTATAATTCATGAGCCATCAACTTACAGTATAGGTTCAAATAAATTATCACTTTATGCAGGAAGTGGTGTGGGAGTTGTTACAAAAAAAGGTTTAAAAATAGAACCAAATTTACCTGCAATTAATCCAGCTCCAAGAGATGCCATATTTGAAGCTTTTAAAGAGATAACACAAGAGTATGAAAATTTAGATTTATATTGTAGTGTTAGTGTAACAGATGGTGAAAATATTGCAAAACAAACAGCAAATTCAAAAGTTGGTGTACTAGGTGGTATCTCAATTCTAGGAACAAAAGGGATAGTAAAACCAGTATCAAGTTCAGCATACATAAATTCTGTAAAGACAGAGATAGAATTTGCTGTAAAAAATGAATATGAAACACTCTATTTTACTCTTGGAAATTCAGCTTTAGAAGTAGCAAAAAAACATTCAAACGAAGAAGCTATCATAGAAATAGGGAATTTTATCTATGATTCTATTGCTTTAGGAGTAGATTTAGATGTAAAAGAGATAGTCTTTTTGTGTGGAATAGGAAAGATGACAAAAGTATATCAAGGATTTAAAAATACTCATAATCGTTTTGGAGTTATAGACTTTAAATTACTTCAAAAAGATATAAAAGATGAGTTAAACTACAAAGTTGATATTGAATCAACATTGACAGTAAAAGGTATCTCACAAGAACTTGAAAAAATAGGACTTTTAGATAAGTTTTATACTATGATAACACAAAAAGCAAATGAACAAATAAAAACTTGGCATAAAACTTCAAATGTCAAAGCGATAATATTAGAACAAAAGGATGTATTAGGATGGTAACAATTATTGGTAATGGAATGGGTGATTATACATTTGAAAATATTCATTTAGATATATCTTCTTATGATACGATAGTATGTGATAAAAATTTCAAAGAAACAAATAACAATATCATAAAAGGTGGTTTTAAAGTTGCAAGAGATTATATCTTAGAAAACTATACAAAAGAAAATATCCTTTATGTGGTAACGGGGAGTCCTTTTTTCTTTAGTGCTGGTATATTAGTAGCTAAAAAGCTTCCATCTGAACAAGTTAAAATTATAAATAATACTTCAAGTAAAGTTTATATACAGGAAAAACTATTTATAAATGATAATGATATAGATACATTATCCCTACATGGAAGACCTAGGATTGATCTTACAAAGTTTTTAACAAATAGTTATACATTTATATTGTGCGATAAGTTTACTATCCCTAAAATACAAAATGCAATAAAGTATTTCAACCCAACGGATATAGAAGTAACTATAGGGTATAAACTTGGATTTGAAGATGAAGTTATTGAGCAAATAAATCTATTTAATATGAGTTATAAAAAATTTGATATAAAAAAAGAACCATATGTGCTACTGATTAAAAGATTGTTTACTCCTAAAAGTGGTATAAGTGATGATATTGAGTTTGACACTCAACGAGGTATGATAACTAAAAAATACAAACGACACCTGAGTTTACAAAACTTGGATTTACAACCAAATCAACTTTTATGGGATATAGGAGCTGGAAGTGGATCTTGCGGTATAGAAGCTTATACAAGATACAAAACTAAAACACTCTTTTTTGAAAAAAATGAAGATAGAGTAGTTCATATCAAAAAAAATCTAACAACTCATCATGTAGTAGATTGTGAACTTTTTGTGGGTGAAGCTCAAGATAAATTTGAAGATATTAAAGAAAATCCATCAAGAATCTTTGTAGGTGGTGGTGGGGAGGAAGTTATCAAAAAACTTCCATACCTTTATGAAAGACTAGAAAACGATGGCATAATGTTAATAAATGCGATAACATTAAAACATCTTGCTTTAATGCATACAGTTTTAAATGACTCAAATATAGAGTATGAAGTACATTCTATCTCCCTTACTACTTATAAAGGAAAACTTGATTTAGTAGAGCCTGAAAGACAATTATTTCAAATAAAAATCATAAAAAAAGAGGAGGAGTTAATATGATATATTTTATAGGTGCTGGTCCTGGAGACCCTGAACTTGTAACAGTAAAAGCTATGAATATACTTAAAGTTGCAGATGCTGTACTTTATACTGGTTCATTAGTGCCAAAAGAGGTGCTTAGTTGGTGTAAAGATGATGCTTTAGTAGTAGATTCTCAAGGGATGAAGTATCCAGAAATTTTTGAATTTTTAACATTTCATAAAGATAAAACAGTAGCTCGTGTACACACTGGTGACCCATCTATTTACTCAACTATAGCGAAACAAATTGAATATCTAAAAGAGCAAAATATAGAATATAGTGTGATACCAGGTATTACAGCAGCTTTTGGAGCAGCTGCATCTTTAGGGATAGAATATACCATCCCTGGAATTTCTCAAACTATTATACTTACAAGAATAGAGGGGAAAACTCCAAATCCTGAAAAACTAGAAAATATTTTAGCTTGTAAAAACTCTTCATTAGCTTTTTATCTCTCTATTTTACTGATTAAGAAATTAAAAAAAGCAGCACTAAAGCTAGGATATAACGCAGATACACCTTGTTGGGTAGTTGAAAAAGCTACATGGAAAGAGGAAAAAGTTTATAAAGGAACTATATCAGATATAGAGTCAAAAGTGAGTCATATCAAAGGTGTGGCACTGATACTTTTTGGGGAGTACCTTCATCAAAAAGAGCTTGAGGAATCTCATCTTTATGTAAAACCATTAGTAAAAGAACTTGAGGTTAAAAAGTGTTAAAAATAGCAATAGTATCAATAAACCAGCCAAGTTTAAATAGTGCAATACAACTAAATAGCTATTTAGATGGGTATGAAGTTGATATTTATGGCAAAAAAGACCTAGAACACTCTCTTGATAATCTCATCACTTATGAAAAAATAGATACAGTTTTAGAAAATGGGTGGAAAAAATATGATGCAATAATATGTATCTTAGCTATAGGGATAGTTGTACGAAAAATAGCCCCACTTTTAGAATCAAAAGCAACTGATCCTGCAATACTAGTAATGAGTATTGACTTATCAAAAGTGATACCACTTCTAAGCGGTCATATTGGTGGGGCAAACGAATTAAGTGATGTGATAGCTACTAAAATAGATGGTTGTATAAATTTCATCTCAACAGCTACTGATCAAGTAAAAGTATTCGCTTTTGATATGTTTGCTAAAAAAAATGATATGAAAATAGAAAACCTCAATAGGTTAGCAAATATATCAAATAGACTTATTAATAAACAAAAAGTCAAAGTATACACTTACAAAAGTATTTTTGAAAGTATAAAAGATAAAACAAATTTAGAATTAATAGATGGCTCAAAGATTGATGAAAATAGTGTAATAATAAATCCACTAGGAAAAAGTGATAACCTACATCTAAAACCAAAAGTTTATCTAGGTATTGGGTGCAATAGAGATACAAGTTTTGAAGATATAGAGAAAGCTTTTTTATGGTTTTTAGATAAATATAATTTAGAAATAAAACAAATAGAAAATATAGCTTCATTTGAAGCAAAGAGTAATGAAAAAGGACTTTTAGAATTTGCAAATAAATACAACTTTGAGATAAAGTTTTTTGATGAAAATCAGATAAATGCAGTTGAGGGTGAATTTAGTCCATCTCAAGCAACTAAATTTTTTGGTCTAAAAGGTGTAGCAGAACCATCAAGTATATTGATATCAAAATATAAAGAATTAATCATACCAAAAGAGGTTTATGAGAAAAAAATAACAATAGCAGGAGCAATTTAAAATATGAATAAATTATATATAGTAAGTAGTGGTGCTGGTGGAATACATTATATCACACCAGATGCAAGAAATGCACTCCAAGAGTGTGAAGTGGTTGTATCGTATACAAAATACGCAAAAGAGTTAAGTGGTTTATTAGAAGGTAAAGAGATTTATACTTCTGGTATGACACATGAGATAGAAAGATGTAATCAAGCTATAGAGTATGCAATGTCGGGTAAAATAACTTGTATAATCTCAAATGGAGATGCAAATGTATTTGGTATGGCTACACTTATAGTTGAACTCATTGATGAAAAAAACTTATGGGATGAGATAGAACTTATCTCTCTTCCTGGAGTTACTTCATTTTTAGCTGCTGCTAGTAAAGTTGGTGCTCCGGTGTCTCAAGATTTTGCTATTATCTCTCTTTCAGATAGACTTACTGATATTAATCTTATAGATAAAAGAGTGAAGTCTTCACTTGAATGTGACTTCGTAATGGGTATTTATAATCCAAAATCAAAAAAAAGAATCCAACCATATCAAAACTTTTTGGCTAGATTAAAAGAGGTGGATAAGAGAATCGCCATAATTGCTCAAAATGTAGGAAGAGATGAAAAAGAAGATATAACTATCACAACTACAACTGAATTAATAGAACAAGATATAAATCATGAAAAGGTTGGAATGAACACTATAATAATAATTTGTAATTCAAATACAAAACTTACAAAAAATGGTTTAGTTCTAACACCAAGAGGATACTTAAATAAATATGATACAACAGGTGAATTAAAATAGATGCTAAATATTTGTATAAGTGGAACATCCTCAAATAGTGGTAAAACTCTTCTTACAACTGCCCTACTTCATCACTACAAAGATTCAGTTCGCCCGTATAAAATAGGTCCTGATTATATTGATCCACAGTTCCACAAAAAAGTTTGTGGAACAGACAGTATCAATCTTGATAGTTTTATTATGGATGAAGAACAAATCAAATGGCTTTATTCAAATTATAGCGATAAAAAAGTATCTATACTTGAAGGTGTTATGGGATTTTATGATGGAGATGATAAGGGTTGTAGTGCTTATAGCATAAGTAAACTTTTAGAAATACCAACTATTTTACTTCTTGATTGTAAAGGTAGTTATATCACTGTTAGTGCTATTTTAAAAGGACTTAAAACTTATAAACAAGATAATACTATAAAAGCAGTTGTCTTAAATCACATCTCATCAGCTATGCATTTTGAACTTATAAAAGGTATTTTAAATAAAGATCATAAAGATATTATTATACTGGGATGGATAAAAAAAGATATCCCAAGTTTAAGAGATACACATTTGGGACTAGACTTAGAAGAGTTGGATAAAATAAAAGAGATAAGTAAAGAGGTGTTGGAAAATATTGATTTATCTCTTCTTAAAAACTTTGCTATAAGCAAAATGAAATTACAAATAGATAAGTATCCTTTTAAAACTATAGAAAAGCAAAACAAACACCTAACTATAGTTACAGATGAAAACTTTTCTTTCCTATATTATGATAATCTATCGTTCTTTAAAACTGTATTTAAAAAAGTTACACTAATCAGCTCAATTAAAGATGAAAAGATACCAAGTGATGCGGATATAGTTTATATTTGTGGTGGATATGTAGAGAGCAATAAAGCCTATAAAAAGATACAAAACACTAACAAATTCAAAAACTCACTTATCAATCATAGTAAAACTAAAAAAATATATGCTGAATGTGCAGGACTTTTATATCTTGGAAATAGTGTAGATGAGAAAGTTATGAGTGGGATTCTTGATGTGGATTTTACTCTAACTTCTCGTTTTACTAGACTTGGATACTACTACAATGAGTCTGGTATAAAAGGGCATAGTTTTCACTATACAAAGGCTATTAGTGAAACTAAAGGGATAGATGTATTATCTAAAAAACCAAATGGAACAGGGAAAGTTGGAAGTTGGGAAAGTAAAGATAAGAATATATTTGGTACTTATCTTCATACTATGTTTAGAAATAATATTGAACTTTTAAAAAGTAGATTTTTATAACTCTTCTTTTGTTATGATTATAGAAATATTGTCTCAGTAATTTATAACTAATAATTAGCTAGAATCGCCCTTATGAAGCATTTAAGAGGTTATGGTAAACGATATTTTTCATTAGCAGTTATTGCTATGTATTCTACTATGTACAAACTATGCACAATCGATGAAAATCAACAATACCATCTTAAAGCTTTTGAATATCAAGAATACAAAACTTCTCCACCTTTTTTAATTTTAAACTACTAACACAAAAAATAATTTAAAATAAAATAGGAAAATAATGACAAACACAATCAAACTAAGCCTTGTGGCTGGTTTATTATACACAACTACAATAAGTGCAAATGATGATTTGGGAACTATTACAGTTTCAGGTGCAACAAAATCAGAACAATCAATAAAAGATATAACAACTAATGTTGAAGTAATCACTAATGTAGAACTGGAAGAGAAAAATATCAAAACTGTAACTGAAGCTTTAAATTTAGTAAGTGGAGTGAGCTTTACTTCATACGGAGGAATTGGTGCTACAACATCAATTAGTATTCGAGGAAGTGATACAAATAGAGTATTAATACTTGTTGATGGAGTAAGATATCAAGACCCAGCAAACATAAGCGGTGCAAATATTGCTCAACTTATGATTTATGATATAGAAAAAATTGAAATAATAAAAGGTGCACAAAGTGGTGTGTGGGGTGCAGATGCAGCAGCTGGTGTTGTAAATATTATCACAAAAAAAGCAAAAAATGGTACACATGGGACTTTAAACGCTGAATTTGGTAGTTTTCAAACTAAAAAATATGGAGCAACAATATCTCATAAACAAAAAACTTTTGATATGAAGTTAAGTGCTAATAAAATTACTAGTGATGGATTTACAACACAAGCACCAAGAGGTGAAGATATAGACAACTTTGAAGATGATAGTTATCGAAATACAACACTTAATTTACAAACTAATTATTATATAAATGATAAAGTAACTGTAGGTTTTAATGTCACAGATATTGATGCTTTAAAAGAATACGACTTAACTAGTGGTAACGATATAACAATGAAAAGTGATATTGATACAAAGTTATATAGTCTTTCTTATCTACAAAAATATAATCAACACAAATTTAAAATCAAAGCAGATAAAAGTGATTTTAAACGAGAAGAGATAGGCACTGTTGCTAGGTTTGGAATGGATTTTATCAAAAATTTTAAAGGAAAAACAGAGAGTATAGAGTTAAGTGATGATTTTAAATATAATGATGATAGTTTTCTTCTTTTTGGTGTATCTAAAAGTAAAGATGATGTAGATTATATACTTACAAATGACACTAGTAATCAAAAAGACAATAATCAAAAAAGTGTATTTCTAACAAATTCAAATAAATTTAACGATCTTGTATTAACCCAAAGTATACGATATGATAGATATGATAGTTTTAATAATAAAACAACAGGGAAAATTGGAGTTAAATACAATTTTACAGACTTTTTATATTTAAGTTCAAATATCGGAACAGCTTATAATACTCCAAGTATTATTCAAGAGTTAAATCCTTATGGAGCAGTAAATACAGATTTAAATCCTGAAAATAGTAAAAGTGCAGATATATCAATTGGTTATAAAGATTTAAAAGTTACATATTTTTATAATCAAGTTAAAGATTTAATACAATGGTACAACCCCGATGGATTTGGGGGAACTCCTGCAATTTATAAAAATCTTGACGGAGAGTCAAAATTTAAAGGTCTTGAAGTTGAATATTCAAAAGAAGTTCTACAAAGTACTTTATTGTCCAGTTTCACCACGTTATGGTTGCCTAGTTTAAAAAGTATAAAAGCGATAGCTTAACAACATAATTGTAAAATCTTTACACCAAATAAGGATTTAAAAAATGTC
>Ga0209633_10002201_pt1 | contig 19127 bp, 18 predicted proteins | sample Cruoilmetagenom1_FD_187290 | JGI IMG/M metagenome (GOLD analysis project Ga0209633, IMG submission 187290) | Oil polluted marine microbial communities from Coal Oil Point, Santa Barbara, California, USA - Sample 1 (SPAdes) (version 2) | ecosystem: Environmental > Aquatic > Marine > Oil seeps ... | reverse complement strand
TGAATACTCGTTGGGTCATTTGGGTGATACCAACTGGACAGCGTTGGTTCGAAACGAAATGCTGCCCTTCAATCTATATCGGACCGAAACTTTTGATGATGGCCGATCCTGGTCCAATCCGGAGAAAACTGATTTGCGCGGTCATGCGCCGATGATTCTCGATCTGAAATCGATAGCAGGCCATCTGCTGATTTACAGAGACCTTTCCGAGCCCAACCCGGGCGTTTCTGTTGGCATGAGTATGGATAAAGGACTTTCCTGGAAACGAGCAGGGCGACTGACTTCATATAGCGGCAGTATCTATGATGGTGCTTACGGTGATTTAATCCAGCTTGAAGTGAATCGCTTTATAGCGGTATATTACCTTGGGGATGAGGATAACTCTCCCTAGATCGAAGGATGCGTTTTTTCACTTTCAGGCAACGCTTAAAAAGAGAGTGGGTGGTAGGAATGGATCATTTACCTAAAAAAAAAGTGGCCCCTGAGCATCATAATTATCCTTCCTACGGATTCATTGTCAGAAAAATTGATTCATTATTGAACCGGGATGATAGGATTGAAGCAGCTTATTTACTCGGTTCCATTGTTAGTGGTCGTATGCATCCGCAAAGTGACATCGATCTCGCGATTTTGCCCGATCCCCCTAAATCGTTTAACACGATTGACCGGATGACCCTATCAGCTCATTTGCAGGATGAATTGCCTTACGATTTTGATATCGGTATTTTGGGAACTCATGATGTCATCTTTTCCACCCAGGCCATACTTCATGGCGAATGTATTTACTTCCGGGATCGTTTTAAAAAAGATCTGTTTGCCGCGACCTGTTTGGCGCTTTATGCAGAGTTGAAACGGCAACGAATTGAGGTGGAGCATGCCTATCGAATCTGATGACGTCATTTTAAGCAAAGGCGCTATAATCGAACGCTGCATCCGCAGAATTCATGAAGAATACCATGCCGACCCATCCTTTTCTTCAATTACTCACATGGATGCCATGATTTTGAACATTGAACGTGCCTGCCAGGCATCCATTGATTCGGCGATGCATGTCATTGCCAGCCAGAAACTTGGCATCCCGAAAAACAGTGCCGATGCGTTTACGCTGCTACAGCGTGCCGAGATAATAACCAAGGAACTTGCTGAACGCCTCAAAGCCATGACTGGTTTCCGGAATGTCGCGGTTCATCAGTATCAGGAAATTGAGATCGAGGTTTTAGACCAGATCGCGAAGGAAGGCTGGAAGGACTTCGTTGAATTCTGCACCAATCTTGGTTTGAAAGTTGATCCCGGTCCGTGAAAATAGAATTCCACTGATTCCCCTCGCCCCTAAAGGAGAGGACCAGGGTGAGGGAAAATAGAATTAAATAGCTTAACTCCAATGGTTTACCTGGATGACTATCGCGTTCATGTAGCGAAATAACATACGAGAAAATAGCTGAATTTGCCCTTCAAATAACGATCATGCCCCAATCTTTCAATGTTCTGATCACCAGTCTTTCGAACAAGGTTCCCCTAATCCGGGAAGTGCGAAAGGCGCTGATGAAAATTAATGTCGGCGGACTACTAATAGGTGCCGATAGCAACCCGGAGTGCATTGGACGATATTTTGTTGACGATTTCTGGGAAATGCCAACAACAGACAGGCTCGATCCTGCAGATGTCGTCCGTTACTGTAAGGCCAGTGGCATCCGATTAATCATTCCCACCCGTGATGGTGAACTGTTTTTTTTCGCCGAGAATAGGGGTCTGTTCAACAGTAATGGTATTGCCGTGATGATTGCTTCGCCGGAGAGCGTTCAAACATGTCTGGATAAAAGGGAATTCTTTAACGCACTCAAAAACAAAAATGGTTTGAATCCCATTCCCACCTTTGATCATCCCGATTCCAATTGTAGAGAACGTTGGGTAATGAAAGAACGTTTCGGTTCCGGATCGAGAAATATAATACTCAACTTGTCTGTCGAAGAAGCGCGATTATCCTTAAATCGTTTTGAAAAACCAATCTGTCAGCCTTATGTAGAGGGGCGGGAATTCAGCATCGACCTGTACATTTCCCAAAAGGCAGTGCCGAAAGGCTGCGTTGTCAGAACACGGGATTCAGTAGTCAACGGCGAATCACAAGTGACCACGACGGTCGATCGTCCCGATATTGAAAAGGCCTGCCTTGAGACGGCCGTCATCATCGGATTGACGGGGCACACCCTATTTCAAATCATTGAAGATTCATCCGGATCCCTGAATATCCTCGAATGCAATTGTCGATTCGGCGGAGCATCGACGTTAAGTGTCGCTGCCGGTTTGGACAGCTTCTACTGGTTTTTCGGAGAATGCCTCGGCGATGACCTTTCTGACGTCCCTTTTGTGAAAATCCCTTTTGGGTTGAGACAGATCAGATATGCTGAAGATAGAATTATTCAGGCGACTTAAATTTTCACCACAGAGGACACAGAGAGCACAGAGAATTTTGAGGAAAGATTCCTTTACAGAGAAATAGATGCCGGTCTGCTGATCAATTTTAGTGTGAAGATACTCAAAGACGGAATCCAAAGATTTAAAATTTAAATCTCTGTGCGCCCTGTGTTCTCTGTGGTTAAAAAAACAATGTCTAATCAACAACCAGAAATCAAACCGGTCAAAATCGGAAACCGATACGTAGGCCCCGGCCACCCAGTTTACATCGTTGCCGAGCTTTCTGCCAACCACCGGCAAAATTATGATGAGGCGGTTCGCCTGATTCACGCGGCCAAAGAAGCTGGCGCTGATGCGGTGAAGCTGCAAACCTATACCCCGGATACCATGACTATCGATTGTGATGGTGACCGTTTTAGGCACGGCAAAGGATCGTTATGGGAGGGAAAGACCCTTTACAAACTATATATAGAAGCATATATGCCATGGGAATGGCAGCCCAAACTTCAGCAAGTTGCCAATGACATTGATATTGATCTTTTTTCATCGGCCTATGATCCCTCTTCGGTGGATTTTTTAATGCAGATCAGGGTCCCCGTCATCAAAATTTCTTCCTTTGAATTGACGGATCTGACGTTGATCCGATATGCAGCCAATACACGGCTCCCGCTGATTTTCTCGACGGGCATGGCAAGCTTGACCGAAATCGACCAGGCGGTCATTGCCGCTACGAATGCAGGTTGTACCGAATTGGTGCTACTCAAGTGCACCAGCGCATACCCGGCCCGGCCTAGTGAAATGAACTTGAAGACCATTGACCATCTGGCGCGAACCTACCGATTGCCATGTGGGCTGTCGGACCACAGCAGAGATATCGTTGCCCCGGTGGTGGCGACGGCACTGGGTGCGTGCATGATCGAGAAGCATTTCACCCTGTCGCGTCGGAACCAAAGCCCAGACAGCGGCTTTTCACTTAAACCCGATGAATTCAAGATCATGGTCGATTCCATTCGCATAGCTGAAAAGGGGATCGGCTCCGTATTTTTCGGACCCAGCGATGGGGAACGGGAGAGCCTTTCATTCCGGAGATCATTGTACGCCGTTGAGGATATCCAAACAGGGGAGGTGATCACCGAGACAAACATACGCGCGATCCGGCCCGCAGGCGGTCTATCCCCAGAGCACTTTCAAGAGTTGATCGGAAGACGGGCCAGGCATCCAATCCCAAAGGGGGATCCAATAACCTGGGATGCAATTGAAAAACATTGATCTCTCGACCATCCGGGGCGTAGTTTTCGATCTGGATGACACGCTTTATCCCCAGTTATCTTACAAAACCAGCGGTTTCAAAGTCGTTTCCGATTGGGCGGCATCACAATTCAAGCTTGACCGCCACACTATATTATCAGTGCTCAATGACATCCTGCGCCAATATAGTCCCTCATATCCTTACATGTTCGATCGTATGGCGGAGAGCATGGAACTGAACAGCGAGAGTATACCCAAAATGGTTCGTGTTTTCATCGAACACAAACCACATATTCAGTGTTACACTGGTGTGATTCCCATGCTGTCCCGGCTTAGGAGCAAGTATCGACTCGGTATTCTCACCGACGGACGGTTGTCTGTTCAGCAAAAAAAAATAAGGGCTCTGGGATTGGAGAAGGGGATGGACGAAATCCTGTATAGCAATATGATGGGACTGGAAAAGCCAGCAAGTGAACTGTTTCAGTGGTTTGAGAGAAAGTTCGAATCGGATGGCGAGAATCTAATGTATGTGGGGGATAATCCCAAAAAAGACTTTTATGGTGGAAATATTCGAGGGTGGTGTACCGTTTGTGTTATGACTGGGGAAAACCGAGATACCGGTTTACAGAAATTGTTCAAATCACAGTTTATAATTCCTTCAATAATTGATCTGGAGGGATTTCTGAGAAGCTATAGGTGAAGAACGTCAACTGAAAAATTGACCGTTTGGATAACTATTTTATGAAACATATAAGAAAGCGTGTCCTATTAACAGGTGGTGCTGGCTTTTTAGGCTCCCATTTATGTCAGGTATTAGTTGAAAGAGGTGATGATGTCCTATGTGTGGACAACTATTTTACAGGGCAGAAAAAGAATATTGAGAGCCTGTTGAACAGACCTAATTTTGAATTGATTCGGCACGACATTACATTCCCCTTGTATGTCGAGGTTGACGAAATATACAATTTGGCCTGCCCGGCCTCTCCCATTCATTATCAATTCGATCCGGTCCAAACGACAAAAACAAGCGTGCATGGTGCGATCAACATGTTGGGTCTGGCCAAACGCACCAAGGCCAAAATCTTTCAAGCGTCAACCAGTGAAGTGTACGGTAATCCAGAAATTCATCCCCAAACCGAAGACTATTGGGGACATGTTAATCCAATTGGTTTTAGATCATGTTATGATGAAGGGAAAAGATGTGCCGAAACGCTTTTTTTCGATTATTACAGGCAACATCACCTAAACATCAAGGTCGCCCGGATATTCAACACCTATGGGCCGCGAATGCACCCCAACGACGGCCGGGTGGTTTCCAATTTTATAGTCCAGGCATTGAAGGGGGAACCCATAACGATATACGGCGACGGCAATCAAACGCGATCCTTTTGCTATGTCGATGATATGATCCGTGCATTTATTGCTTTCATGGAAACGCCGGAGACCGTTACCGGCCCAATCAATTTAGGCAATCCGGCCGAATACAGCATCCTGGAATTGGCCGAAAAGATAATCAAACTGACTGAAGTTAAATCCAAGATCGTTTTTAAAACTCTCCCCGAGGATGATCCGCTTCAACGCAAACCAGATATAACCTGCGCAAAAGAAAAGCTGGGTTGGGAACCGACAGTCAGCCTATTTGACGGGTTAGGGAAAACGATAAACTATTTTAAAAAGGTTCTGCTTGCCAAGCAATCAAGTTGATTTGTCCACTCGGAGGTATCTTTGAACATATTGGTGACGGGTAGTGCGGGATACATTGGATCCCATGCCTGCCTTTATCTTCTGGAAGACGGTCATCGGGTCGTCGGTGTCGACAATTACAGTCGTGGAAATCGCGGCGCTACCGCCGTCCTCGAACAATTCAAAGGATATACATTCTTTGAGGCGGATGTCAGGAATCAAGACAAAATCTTCAATATCCTCACCGAGGAAAAAATTAAAGCCGTCATTCATTTTGCGGCTTATGCATATGTGGGTGAAAGCTGCCAGACTCCTCTGAAATACTACATCAATAACTTGGGTGGAAGCCTATCTCTCCTGGAAGCTATTGGTAAAGCCGGAGTTCCCAAGCTTGTTTTTTCCAGCACGTGCGCAACCTATGGCGAACCCCCGAGTGACCCGATTCCGATTAGAGAAGATTGCAAACAGAAACCGATAAATCCATACGGTCGTTCAAAGTTGATGGTGGAACAGGTGATCAAGGATTTTGCAGATTCAAACGAATCACCTGACGGGTTCTGTTTCACTATCCTCAGGTATTTTAATGTTGCGGGTGCTGATCCGAATGGGCGATTAGGTGAAGTTCATCTACCGGAAACACATCTTATTCCACTTTGCCTGCAGGCGGCATTGGGACAGAAGGAGTACATAGACATATTTGGAACTGATTATCCGACAAAAGACGGGACGTGTATTAGAGATTATGTTCATGTTGTTGACTTAATTGATGCACATATTAAGACCCTCAACACCCTCAGATCGGATGATAGGAGATATTTCAATGTCGGAACAGGCCGTGGCTATTCTGTAAAGGAAGTAATTGAAGCCTGCAAAAAGATGACTGGCAATGATTTTAAAACCGATGAAGGTACCCGGCGATTAGGAGACCCTCCCGTTTTGTATGCTAATTCATCAAACATCCAAAAAGAGATCGGTTGGGTTCCACATCGAAGAAAACTCGAGACGATGATCGCCGATGCATGGAGATGGATGATGGCAACCCCAAAAGGATTTAATTGTAATTGATGGCGCGAATAGAAAAACCTCAAGTCATTGGAATCATGTGGGCATAGCCATGAATCTGAATTTTGATTGGATTCAATATGGTGCTGGAATGGTTTATATGAAAAAAAGGCGCTATGCAGACGCAGAAAAACAATTTCGTAAACTTTTGGACATTAATCCATCCAACGGCAATGCTTGTTTATCATTAGGATTAATTTGCAAAACCGAAGGAAGGAAAGATGAGGCAACGGAATTATTTAAAAAAGTGATAAGCCTCGATCCAGGAAATGAAATCGCTTATTATCAAAACGGGTTGCTGCTGATGCAAAGTGGAAAATATAATGATGCTGAAGACCACTTTTCAAGGGTTCTCGAACTAAATCCATCTCATATTGATGCCATGGTTGATAAAGGGCTCATTATTGGGAGAAAAGGTGATTTTGCGAAAGCAGAAAAACTGATAAGTGATGCGTATTTAAGGAATCGAAATCAAAAGGATGGTTATGCTAGGCTGGGCTGGATCAAGTCTGAAACCAATGATTGGTCAGGTGCCTTGGGGATTATGGACAAGGATCGTGAAGCGGGTCGTTTGTCACCACATTGGCAGGTTCAATTGGCACAGGCCTATGGCCACATAGGCGATTATGCAAAAGCCGTAGATCTGATCGATCAGGCCTACACCCAGAATAAAATAATAAAAGATGGTTATGCCAGGCTGGGCTGGATCAAGGCGGAGGTTCAGGATTGGAATGGTGCATTTGGCTTGATGGTTAAAGACTATCAACAAGAAAGACTATCGCCAGGACGGCATACAATTTTGGCGATGATACAAGTATTCAAAGGTGAAAATAACGATGCGATAAAATTGATTGAAGATTTGTATTCTCAGGATAAGAATGCGGCGGATGGATACGCAAAACTGGGCTGGGCTCATTATCTATCATCAGGGAATGAGCAAAGCTTGAAAATTTTAGTTGAGAAGGACGTTGGGTTGAATAGACTTTCAGTCGACGGAAAAAAAATCAAGGCGCTTGCAATGAGCATGCGGGGGGAGTGGGTTTCAGCCAGTATGTTGATCGATTTGCTTTATTCCCAAAACCCTTTGTTAAAAGATGGTTTTTCCGCGATTGGATGGTTGCGTATTGAAAAAGGGGACTTGAAGGCGGGTATAACACTTATGGAAAAGGATTATAGATTGCAGCGGTTATCGACAGTGTGGCAAATCAACTATGGATACCAGCTTGCTATGGCAGGTCAGTCTCGAAAAGCGCGAGCACTTTTCAAAGGGGTTATTGGAGTCGAACCCAATAGGCAAGAATTTCGTATTGGATATCAGCTTAACCCTTCAAAAATAATGTCAAAGCGTGATATCGAACAAATTTCAGCAGGTGATGCATCGACATATGAACACAACGACAATAAGCCCTAGTAAGTTCGGGTCGGAGAAGCCACGTTTGGTGCTGTTTGGCGCCTCGGAAGGCGGCTTGCGGGCTTTACGATTGCTGGAAATAGATTATCATATCGTAGCCTTTACCGATAATAACACCAAGTTACATGATACAAAGCTACGGGGAATTCCGATCGTTGCTCCAAATGAGCTGCCGGGGTTAGTTTTCGACCACATGGTGATCAGTTCCCAATGGGGAGAAAGCATCCACCAGCAGCTTCTCGGATTGGGCATCCCCCCCTGGAAAATCTCGACGTTGGAACCGCCGGCCCTGGTGTCGTTGAGAACTCGTAGACCTGGATACGGAGGGGCGCCGGGTTCTTTGACCATGAATGACGAGGATAGCGCCTTCCTGGAAATCTGGGAACGGTGTGCGCCTTTTACCATGACGTCGTTCGAGCGAGGCTTGGCTTTGTACCGGGCGGTACGCTATATTGGCCAGGCAGGGGTTCCAGGTGCCTTTGTCGGATGTGGCGTGTGGCGCGGCGGTTCGTCGATGATTGCGATGCTTGCACTCCAGCGGCTTGGTGTCGGGGACCGGCAGTTTTTTCTGTTCGACACATTTTCGGGTATGACCACTCCCGGGAATCATGATGTAGATATGGAAGGCCGGGCGGCGGAGCAACTGCTGGATCAGGAACAGGCTAACATGTCGTCATCCTTGATCTGGGCCTGTGCCGACTTGGATCAGGTTCGGAAGAATATCGCATCGACCGGCTATGATATGACCAACGTCCAATTTGTACAAGGCGATGTATTAGAGACGCTGCATCGGGTGCATACCGGTAGAATTGCTCTACTGCGGCTCGATACCGTTTTTTACCAAAGCACCCTGGCTGAACTGGACGTTTTATATCCTCGGCTCGTGCGGCACGGAATTCTACTGATCGACGATTTCGGACACTGGCTGGGAGCCCGCAAAGCGGTGGAGGAATATTTCGGCAGGCGCCGGTTCCTTGTTGCCCCTCCGTTCTTCCATCGCATCGACTACACCGGCCGGATCGCCACACGCATGGACGATCTCGACCCGGAACCGGATAGTCGCTATGACTATCGCCCCCCCGGTCTTGCGGACCCGGATCTTCTCAAGCATTTTCCAACCTTATCTATCACTAATCCTTCCACGAAGTCATGGCCTTATTTGCGTTGTTTTGCGCCTCATTGTTGGCGAACTGATAGCCGTAACCTCCACGATGTTATTACTGGCGTACTGTCAGTGGAGGAAGCGCTGCTCTTATACAACAACGCCCTGATCTTTCGCGGCAAACGCGGAATTGAGATCGGCTGCCATCTATCATGGTCGACGGCACACCTGCTGGCAGCAGGGCTGTCTTTAGATGTAATCGATCCGGTTCTCCATCGGGCAGAACATCGATCAATGGTTGAGAGCAGTCTTAGACCAATCGCGAATACCGGGTACCGCCTTTGGGCAGGCTATTCGCCTTCCGTTATCCCGCCCATTGCACAGGCACAACCGGAACCGTGGTCATTTGGGTTTATTGACGGCAATCACGAGGAAGACAGCCCCCAACAGGATGCCGAGACGGTGTCCCGCTGCTGCGCGAAAGACGCTTGCGTGATGTTTCATGATCTGACCTCTCCCTATGTGGCACGTGGTTTGGTCGTGATGCGAAACCTCGGATGGACTGTGGGCATATATAACACCATGCAGATCATGGGAGTCGCATGGCGAGGTGATGTTAGACCTGTTGACCACATCATGGACCCGGCAATGCCATTGCCTGACAGCGGGTTGACAGAAACATTTGTCATGTTGTCAAAGCTGGAATAGGAGCGCCTAAAATGCATGGCATCTGGGAGAATCAAATCTCGATCAATGCACAACAGGAAGATATCGAAGAGCCGCTGCCATCGGTGGCCGCCTTTACTGACCAGTCCCCTGGTCTGTTCACCGATTTTGTTCGTTCCATCGATCTGCCTGCCGCCATTGCCCGCGACCCGTATCCTCTGCCGTTGACTTCACAGCGAGAAGCCTATTACGGTCCCGATCATTTCTGTTACTGGTTGAGCGGGCTCTACGCTTTTCACGATGTTGTGCGCACCTGTGACCATCTTGATGTACCGCTACACCGGGTCTTGGACCTCGGTTGCGCTTCAGGGCGCGTACTGCGGCATTTTGCCTGTCAGGTGGACAGTCTCGCCGGGCTATACGGGGCCGACATAAATCTGAATCATATCGCTTGGATCAACCGCCACCTGCCTCGGCATATCGTCGCCTTTCATAGCTTTTCGCTGCCGAAATTGCCTCTGCCCGACGATTGTTTCGATCTGGTTACGGCCTTTTCGGTATTCACCCACATTGAAGCATTCGACGCTTTTTGGCTGCTCGAGCTCAAGCGTGTGCTTAGACCCGGCGGATTGGCCTATATCACCATCCAGTCGGAGCGAAGTTGGGCGGAAATGGATGAAAAATGGCCGGTGTATAAGGCCTTGGCTCGCCATCCAAATTTTGCGACTGCATCGAAGAACGGAAAAATGGACAAAGATCGGCTGATCTTTCGCTGGCGGGAAGAGGACTCCTACTCTTCGAATGTATTTTTGTCTTACGACTATGTCAACGATGTCTGGGGCAGGATCATGGACATCATGGAGATTCGTCCAAATTATCCCCGGTTTCAGGATGTTGTCGTGTTGCAGAAAAAGAACGTGGTTTGAGGCTATGTAGTGACCTTCCTTTTATGAAACCGATGGCGGGGCCGATATACTAAAGAACCCGCTACTTGAGTGGTAACATATCCCGGATAAGGACTATGAAGATAATTGTGTTTGGCGGTGATGGTTTCTGCGGTTGGCCCACCTCACTTTACCTGTCGAACAAGGGGCACGACATCCAGATAGTCGACAACCTGTCGCGACGTAAGATCGATGTGGAATTGGAATGCGAGTCCCTGACGCCGATCCAGCCCATTTCGGTAAGGCTGAAGATCTGGCAGGAGGTCTCGGCTCGGTCGATAAGTTTCTGTAACCTCGACGTCGCCAGGGACTACGGTGAACTCCGCGAACTGCTGGAGTTTCAGCAACCGGATGCGGTGATTCACTTTGCCGAGCAGCGCGCCGCGCCCTATTCCATGAAGAACGCCAGGGCAAAGCGTTACACGGTGGACAACAACGTGAATGCCACCAACAATATCCTGACAGCTATCGCCGAGCTTGGCCGGGACATCCATGTGGTGCATCTTGGCACCATGGGGGTGTACGGATACGGCTCCGCCGGCATGAAGATCCCCGAGGGGTATCTGAGATTGACGGTGCCTGCAGATAACGGCGAGTTGCAGGAAAACGAAATACTCTACCCCGCCAATCCAGGCAGCGTCTACCACATGACCAAGACGCTGGATCAGCTGATGTTTGCCTTTTATAACAAGAACGACAAGATCCGCGTCACTGACCTGCACCAGGGCATCGTCTGGGGAACAGAGACTGATGAAACGTCGCTCGACCCACGCCTGATCAACCGTTTCGACTATGATGGAGACTACGGCACAGTGCTGAACCGCTTTCTGATGCAGTCAGCGATCGGCTATCCGCTTAGCGTGCATGGCACAGGAGGTCAGACGCGTGCCTTTATACACATACGTGACACGGTGCGGTGCATCGAGATCGCACTCAACCATGCACCCGATCGTGGGGCGCGGGTGAAGATCATCAACCAGATGACCGAGACCCACCGCGTTCGCGATCTGGCCCAACTTGTATCACGGCTGACCGGTGTCCCTGTGAGCTATCTGCCGAATCCACGCGCCGAGGCCGACGAAAATGACCTACACGTGGAAAATGGACAGATCCTGGAATATGGGCTGAAACCTGTCACTCTGAGTGAGGGTATGTTGAGTGAGATCAGAGAGATCGCAGAGAAATATGCACACCATTGCAACCGAACCAAGATTCCCTGTGTCTCCTATTGGAACAAGATACAAGAAATAGAAAGTAGCCGGGCTTCCAAATAAATCCAGATCGTGGGATCTTAAGCGGATGCGAGGAAAAAATCGTGCGCTGTGAGAAAGTGTTTTGTATCGGGTTTAAGAAAACGGGTACGACGTCAGTGGAAAAGGCCTTGCGGAAGCTCGGATTTAGACTGGGGGATCAGATTTCCGCTTTGGAGTTGATTGATGCATATAAACATCGGGAGTTCAGCTCCATCATTGAGTTTTGCCATTCGGCTGACGCTTTCCAGGACGCGCCATTCAGTTGGCCTTTTACGTCATCGCCCTTGAACAAGCATTCCCGAAAGCCTGTTTTGTTCTCACTGTGCGCCACAACTCAAATGAGTGGTACGGTTCGTTGACCCGTTTCCATGCCAAGCTTTTCGGTAGCAGCGGAGCCCCACCGACTTACGAGCAAATGTTGGAGCGTAAGCGTGAAAATGGTAATAATCTCTGGTACAACATGTCGGCTAAGTTCGATATTTCCAAGGAATTTCCCTATGAAAAAAGCACGCTAATCCGGTATTATGAAATGCATAACCATATGGTGAAAGAGTATTTCCGCTTCAAATCCAACCTGCTGGTGCTTAATGTTGCCGAGGCCGACGCCTACAAGACATTCTGCACGTTTCTAAATGTCCATCCGATTCATGGCGAGTTCCCATGGGAGAATCGAACGGATGCTTGCTGTTGATTCGGAAAAGTACATCCGTAGGAGTGTATGAATAGATGAAGTCACCTGTAATTATACTTTCATCCGAGCGTTCGGGATCCAATTTGCTTCGAATACTGCTGGATAATCACTCATCAATCTGCGCGCCGGTTTCCCCGCACCTTTTGATTTCGTTCAGCCCATTGCGACATTTTTTCGGAGACTTGTGCCAGCGAGAAAATGCGGTGAGGTTGTTGCATGAGATGTTGGAATTCACCCGGCTTCCCTACCACGATTGGGGTTCGCCAGAGCCTGCGGATCAAGTTTGGGATGAGTTCCGGCCGAAATCTTTCCTGATGGTGGTAAACGCAGTTTGGACAATCAAGGCGCGCCGAGCCGAAAAACCTCGGTTTGCCTCCAAGGACATCGAGGCATTTCATTATGCAGAAGGCATCAATTCGGCCATCCCCGATGCCAAATTTCTTTATCTGGTGCGCGATCCGCGTGACCAGGTCGCGTCCTGGATGCGCAAACCAATTAATTTTATGACGGCCTACGACGCCTTATGTAAGTGGCTGACAGATCAGAGGATTTGTCATGACCTAATGTTCTGCAAAGGCATTGATGCACATTTGATCCGGTATGAGGACCTGGTCAGAGACACTCAAGTGGTTATGACCGGAGTCTTGAATTCTCTCGGGGAGGATGTGGAACCGTTCTGCTTCGAGACCGATATCCCGAAAGGGGAAACCCTGAGCTGGAATCCCTACTGGCGAAATCTTTCACGGCCCATCATGAAAGATAATACCGGTCATTTTTCTGACATTCTTTCTGCGGAAGATGTTGAAATCATCGAAAGTCAAGCCAGACCGTTCATGGAAGAACTCGGCTACCCGGTGACATCTTCTGTAGCCTGGCGTCTAACAGATGAGTTCAAGATGCGTAACACCCGCATTCGTGAAGCGTGCATGGCTGAAAATAGATCCAGACTTAACGAAGACCTACCATTATTGATCGAGAAATGGCAATACGAGAAAATGCTTAAGGCGCGGTTGGATTCCGAGTTCACGGCGGTCCAACAGTAACGGCATGATAGATCAGGCCGTGCAGCGTGAATCATCCGGTGAATGACCAGGCTTATGCGAATAGGTATCATGCAACCCTATTTCTTTCCTTACATTGGATATTTTCAGCTGCTCAGCACGGTTGATGCCTTAGTGGTTTATGACAACCTTGAGTTTTCTCGTAAGGGATGGATTCATAGGAACAGAATCCTGGTCAATGGCGCTCCAGCTTATATTACGCTGTCCTTGCATCATGACTCCGATTACCTTTTCATCAACAGTCGCTTCCTGAGTCATAGCTATCTGAAGGACAATGAAAAGATGCTTCGTCGAATCGAAGGTGCTTACAAGAGAGCGCCATATTTTCATGAAGTCTTTCAGGTGATTCAGGATTGCCTACATTTCGATTCCCCGAACCTCTTTGGGTTCGTCCTGAACTCGATCAAAGTCGTCGCCGATTTTCTAAGTATCACCACCCCTATCATAGTTTCCTCCACGCTTCCAATCGATCATTCATTGAAAAAACAGGACAAGGTCCTGGCATTGTGTACTTGCCTGAGGGCCAGCGCCTACATAAACCCCGAGGGTGGGGTTGATCTTTACGATCGAAATGCCTTTCAATCCGCGGGAGTTGATATTCAGTTTCTGAAAGCTTGTGATGTAGCGTATCGTCAGTTTGAGGAGCATTTCGTTGCACGTCTTTCAATCATCGACATGCTTATGTTCAACTCGCGCAATACCATACAAGAGATGCTCAAATCATATAAGCTATTCTGAGTAATGATAAAATGGCGCTTAGACGCGGCTCTTAAGACGAGGACCTGCTTTAGTGGATGTCGTTGGTGGCTATATCGGTTGGGGGATTGAACCAACCTTGAATTATTGGCACCCGAAGGCCAGGCTGGTCCTTAATAGTGGACGGAGCTGTATTCGCGTTTTGTTGGAACTCCTGTGTCCGGCTGGTGTCTGGCTTCCTTATTACAGTTGCGATTCCATGTTTGAACCCTTCCATGCCACAGAAACACCGATCCGGTTCTATGCGCTGGACGATCGGCTGGGTGTGGCGGATCCGTTACCGGAACTGGAACCGGACCAGTGGTTGATCTACGTTAACTATTTCGGCATTTTAGGAGATGAGGTTCAACGACTTTTCCGACACTACGGACACCGCCTGTGGGTGGATAATACTCAGGCGTTTTTTTCCCGGCCAAATATGGATAATATGGTATCGTTCAATTCCGCCCGCAAATTCTTCGGCGTACCGGATGGAGCTTACCTGTATGCGGGGGAAGACTTGGCGATCGGTCCGGCGGCAGACTGGCCACGCAATAGCGATTACCGATTCGAGCACCTGTTTCTGCGCGCGCTGGGACGGGTCGAAGAAGGGTACAAAGTTTTCCAGGACAATGAAAAGCGCAACGGCGGCGACATTCGGCGCGTCTCTGAAATCGGGGAGACTTTGCTGAGTTTGGTTGATTACCAGGCGGTAGCGAGTAGACGCCGCGATAATTTTTTTTACCTGCACGCCCGCCTTGGGTCGCGGAACAGGTTCCCAGCCAATCGGCTGATTCTGGCCAATGACGCGGTACCGTTGTGCTATCCATTCCTTCCCGAGCAGCCTCTGGAGCACTGCTATTTCTGGGACCGGCATATCTATGTGCCCAAATACTGGGACGACTGCCTGAGAAGGGGTTCAGCCGATAAATACCCCATGGAGAAGGAATTGAGCGTCGCACTGTTGCCGTTGCCGGTTGATCAGCACTGCACGATCGCCATGCTGGACCGGGTGATCGCGGCAGCCACGGCGGAGGAGGGACCCGAACATGGTTGATCAGCGGCTGCCGGAGCATCGTCGTCCTGAGGCGCTGGAACAGGAACTCCGATTTTTCGAACAGATACTGGAGCCGGTGGAGAGTGAGTTGTTAACGGAGGCTCCGCAGTGCGAAGACCCCGTCCTTTTCATCATGGGGTGCGCCCGCAGCGGGACAACGCTCATTTACCAGTATCTTGCGCAAGCAGGATTGTTTGCATATCCCACCAATTTTCTCTCACGTTTTTACTACGCGCCCTATCTGGGTGCGCGCTTGCAACGAATGCTTTTTGATCTGGATTTCCGTGGTGAGATCAAAGAACACGGAGCAGGGACATCATTTGAGTCAGACCTTGGCAAGACCCTGGGAGTGGGTGCGCCGCACGAATTCTGGTACTTCTGGCGACGGTTCTTCCGGTTCGGGGAGGAGCAACAATTGGACGTCAAGGCGCTTGCGGCATCGGACGGCTGGGGATTCATGAAAGAGTTACGCGCCCTGCAGTCGGTTTTTGCCAGGCCTCTGGTTCTCAAGGGAATGATACTTAACTGGAACATACCCTATCTGGCAAGTCTTGACGAGAGACATCGCTTTTTGTTCATCGAGCGTGGGCTCACCGACAATGCAGGTTCGCTGCTGAGCGCACGGAGGCGATTTTTCGGTGACGAAAGGTCTTGGTATTCGTTTAAGCCACCCGGTCACGCCCGGGTCAGGAATCTGGAACCAGCATATCAGACGGTCTGGCAGGTAATGGCGACCAATTCAGCCATTCATGCGGGCCTTGCCCAGGTGCCGGGTGAGAGGGTCTTTCATACCACCTATGAGCAATTCTGCGAAAATCCTCGTTGTGTGCTCGATAACCTGTCCCTAAGGTGGCAGCGCCCTTTACCGCAAATTGCCAAGGTCCTACCCGTTCGTTTCGAGCGAAGATCCCCGGCCATGGTCTCCGATATCGATTGGTCTCGGATTGTGCCGACGGTTCGGGAGGACTTCCCTGAAACGCGGTCTCCTGAGGAGGCAGGATGCCCATGATCGAAGCTCCGCGGGAGGTACTGCATGTGGGCCGGCCGAACGAAGGTGACCTTGCGATGTTCCACAAACTGGTGGAAGGGATGTTCAGTCGCCGCTGGTATACCAACGGCGGAGAACTGGTGCAGGCTTTCGAGGCCAAGCTTTGCGAATATCTCGGGGTGCGGCATTGCATTCCGGTCTGCAATGCCACGGTGGGGCTGCAGATCGCCTGCCAGGCGCTCGGTTTAGAAGGTGAAGTGATCATTCCGGCCTTCACCTTTGTTGCATCGGCTCACGCAGTTCACTGGGAGGGGCTCAAACCGGTTTTCTGCGAGGTGGATCCTGCTACACATCATATGGACCCCGAATACATCGAGACGTTGATCACACCACGTACCAGCGCGATCCTCGGCGTTCATCTTTGGGGCAGATCGTGCAACATCGAATCTATCCAGGCTATTGCCGACCGTCACGGGCTGCAATTGTTTTACGACGCTGCCCATGCATTCGGTGTTTCTCATGGGAGGAAGATGATCGGCAACCATGGTCGCTGCGAGGTCTTCAGCTTCCATTCCACCAAGTTCATTCATTCCTTCGAAGGTGGAGCGGTGGCGACCAACGACGATGTGCTGGCTGAGAAGATCCGATTGTTGAAGAACTTCGGATTCTCCGGTATGGACAATGTCGTGCATCTCGGTACCAACGGTAAAATGACGGAAGTATGCGCGGCAATGGGGCTTGCCAGCCTGGAACGTATGAACGATATTTTGACGATCAACCGGCGAAACCACCAACTTTACCACGAGGTTCTTGGGAGTCTACCCGGCATAAGTATATTCGATCTCCAAAGTGTGGAAAAGACCAATTGGCAGTATGTGGTGGTTGAGGTGGATGAGACGCAATCGGGCGTTTCCCGTGATCAACTTCTGAAAACCCTCCATGACAATAATGTGAGGGCTCGGCGGTACTTTTACCCTGGATGTCATCGCATGCAGCCATATGCGCGTCTTTTCCCGGAGCAGACATCACGGTTGCCTCTTACGGATGCACTGTGCTGCCGGGTGCTGGTTCTGCCGACCGGCACCGCCGTCACACCTGGCAACATCGAATATGTGGGTTATGTCCTGCAAAAGGCACTTCTGGATAACTAATGGATATAGCGGACAATGGAAAGCCTTCCCCGCTCTCATGGAGGATGGCTTCTGAGTTGATTCGGACGCACACCCGGGAGGTCGTATCCCCGACGATTTGCAGATCACCCCTGGCAAGTGTCTGTGTCATGGCCTACAACCACCGACCATATATAGGTCAAGCTATAGAAAGCATACTCGAACAGCAAACCGATTTTCCTTTAGAGATCGTGGTGGGAGACGATCACAGCTGCGATGGCACCACCGACATCATAATGGATTACCAGCGGCGCTACCCTGAATGCATACGGGTCCTGCTATCCGATGAAAATCTGGGACGTTACACCGGCAACGGACGCCTAAACCTCATTCGCGTACTTCAATCATGCAGGGGACGTTACGTTGCGTTCCTCGAGGGGGATGATTACTGGATAGGAACTGATAAACTTGCCTGGGGGGTGGCGTTTCTCTCAGCAAATCCGCAGTTCAACGTAGCGTTCCATAACCTTCAAATTGAATCCCCGGATGGTCATTACAAAAATTATTACACTGTGGGGGAATGGTCCAATCCACAGCTTCCGATGCCGAGAATCTTTACGGACTTCAAAGATATGTTACATGGTGCATTCATTCATGTATCAACCGTTATTGCGCGCTACAAACCGTTCGATGAGCGGCAGCTTGATTTGTTCGTCAAACTCAACTTCGGTGACTACCTTCTCATGTTGATTCTTTCAGGAAACGGAAAACTATATTTACAGGACATTCCCCGAAGTTGCTACCGCTTCCACGGAAAAGGGGTTTTTAGCAGCTTCAGCACCCAAACTACTTGGAAGAGGTACGTTGAGGACAAAAGGCGGATAAGCATCTTTTATCATGATGTATATCCTGAGGTAGCCGAAAAAAACCTTAGAGGCATTCTTGAACGCCCATGGGCTCGAGACAGTGGGGTCAACGCCAATAATCGCTCTTTCGCTTCCAATTGGCGGGAAGTGATTCGTCGCAAGGTATTCGCATACACCCGGGCATCCATTTCTCGCCTGGTAGCTCTTTTAGATTCTGTCGAAATGCTGTGTTCGTTCAACATTGAAGGTGCCGTATTGGCGTTATGTGATGACGCAGGCGGGGAAATGATGGCCATCGCCTTGGGCCTTATCGATTCAGGGAACTGTGACCGAACCCTGGTTTTATTGCCTGTGTGTCGGCAGAAAAATGCCCAACACGGATATATCGAGAGCAATGCCCGCGATGCGAATACCATGCGTCTCGCCGTGTTATCTACGGGTTATCCAGAACGTTGCTTGGAAGTCCGATCTAAAAAGGCGGGGATGTCCCCACGGGTTAACGAAAGCATCAGCTTGATGGTTCTATCCGAACCTGCAGATGACATCCCTGGAAAATGGCTGGATTCCGTTTTTGAGCGGTTGGTCTCCGGCGCGCTGGTCATCCATGGTGAGCGGTTGTGGAGGCGTGAACCCCAGGAGAATATATATGAATTTCGTCGCCGACTATCCTTATAAGCCCGTTTAGAATCAATGTCTGAGAAAAAATCTTCGTGTCCAGAAGCCATTAATGGCTAAATTATTGGGCATCCTTCATTTGAATACAAAAGTAGTTAACACTTTTTTTAGCAATACTGATTTTTGGCAAAGCTCAAGTATTAAAACATTGTGCTCATGTTCAT
>Ga0209633_10002200_pt1 | contig 19129 bp, 22 predicted proteins | sample Cruoilmetagenom1_FD_187290 | JGI IMG/M metagenome (GOLD analysis project Ga0209633, IMG submission 187290) | Oil polluted marine microbial communities from Coal Oil Point, Santa Barbara, California, USA - Sample 1 (SPAdes) (version 2) | ecosystem: Environmental > Aquatic > Marine > Oil seeps ... | reverse complement strand
AAGGTGAGGGTGAGATAAAAATAGAGATGCACTTTTTACCAGATATTATGGTGAAATGTGAAGATTGTCAAGGTGCTAGATACAATCCACAAACACTAGAGATAAACTACAAAGGAAAATCTATTTCGGATGTATTAAATATGTCTGTAGAAGAAGCTTTTGAATTTTTTGTAAAGGTACCAAAACTTCATGCAAAACTAAAAACTTTACTTGATGTGGGACTAGGGTACATAACTTTAGGACAAAATGCAATTACACTTAGTGGTGGGGAAGCTCAAAGAATCAAACTAAGTAAAGAGTTGAGTAAAAAAGATACAGGAAATACCCTTTATATCTTAGATGAACCAACTACGGGACTTCATTTTGCTGATGTGGATAGATTAACTAAAGTATTACATCATCTTGTAGATTTAGGAAATAGTGTGATAGTGATAGAACACAATCTAGATATTGTAAAAAATGCAGATTATGTTATAGATATGGGATATGAAGGTGGAGCAAAAGGTGGACAGATTATCGCAACTGGAACACCAGAAGAGTTAGCTGCAAATCATAAAGAGACACAAAGTTATACTGGATATTATTTAGAGAAAGAACTTTAATAGTTTCTTTTAAGGGTGATTTATATCATCCTTATTTAATTCTTTATCGAGTTTAAATCTAATTTTATCAGTCATAATTTCTAATAGTTTTTTATCCATAATACATCTCTCAATACATTTAACATAATGTAGGTTTATCAGGATATTGTCATAATATACATACATAATGTACTATTATCATCTAAATATCGATAATAAATGAACATAAAAACTATATCAAAAACTTAAAATTTATTTAAAAAATATGATAAATTGTAATGTTTTTTATAATAGAATATGCAATAACACCTTACTTAAAGTGTTTGTCGTTGTTTTGATATACGACATTTTTTATTTATGTTATTTGTTTATTTTCAGGCTGTTTTATATATAATGTACATTCAATAAACAGTTAGATGATGACTTTAAAATATAACTTTTGCTATAATAGATGAAATATTGGAGAGAATAGTGACTAAAACAATAAATTTTGAATATTGGCGTTTAAATATTGTTGATGAAAAAAATAATAAAACTATTCCTTTTAAAGAAGTTATAAATAATTTGGAAAACAAATCTTTAAATGTTAAAGATGATAATCACAGATATTACTGTAAAGATAAATTATGCTATCGAGCAATTTCGCATATTACAAAACTGAATGATGGTAAGTTACTAAGTTTTAGTAAATACGATAATCAAGATATTAAAGGTGGATATTTAGAAGATGATGCATATGAATTTGATGCAATAGAAAAATTAAAAGAATCCACAGAGCGTGATGATGTTACAATAAAAGCTTATAATAGAATTAAAATTTTTACTAATGGAATTGTTATATTTCAAGTAAATGGTAAAGCTAATACAATGAAACAACTAAAAGAATATTTAGAGTTTCATTGTACAAATGATTATAAAATTGAAATAATACAAATATATCAAAATGAACTATTTGAAGAAATAGATAATGGTAATATTCACAATATAACTTTATCTGTTGGCTTTCAGCCAACAGGTTCATTTAATCATCTTGAAGAAGAAGATTATACAGGAGCATTAACTGCTGAATTAAAACTAAAAAAAGGGAAAGATAATTTTCTCAAAGGAACTTATTTAAAAAGTGTATTATTTGCTAAACGATTAAAAGGATTTGGAAGTTTAGATAGTGGTATTATTACTGGAGCAAAAGCAAGAATACAAAATAAAGACTCATCAAAAATGATTACCGTATCACTAAATCAATATCAATTAAAGGAATCAAAAATATTTAAAGATACAACTTTTTATGATATGAATCCAAATGACACTTTTAATGAGTTATATACAAAATACAAATTATTTTTAGAAGAATATATAAAAAGAGACACAAGATACTAGTATGGAAACCTTAATATTAAATATTGCTAAAGAATTATTAGCTGTTAGCATTGGTTTTATTGCTTTAGTTTTTACATCATTAAGTATTTTAATGACTTTAAAAGATGATAATTGGAAAATTGAATCATTAAAAAAATCAAAAGTTTTTAAAGATTTTATTTCATTAAATACAAATACAGTATTTGGATTTATTGTGTTATTTATAATCTCAATAGCATTATTAATTAGCAAAGAACTTAATTTATTAGACAAAAATCTAATTTATGCATTATATCTATATTTAGTATATTTGGTTTACTTATTATTTAATGTAGGATTAATTGCCTACAAATATAAAAAAATTATAATTCTAATGTCTAATAATTCAAAACCTACAATAAGTATTTAAAAATATGTCAATTTGCAATATAATTAAGTTAAATAAAAAAATTTTGATAAAATCAAATAAAAAGTTGGTTTAAAATGGAAAATATTAAATTTATGGACTTTTGTGCTGGTATCGGTGGTGGTAGAATTGGACTTGAAAATTTAGGTATGTCATGTCTTGGTTTTAGTGAAATTGACAAAGATGCAGAAATAACATATAAACATTTTTTTGGTCAAGACGAAAAAAATCATGGTGATTTAATGAAAATTAATCCTGATGATTTACCAGATTTTGACTTTATGGTGGGGGGTTTCCCTTGTCAAACATTTTCAATTATTGGTAATAGATGTGGACTAGAAGATGAAGAAAGAGGACAAGTTATCTATGGCTTAGTAAAGATACTAAAAGCTAAAAATATAAAATACTTTATTTTAGAGAATGTCAAGGGTTTAATAAATCATGATAAGGGTAATACTTTAAAAACTGTTTTAGAACTATTAAACAATGCAGGATACAAAGTATTTCATAAAAATTTAAATAGCTTAAATTTTGGTGTACCACAAATGAGAGAAAGAATATATTTTGTAGGGGTAAAAAAAGATTTAATAGATAATGATTTTAAATATGAGTTTCCAAAATATAGTAACACTAAAATAAATATTGATGAGTGCTTAATTGATGATGAAGATTTAACTTTTGATGAAAGAGTATCTTCTTATCAAACTTTTTTAAAATATTTAGATAATAAATACAATAAAGATAAATATCAAATAGATGATTTATTATCAGATGACTTCAAAGTTATAGATACAAGACAATCTGATTTAAGAATATATGATAAAAAAACTCCAACATTAAGAAGAGGAAGACACGGTATATTGTATGTTAAAAATAAAAAGTTTAGAAAACTTTCAGGATATGAATCTTTACTACTTCAAGGTTTTCCCAAAAAATATGCAAATAAAGCTAAAGGTCAAATCTCTAACTCAAAACTTCTACAACAATCTGGTAACGCAATGACTATAAATGTAATTGAAGAAATAAGTAAAAATTTAATGAAAGCAATAGGTAAAATAAATGACTGATAAAGAAATATTAATAAATAGAGGTTCAACAACTGCAAAAAATGGTTTTAAAAATGAAGATTTTACGGTAGCTGAATTTAACAATTGGCAAGAAAGTGAGTTAGCTCAATTATGGTTAAAAGCAATGAATTACGATTTAACAGATATAGAAAGTGTAAAAGCTACAAAAGTTAAAGGTTCATATAAAGCAGATATTCAAGTAGAAATAAAAATTGAGATCAAACTCAAAAGTTTAACAGACATTCAAAATCTACAAGTAAAACTTGTATCAAATCCAAAGGGTTTTAATCAAATAGATAAAAGGTGGTTAAAAAGTTATAATGAACTTTGGAATATTCCAGAAAACATATATGAACTATTACAACATTTCACAGGTGAAAAGCCACCAAAAATTTCAAATCCAAGAGATGAAAGAAGAATGTTTGCTGATGAGTTTTCAGAAGATGAACAACAACTATTATTAAAGTTTTTAAATGATAATAAAACATTAATCGTGAATGATATTTTAAAAGGTAGAGGTAAGTTTTCTGCTGAATGGATGTTAGTAATCTTAAAATTAAAAGATACAGATACAATTGATTGGGCATTAGAACCAATAAACAAAGTTTTAAACCATTTTGGGAATGGAAAGATTTCTATAACACCAAGAGGTAGTTTTAAAATTGGAAATATCACTATTCAAAGAAAAGGTGGAGATAATGGAAGAGAAACAGCAAATATGCTACAGTTTAAAATAAATCCAGCTGAGTTGGTAGACCAAAACATCTAGCAAGTCAGAGAGACTAATAAGGCTACACTGCGAATATATTAAGTTTTTAAGTGAAAAGAAACTTTTTATCTAAGTTCTTATTTAGACTTAAAATTATCGCCTTGTAGCTTACTTCAAACGTTATCTTAAATGGGGATGTAAAAGTAAATAGAGTTTATCTTGACACTTATGATATACTTCGGATATACAAAAAGGATACATTATGATAGCAACAATCTCAACATGGGGTAATTCTCAAGGGTTAAGATTTCCAAAAGATATTATGACAGAATTACATCTATCAATTGCCCAATAACAAATACAAAAAGAGACTTCCCTTTTCATATAGAAGTTGAAAGTGAAAATATTACAGGATATATTATGACAGAACAATTAAAATCAATAGATTGCAAAGCAAGAAATATTAAATTTATTGAAAAAGCAGACCAACAAACTATCAATCAAATATTAGGTATTATTGATAGTATAATACAATAACAAGATAGTTTAAGTATACTTACAAAAATTATAAAAGAGGATAAATATGTTTAAAGAGTTTAGATTAGATGATTTTGAGAATAGTGCAAAAAATTTAGAAATATTAATAGATGAAAATAAAAAAGAGTTAGAAAGATTACTAAAAATTGAAGAGAAAACTTATGATAACTTTGTAGTACCATATCAAATAATGGGGGAAAAATTAGAGCAGTATTGTACTCCTATTTTTCATATAGATAGTGTAAAAAACAGTGAAACAACACAAAAAGTTTATAATGAGTGTTTACCTTTAATCTCCATTTATGGTTCACAGTTATCCTCAAATGAAAAGGTTTATAGTGCTTTTAAAGATATAAAGTATAACTATAATAGCTCTTTAAATATAGAACAACAAAAAGTTTTAGAAAATGAGATACGAGATTTTGCTCTTGGTGGTTGTGGCTTAAGTGATGAAAAAAAACAAGAGCTAGAAAAGATAAATCTAAATTTGAGCGAACTTGGAAAACAGTTCTCACAAAACCTTCTTGATGCTACAAATGATTGGGAAATGATAGTAGAAAATGATAGTGATATAAAAGAGATTCCAAAGAGTGATTTAGAAGTCGCGAAATTTACAGATGAAGATGGAAAAATAAAATATAAGTTTACACTTCAAATGCCATCATATATTGCATATATCACTTATGGAACAAGTAGAGAAAAAAGGGAAGAGCTTTATAAAGCATATCAAACAAGAGCACCACAAAATGGTCAGCTAATTGAAAAAATACTCAAACTCAAAGAGCAAGAGGCAAATCTTTTAGGATTTGAGAACTATGCAAAACTCTCACTTGCTACAAAAATGGCACAAACAGAAGATGATGTAATCAATTTCTTATATGAGTTAGCAAAATACTCACAAGATAAAGCACACGAAGAGTTAGAAGAGGTTAGGGTACTTGCTAGCAAAGATGGACTAAATGACCTTCAAAGCTACGACTTGGCTTATTACAGCCAAAAACTCAAAGAGGCTAAGTATGATATAGATGAGGAGTTTTATCGACCATATTTTGAGAAAACAAGTGTGTTAAATGGTTTGTTTGATTTCTTACATAAAATATTTAATATTAAGTTTACTATTGTAGATACTCCAGCTTGGGATGAAAAAGCAACAATTTATGAAATAACAGAAAACGGAAAACCAACAGCAAGACTTTATGTTGATTTAGAAGCTAGAAAAAACAAAAGAGGAGGTGCTTGGATGAATAACTGGCATTCTCATAGTCTTATTGATGGAAAACAACAACTTCCAGTTGCCTATATCGTATGTAACTTCCCAACTTCAAACGAAAATTCACCATCACTTTTACGACATAGTGATGTTGTGACACTATTTCATGAGATGGGGCATGCGTTACATCATATATTAAGTAAAGTAGGGCAACCATTTGTAAGTGGTATAAATGGTGTTGCATGGGATACCGTAGAGTTCCCATCACAATTTTTAGAATACTTCTCTTACGACAAAGATGTATTAAAGATGTTTGCTAAACATTACCAAACAAATGAGGTGTTAGAAGATGTTGCGATTGATAAATTAATCAAAGCAAAAAATTTTCAATCATCACTAAGTACAATAAGGCAAGTTGAGTTTGCACTGTTTGATTTTAAACTCCATCAAAAGTTATACAATGAAAAGCAAACACAAGAGTTGTTAGATAGTATTAGAGATGAAGTTGCTGTTATAAAACCACCTAAATATAGTAGGTTTCAAAATGGTTTTAGCCATATTTTTGCAGGGGGATATGCAGCTGGATATTATAGTTATAAATGGGCAGAAGTGTTAAGTGCAGATGCTTATTATTTGTTCATTGAAAATGGGGTTTTTAATGAACAATTAGCTTCAAAATATAAAGAAATTATATTAGGGAAGGGTGGTAGTATTGATATGAATGAGTTATATTACCAATTTGCATCTCGTAAACCAGATATAAGGTCTCTACTAAAAATTGATGGAATTATCAGCTAATTTTGGTTATTATTTGATGATAATTTACATAAGGATTTTAAATGAACGATAATAATACAGTTCAACAATTAAGTGATGCACTTACAGAGCTTCTAGATGCCTATGACAAGTTAAAACATGAAAATACTAATTTACAGCAAGAAAATACAAATAAAGATAATAAGATTAGTGAATTAGAAGCTAGAAATAGTGACTTAGAAGAGCAAATAGAACAATTGACAGATACAACAGAACAGCACACAAGTGAAATAGATACTATGCTTGGAAGAATAAAAACAATATTAGATAATGGTGGTCAAACTACAAGTGAAGAGCCACCTGTGGAAGATGTTGAAGAAAAAGTTCAAATGAGTTTTGCCCAAAGTATGGAACAAGATGAGACTGAAACAGTTAACATAGCAGAAAGTGAATTATCGATACAAGAACAAACAACTATTGATATTGAAGAAGAGAAAAAGCCAAGTACAAATTCTGATAAAGAGATAGACCTTGGTAGAATGCAATCATTACTGAATGGGTTTAATAACTAATTGATTATTGTACTTGATAAAAATTTAGTGTATTCTACTTTTAATGTGGAGATGTTTGATCAAATTGCAATAGCAACTCAAACAATGGCTCCCTCAATGATAGAATATTATTTAAGTGATTTGGCTTCAAATAGTGAAGAATCATCTTATATAAATAAATCAGAAATACAAAATAGTATTTATCTTGATGAATATATGTTATATATTGATTATAGTGATAATATATATTTAGAATTTACAGAAAAAAACAATGATTATGAAACAGAATCGCTTTGGTAAATAAAAATTACAAGGAGGAAATAGATGGAGAAAAAATATATTATATGGATAATGTTAGGACTGGCTGTTATAGGTGGTCTTGCTTACACTGCTATGAATCCGACTACATATAAACATCCTATGCAAAGATAATCAACACAGAGTCTTAGTAAGGCTCTGTTTCATTTATTCAGTATTTGTAAAGAATTTATATTATGTTAACCAATAAAGTAATGCTACTTTTGATTTAAAAATATTTTGGAGCATACTTATTGTATAAACTCAACTATATCCTCAAAAGGTTCTCTTTGTTGTGTTGATTGTGGATTTATTCTGTATCCAAGTGGTAGCATCATTGAGAGCTGGTATTTTGTAGTGTCAAGTTCTAGTACCTTTTCTACATTTTCTTTTTCTAATCCCTCAATTGGACAAGAATCAATTCCTATCATGGCAGCTGCTGTCATCATGTTTCCAACGGCTATATATGTTTGTTTTGAAGTCCACGAATATATAGTATCATCATTTGGTAATACATCTTTTAAATGATTTGCATACACACCCATATAGATATCTGTTTTTTCTTCCCCTAGTTCTCTTCTTTCAAATCTTTTTCGAGGAATCCCTGATTCTACTTTTAGAGATTCAATAGCACTTAATACCACAATAAGATGAGAACAAGATGTTATTTGTACCTGATTCCAACAGTATGGGCGAATTTTCTTTTTTAGTTCATCATTTGTAACAACTAAAAACTTCCAACCCTCCATACCAAATGATGATGGTGATTTTCTAGCAACTTCCATAATAAATTTAATATCTTCATCTGATATTTTTCTTGTTTCATCAAAGGCTTTACAAGCGTGTCTAAAGTTCATCGCTTCCATAAATTTAGTTTTCATATATTTCCTTTTTTTTCTTAATCAACCATTGTTATAGTATCTGTAGAAGTAGTTATCATACATAAAAATTGATAATCTTTCCCATAACAAGCTTCATAATAATGTTTTACACCTGCAGGAATATAGATAAAGTCCCCTGCTTGGGCATGAATCGTTTCCTCTCCTACAACAACTTTAGCTTCACCACTTAAAACATATTGTTGGTGTTGAATAAGGTTTGTATGGTTTGGCATACTTCCACCCTCTTCTATTTTGATTTTTCTTACTAAAAAATCTTTTTCTTCATTTGGAGATAATACAGCTATCTGAGCTTTTTGTGTTTTTGGTATATCATTTTTTAAATATTCATCACTATTTTTACAATGCATTCTAAATCCTTTTATATTTTTTAGAATTATACTACAAGTTTACAAAAAAATATTCAAAGAAAGCTACACCAAATGAGTATGTAAAATAAATATTAGTTCAACACTTTCTTAGTTGTATCATAGACAAGCTCATAATAATTATTCCCATTAAATGCAAACTCTTGTATCACTTCAAGTCCAAGTTTTCTTTTATGAGCTTCATAGGATCTTGGGTTTATTTTATTTACAAATGTTACTAGTATCGGGTATCGTTTTGACATAGATTCTAATGCAAAATCAAAAAGCTTTTCTAAAAGACCACTTCCCCTTACGGATTTATCTATACATACAGGACCATATTGATAGGAGTTATCTATAGTTAGAGTAAGACCAAGATATGTTAAGTTTGGTAAATCCTCTATCATAAAAGCAAACATAGGCCAAGCATACCAATATTGCCACGAAGCACTCATCACATATCCTAACACTTTATAATCTTCAACAGCTATAAATATCCCCTGCTCTTTTATGATAATATCTGCTAATTGTTCATAGTCAAAAGCTGTAGTTACAAAACCATCTTTTTTGTCCTCTTCTTTTATACTATCTATTTGGTATTTACTATGGAGTTTTAAAATACCATCTATATCATTGAGTTCTGCTATTTTTAATCTCATTTTATTTCCTAATTTGTTTTTTGAATTATATAGTTTTTAAAAAGTTTTGTCATTAACCTATGTTAATTTCATCTCTTTTCGTATTCGAGACAGTGCAACCTCTGTAATACCAAGATAAGAAGCTATATGATAGTTTTGTACAACATCTTCTATCATAAAATACTCATCTAGAAACTTTTCATATCTACCTTTTGCATCAAGAAGTAAAAAGTCAGCTTCCCGTCTCTCTTTTTTTATAATAAGGTGTTCATAAATTTTTAGTGTCAAATCGTTCCATTGTTTATGCTTTGTCCCTAAAGCTATAAAATCCTTATAAGAGATATAAAGAGTTGTAAAAGTGGATAAAGTTTCTACACAAAAAGGGGATGTTTGTTTTTCTTGTGATACAGAAGAGATACTACTCAGAAGATGTCCAGGTTTTTCAGCAAATGATTTATTGAACTCTTTCCCCTCATCACTGATATAATAATATCTCGCAAGTCCATCAATTAAAAAATAAAAATTTCTAACCGTATCCCCTATATCAAAAAGGTGTGCCCCTTTTGGTAAAGTTTTGCTTTTAAAATATTGTGTTGCTTCATCCCATACTTCTTTTGAGATGGGTGAAATTTCATTTAGTATTGGATATAAAGTATTGAGTTGTTGTGTTGTATTCATATATTGTATTTGCTTAAAACTTATGGGTATTATACAACATTACTATTTAATTTAGTGGATGTATATCCATAATATTTTTTAGAAACTATTATTAAAATTGACTCAAAAGTAAATAACAAGCTGTCAAAATAAGTAAACTTCCCATTACAAGATTAAAAACTTGTAATCTTTTATGATTATTTATAAAGCTTGATAATTTATGAGAAAATATTGCCCAAAACGACAATGAGGCATAACAAATTAAAAAATAGATAACTATAAAAGTATAAAGTTCACTATTTGTAGAAGAAAATAATGATATACCAGATATACAAGCGATCCACGCTTTTGGATTGAGCCATTGGAGTAAAAAACCTTCGTGAAATCTTAAAACTTTTTCCCTTTTGATGTTTGTGTTTTGATTTGTATTAGAACTTGCTATTTTATATCCCATATAGATTATAAAAATAGAACCAAATATAGATAATAATTTTAAAAATATTGGATATGTACTTATAACTTTTATAAAACCGAAACTAATAAAAATAAGCAATAGTGTAAAACCAATAGTAGCACCTGATACAAATGAAAATGTTTTTTTAAATCCATGATTTACACCCGATGAGACAATCATTAAATTAACAGGACCTGGAGTTATGGACATAGCAAAAGAGAGTGATACCATAGATAAAATTAATGTAATAGTCATAAAAAACCCTTTGTATTAAATTAAGATGAACACTATAGCTCTATTACAATTTTAAATATAGGATAAAACTGTTATTTGGTACAATTATTCTATGTTAAAAGAAAATAAGAATAAACTTTATAAATCTTTATTTTTTAAAGATGAAAAATTACCTTATTTAGAAGTTCGATTTGTATCAAAGTCAAACTATCCTTATAATAAACACTTTCACGATACTTTTTCCATAGGGACTGTTGAAGAGGGGGATGTATCAATTATCTATAAAAATAAAAATCACAAAATACAAGCAAATACCTTAGTAGTAATAAACCCTATGGTAGTGCATGCTTGTAACCCTATTGATAATCAATCTAGAACATATCATATGATCTATTTAGATACCCAATGGTGCAAAGGCTTACAGATGAGTTTATTTGGAAATTTAGATTCTTTTGTTGAGATATCTCAAGTTACTTTTGAGGATAAACTATTGTATAAAAAATTTATAAAGCTTAGTTATACTTTGTTGGATCCTTTTATATTTTATTTAGAAAAAGAGGAGAAGTTACAAGTTTTTTTGATAGAACTTTTTAAAAAATATTGTAAAAAAGAGCTAAAATTAGATGAAGCAAATGATAGAAAAATTGATACGATTAAAAAAGCACAATTATACATCAAGGAAAATTTAAAAGATAATTTAACTGTCAAACAAATAAGTGATTATTTAGGTATATCAGAATTTTATTTTATCAAGCTTTTTAAACAAGTCACAGATTTAACTCCGCATGCTTTTTTATTAAATGAAAAAATAAATTTTGCAAAAGATCTTTTATTGGAAAATATGGATCTTTCCCATATAGCTTATGAATTAGGTTTTGTAGATCAAAGCCATTTTAATAAGATATTTAAAAAACTTGTAGGTGCTACACCAAAAGAATATAGAGAGAATAGAGTTTAAAAACTATTAGTTATTTATAGCCATACTCCCCTGCTCTATTTATAAGACCTTTTACTCTTTTATAGCAGATTCAACTGCTTTTAGAGCATGAATAGTTGTGGTATCATAAAGTTTAGTATTTGTATCGTTTTGATTTACAAGCATAGCTATTTCTGTACATCCAAGTATAATTGCTTCTGCTCCATGATTTACCAAACTATGTATGATTTCAAGGTATTTATTCTTTGATGCCTGTTTTACAACACCTAAACAAAGTTCTTGATATATGATATCGTGAACTATTTTTCTATCTTGTTCATTTGGTACTAGTACTTTTAAATCAAATTTATCCTCTAATCTTCCTTTGTAAAAATCTTGCTCCATAGTAAATGAAGTTCCTAAAAGTCCCACTTTTTTAACTCCATCTTTTAATAGAGCTTGTGCCGTTGCATCTGCAATATGGATGATTGGTATAGAGATATGTTTTTCAATATCTGGGGCAACTTTGTGCATTGTATTTGTACAAATTAGTAAAAAATCAGCACCTGTATTTTCTATAGCTTTTGCTTCTGTTGCTAATATCTTTACTGTACCATCCCAGTCGCCTTTGTGTTGAAGATGTTCGATTGGTTCAAAGTTCACGCTATTTAAAACAACTTTTGCACTGTGTAAGCCACCTAGTTGTTTTTTTACCTCTTCATTGATAATTTTGTAGTAATTAGCTGAACTCTCCCAACTCATTCCACCTAATAGACCTATCTTTTTCATTTTTTATATCCTCTTTGAAATATTTTTATATTATTTAGTATTTTCACTGCAATTAAAGTTAAAATAGTACCAATAATGATAGATATGCTAATCTCCTCTTTTAAAAAAATAACACTCAATACAATAGCAGCAAATGGTACTAGAAATATAAATGAACTCACTTCACTACTTCCAAGTTTTTCTACACCTAAAAAATATATTGTATTTGCAAAGGTTGAAGCTAAAATAGCAATACTAAAAATATTTATCCAAAATATAAAGTCAAAACTTGTATAGTTAATATTATTAAAATCTATAAAAAATATTATATCTAAAACTACTGTGACTATATATAAATAAAATGTAAAAACTATAGGGGATATTTTGGTAGATTTTGCACTAAGTATAGTAACTATAGGCCAAAGAAAAGAAGCTAAAATAAAATATAAATTTTGTTTTACAAATATCTGTTGAGTATCAAACTCCCAGATGTTTATCATAGTTAAAACTCCAATAGCTCCAATACAAAGTGCAATTATATCTTTTTTTACTAGTTCTTTTGCTCTAAAAAGTACTAAAATTAAAAATGTATTTATAGGTATCAAAGTAGTTACAAATGCCCCTCCTAGTGAAGCTGTACCAAATTTTGTACCCAAAAAGAAATACTTCATATATGCTATAAATACTATAGATGTGACTATGACTAATATAAAATCTTTTATAGTGATTTTAAATGATTTTTTTAAAAATAGAATTATAGGTACCATAGTAATTGCAGTTATTAAAAATCTAAAAAATACCATTTCAAATTCATTGATATATAAGCTTAATATTTTTACATTTACCCAAGATGCACCCCACCCTATCATCGCAAAAAACATTAAGATGTAAAATATATTTTTATTTGCTTGTTCCATTTGTGTCCTTCTGTTGTAATTAATATTAAAAGTATATAGAAGTAGAATTTATTTGTATAGAATAATATTGCTATTGTCTATAGTTTTTTTGTGTATAGCCATATATTTTTTTAAGTTTCTTATAAAGTGTGATTGGTCACTAAACTAAACTTACACCCCGTTTCAATTAAACTTTTACCTTGTATTATTTTGCTTTTTGCTTGCAATTATATAATTATGTGAAGCAATTCTAAATACTCTTAAAAATTTGTATAATCAATATTTTCAAATAAGGTATTTTCTAAAGCTTTTAAGTTCAAATTTTATTTTATCTAAAAATCGATAAATTAGTATAGTATAATAGGGTATCTTTTAGACATAGATTCCAAAGCAAAATAAAATAGTTTTTATAAAAGTCCATTTTCCCCTTCATACTTTTTATAGTTAATTTATCTATGATTTTATACAATAAACTGCACCAATCCCATATAAAATATAGTTCCAATAAAAATAGAAACTAAGTAATTATTAAATCGTATATGTAAAAAAGCTGTTAAAGCAATAGCAATTATCTCTTTCATCCCATAAGGTGCGGTTGTAAAATCTACACTAGTTAAAGTATAAAATATCAATATTGTCATAATAATAGGTGGAAAGTTTTTTTCTATAAAAATAACCCAAGCTGGTGGTTCATGTTTAACAAAAAACAAAAATGGAAAAACTCTCGTTAAAAAGTTTGCAAAAGTCATTACTATTATAGCCATATAAAGCTCATTAGTTGACATTTTCAAGCCTTTTTCTTAATAAAAACATCCCTAATAGAGAGCATAAAATAGCAACTATAAGCATATTATTTATAGGTACAGTTACAATAGCTATAATTGAAGTTATTATACCTATTAAAAATGGAGTAAAGTTTTTATTTTCTTTATATTGTTCAATAGTAAGTACAACAAATAATGCAGTTAAAGAAAACTCTAAACCATTTGTATTAAACTTTACCATAGAACCAAACAATGCCCCTAAAACTGTACCACTTATCCAATAACTTTGATTAAGTGCTGTAAGATAAAAGTAATACCACTTTTTGTTTAATTGATTATCTTCTTTTATAGTTGTTAAAAGTGCATAAGTTTCATCTGTAAGTCCAAAAATAAGATATGGTTTGAGCTTTCCACTTTTTTTAAATTTTTTAAGTACAGAAAGACCATAAAAAGATTGTCGAATATTTACAAAAATAGTCGTAATAAATATGTCAAATAAACCTAATTTTGCACCAAAAAAACCTACTGCTAAAAACTGTAAAGCTCCAGCATAAATAAATATAGACATAATTAAAGCTAAATACCAAGGATATTCTAAGCTTGTTATCAAAAGACCAAAAGCAAAGCCAAGTACTCCATATCCCATCATTACTGGGATAGAAGTGGTAAATGCTGTTTTAAATTCTCTTTTATAATACATTAATTTTTAAGTATTAATAATCCGAAAATACTCATCATCTTTATTTGATAACTATTTTAGGAGTGATTTGCAAAATAACATCTTTTTTCATCTTTTTTTCTAACTGTTTTTTTAACATATTATATTCAAAATCACTAAGATGGGATGCAGATATAATATCCAGATCAATAGTAACATATTTTGCTGTTGAATTTATATTGTGTAGTTTTATTTCAATGTTTTTATTATTGATTGTAAGTTTTTGTAAGTTTTTTATTTTTTCGTAATCATTACTTTGTAGTATCAATGAATAAAATGAAAAAATCAATGGAATAGATACAATTACTAACATAATCATAGAATATATTAGACTTTTTCTAGCTCTATGTATAGGTGCAAATCCTAAAATAATAAAGGTTATTGAAGCAGCAATAATCATCCCAATAAAGTTTGTAAGAAATAATAAAAAAGAACCATATATTATATCTATATTTCCCCACCCTATTCCTATACCAGTTACAGCTAATGGTGGCACTAAAGCAACAGCGATTGCAACTCCAGCCAAAGATTTAGCAACCTCCTCTTTTGACATAGCATAAGCTCCAGCAATTCCAGAAAAAATTGCTACAAAGAGGTCTAAAAGATTTGGATTTATTCGTGAACTCATTTGTGTAGTTACAATATCCAAAGGTAAAAATAGTGTTAAAATAGCAGAGAAAAACAAAGCACTTATGATACCAAGTAGTAAACTTACAGTACTATTTTTGATAATATTTTTATCACTTCTTACTGCACCCATTGAAAGAGAGATAATTGGTGTCATCAATGGAGCTAAAATCATAGCACCAATAACAGAAGGGGTAGAATCTTGAAAAATCCCTACTGTTGCTAAGAGTGTACTCAAAATCATAAGGGTAATAAAAATAGAAGAGACTTTTGAACTATCTCTTAATGCACTAAGTGTATCTTTCATATCTTCATCACTTGCTTTTCTAAAAAAAGGAACTTTTCCTTTTATTAGAAGTTCATTTATTTCCCCTTTTGGTAGATGATTTATATTTATTTGTTCTTTCTCTTCTATCTCATTTTTCTCATCTATTGCATTTTGAAATTTTCTACCATAACTTATTTGAAGATTACTTTGAAAAACCTCTATACTCATCTCTTCTGCACTGAGAGCCGTATCATCAATAGAAAAATCAAAAGGTTGATTGCTAGATATTTTGAGTTTTTGTGAACTAATAAAGCCTATATCTTTTGGTAGTTTCCCTAATGAAAACTTATGATATAAAAATACAACGATAAGATAATAAATATAAGAAACCAAACTAAATGGAGCTATTATAAAAGCATTGAGCCTTCCATCATGAAAAGAGGAGTTGCCAACTGTTTTTAAGGTATTAAAAATAGTATAGTCTTCTAAAATTAAAATACCACTAGCAACAGTTTGTTTTTTATTTTCTTTAGCAGTAGTGAGTGTTATAGATTGGTATTTTAAATTTCTTAAATTTATAAAAAAATCTTTAATATTTTCATACAAAGATGTTTTAAAAATATTTTTTTGTAAGTTTTGTACATTTCCAATGGATAGTTTTTTGAATACTACTTCACCATTACATAAAAGTATTTGATCATTAACTCGTAACTCTTCATTAAAACTATCTTCAATAGCTTCATAAATATCTTTTGATATTCCATATCTTAGTATAGAATCTGTTGATTTATCATTTGGTAAAATTGATATATTTATAGTGAGTTCTAAATGTTCTTTGATAAATTGTTTGATTGAATTGTCATCAAGGTACAAAAAATAGATATTTTGCTTATTAAAATCAATATGTTCATCATTTGGTGTTATTAAAATAGTTTCTTTTTTATAATGATCTTTAAAAAATTGTTTTAAGTCTAATAGTACTTTATCTTCTAATTCATTTGTAAGGATATATATTTTTTTATATTTGTTATTCATTATACTTTCTTATTATAAATATTGGGAAGTTCCCAGTTTTTGTAAAAAGCAATTAGTCTTAAAACTACACCAAAAATAAAAACTATTGAGATGTAAAGAAATTCTAAACTATTAAAATAATTTAAAATATAAATTATTACTCCAACAATTATAGAGACCATAGCATAAAAACCACCTTTAAGTATATAAGGTATTTCATTTATAAGAATATCTCGTAAAATACCACCACCAACAGCAGTGATAAAAGCTAAAATAACGACTCCTGAAATCTCATAACCACAATTAATAGCAATCATAGCCCCAGAAATAGAAAAAGATGTAAGACCGATACTATCTGCTACTATAAAAATAGGTTTTCTATCATATTCTTGTTTTTTATGAAAATTAAGTAATATAAGTATGTTCACTATTATAAATACTATGAGTATTGGATAAATAGTTGTGAGTGAAATAGGTGCAATACCTACAATGGTATCTCTCATAAGACCACCACCAAGTGCAGTTAAAAAAGAGACAATAAAAATACCAAGTAGGTCAAGATTATGCCTTACTGCAATATAAAAACCACTAAAGGTAAATGCAGTAATACCTATATATTCAGCAAATTCTAAAATCATAAATAGAATTATATATTAATGTGATAAAATTTGTTTTAAGAAAAGTTTTAATCTATCACTTTTAGGATTATCAAAAAACTCTTCTGGGGTATTTTCTTCAATGATTTGACCTTCATCCATAAAAATAACTCTATTAGCTACTTTTTTTGCAAACCCCATTTCGTGAGTTACACATATCATAGTTTTATCTTCATTTGCAAGTTCCATCATAACATCAAGTACTTCACTAATCATCTCTGGGTCTAGTGCTGAAGTTGGTTCATCAAAAAGCATGATTTTTGGGTTTGCACACAAAGCTCTTGCTATTGCAACACGCTGTTTTTGTCCACCACTTAGCTGATTTGGATATTTGTCTGCTTGGTCTGCTATATTTACCCTTTCAAGATATTGCATTGCAATTGAAATTGCCTTTTTTTTAGGTATATGGTGTACATGCATTGGTGCTAAAATAAGATTACTTAAAATACTTAAATGTGGAAAAAGTTCAAAGTGTTGAAATACCATCGCTACTTCACTTCTTACTTGTTTTATCTTTTTTACATCATCTGTTAATGTAGTTCCATTAACTATAAGTTCTCCCTCTTGGAATTGCTCTAAATAGTTCATACATCTAGTAACAGTAGATTTTCCACTACCACTTGGTCCACATATAACTACAATTTCACCTTTTTTAATCTTAAGGTTAATATCCTTTAAAACATGAAAGTCGCCATACCATTTATTTAAATTATTTATCTCTATTATATATTCTTCATTCATTTGTTTAAACCTTACTTATTATTTGTATTAAATCTATCTTCTAAAATCATACTATACTTTGACATTGTATAACAAATTATCCAATATACAAATGTAACAAAAACATATCCCTCTGTTTCCATACCTAACCAATTTGAATCATTAGAAGTTAAATGTACCATCGAAAGTAAATCAAATAATCCAATAATCATTACTAAAGAAGTATCTTTAAATAGTTCAATAGAGATACCAACTAAATTTGGTAATGCTACTTTTAAAGCTTGTGGAAGTATAACGAATATCATTTTTTGCCAATATCCAAGACCTAAAGAGTCAGCAGCTTCATATTGCCCTTTGGGAATTGACTGAAGCCCTCCTCTTACAGCTTCTGCAATAAAAGCTGATTCTATCATAATTATTACTATTAAAGCTCTTAAAAGTTTATCAACTTCCACCCCATCTACAAAAAATAGTGGCAATAAAACTGAACCCATAAAAAGCATAGTAATAATAGGAACACCCCTAATAAACTCAATATAAATTACACTTAAGTTTTTAATAATTGGTAATTCTGATTGTCTTCCTAAGGACAATACTATTCCTAATGGGATAGAGACAACTACACCAATAGATGCTATAATTAAAGTAAGTAGCAACCCACCCCATTTGTCTGTAGGAATATCTACAAATCCAAAATATCCACCTTTGATTAATACAAAAGCTATAAGAGGATAAATTAAAAATATAAAAGCTTTTTGTGTGAAAGTACGCGCAATATATTTAAAAAATATTACTGTTACAAAAAATAATCCAAATACAATATTTACTCTATATATCTCTTCTTCTGGATAGAAACCATAGATAAACATATCAATTTTTTCTTTAATATATATCCAATTTGCTCCTGTTCCTGTAGCATCTGATTTTGTATTACCTAAAAAAGAAGCGTTAAAAATAGCCCAATCTAAAAAAGGAGGTATTATCCAAAATAAAAATAAAAATATCACTATTGTTTGGATTATATCCATAGGTGTTGCAAATAAGTTTTCTTTCATCCAGTGAAATGAACCTCGTAAATTTGAA
>Ga0209633_10002198_pt1 | contig 19142 bp, 17 predicted proteins | sample Cruoilmetagenom1_FD_187290 | JGI IMG/M metagenome (GOLD analysis project Ga0209633, IMG submission 187290) | Oil polluted marine microbial communities from Coal Oil Point, Santa Barbara, California, USA - Sample 1 (SPAdes) (version 2) | ecosystem: Environmental > Aquatic > Marine > Oil seeps ... | reverse complement strand
TATTATCGGGACTTTCAGGATCATTTTGGTCTAGTGAATCGTTTAGTAATTCTTTTATTTTTAATTCAATAAGTATTCTACGTAAATTTAAAATAGCATCCATTACTAATTTAGATAAATTCTTATCCTTGGCTTTTACATAAATTTCTTTGCTTTCCCAGTCACTCAAAGTGTATTTTTCATCATCCATTAAAATATTGGTGACAACAGCTCCCAGTTCAATATCTTCGTGGTTGATAAACGAATCAATATCAACACGTTCGTTTTGGTTTAATTGATGAATTACATCATAATAGATCTTTTTAAAAGTATCATTGCTAAACTCAATTTCATCATCCTGCAAATGCAAATAAATTTCATTAGCCACTGTATTTTGATAATTCTCTTTTTCTATTTTAACAACTCCTTCTTCATCCTGAACCTCTATATAATCAACAAAATCAACATCCATATTACCATATAACAGTAGTATTTCAATCAATTTTTCTTCTAATCTATTTAATTGATCAACTTTGGCCAACTGTTGTGGTTTATTTTTCACAACTTCAAAAGATGATTGCTGATTATCAGCCGGACGTTTGGCAGCTTCCCGTAGTTCTCGTTTAGACAACTGTGCCAATTCATCAAATAGTACTTTCTCAGAAATATCCATGATCTTGGCACATTCCTGAACATATATTTCTCGTTGAATGTTATTTGGTATTTTAGAAATACTCACCACAATATCACGAATTAATCCTGCTTTTTTTACAGGATCATCTTGAACCTCATCCATTAAAGTGGCCACTTTAAAACGAATAAAATCATTGGCATTTTCTGTTAAATAGGTTTGTAATGCTTCGGGTGAATTTTGTTTTGCAAAACTATCAGGATCTTCCCCATCAGGAAAAGTTACCACTTTCACATTCATACCTTGTTCAAGAATAAGGTCTATCCCACGAAGAGAAGCTCTTATTCCCGCTGCATCACCATCAAATAATACCGTAATATTTGGCGTCAATCTATTAATTAGTCGGATTTGATCTGGAGTTAAGGCTGTACCTGAAGAGGCTACCACATTTTCTATGCCCGATTGATGAAAAGAGATTACATCGGTATATCCTTCAACTAAATAACAATTATCTTCTTTTGCAATTGATTTTTTGGCCTGGAATATTCCATAAAGGACTTTACTTTTATGGTAAATTTCACTTTCGGGAGAATTTACATATTTAGCTGCTTTTTTTTCGCTTGTTAAAATTCTACCGCCAAAACCCAATACGCGTCCAGCCATACTGTGAATTGGAAAAATAACCCTGCCTTTAAATCGATCGAACTGCTTGCCCGCCTTACCGTCGGGCAGGTTCTCCTTAACAATAGTGAGTCCTGTTTTTTCTAAAAATTCTAATTGGTACCCTTTTGATAGTGCTTTATCTGTAAATGCATTCCATTCATCCAAGGCGTATCCCAGATCAAACTTTTTAATGGTTTCATCTGTAAAATCACGCTCCTTAAAATAGCTTAAGCCTATGGCTTTACCTTTTTCTGTATTTATTAAAACATTGTGGAAATAGTTACTTGCAAAGTCGGAGACCAAATACATACTTTCCCGTTCATTCATCTGTTGTTTTTGTTCATCAGACTGAACAGTTTCTTCGATTTCAATATTGTATTTTTTTGCTAAATAACGGATGGCTTCAGGATACGAATAATGTTCGTGTTCCATTAAAAACGAAATAGCGTTTCCGCCCTTACCAGTACTAAAATCTTTCCAGATCTGCTTGACAGGTGACACCATAAAAGAAGGTGTTTTCTCATCGGCAAAAGGGCTTAATCCTTTAAAATTGCTACCCGCTTTTTTTAACTGAACAAAATCACCAATAACTTCTTCAACACGAGCTGTTTCAAAAACTTTGTCTATAGTGTTTCTGGTAATCATATTTAGGGATTATGATACCGCTTTAAGCTGGCTTAATGTAGATTTAGTGAGCTTATTTTCAGCATATTTACGGTTTACTTTCAGCGTTTTTTCATCGGTACCCGGTAATTCAAACATTGCATCTGTTAAAACGGCTTCACATAACGAGCGCAAACCACGAGCACCTAATTTGTATTCAACTGCCTTTTCTACAATATATCCTAAGGCTTTTTCGTCAATTGAAAAGTTAATATCATCCATTTCAAACAACTTTTCATATTGTTTGATAATAGCGTTTTTAGGTTCTGTTAAAATAGCTCTTAGGGTAGCTGAATCTAACGGATTCAAATAAGTTAACACCGGTAGACGTCCAATAATTTCAGGAATCAAACCAAAATCTTTCAAATCTTTTGGCACTATATACTGTAATAAGTTATCCTCATCAACTCTGTTATCATTATTCATTGAAGCACTATAACCAACAGCTTGCATATTTAAGCGTTTACTTATAACTCTGTCTATACCATCAAAGGCTCCACCTGCAATAAATAGAATATTTTTGGTGTCTACTTCAACAAATTTTTGATCAGGATGTTTTCTTCCACCCTTAGGTGGTACATTAACAATGGTACCTTCTAATAATTTCAATAAGGCCTGTTGCACACCTTCACCGGAAACATCTCTGGTAATAGAAGGATTATCACTCTTTCTTGCTATTTTATCAACCTCATCTATAAAAACAATACCTTTTTGCGCCTTGTCAACATTATAATCTGCAGCTTGTAATAATCGTGTTAAAATGGTTTCAACATCTTCACCTACATAACCTGCTTCGGTCAATACAGTAGCATCAACAATTGCAAAAGGTACATTCAACATTCTAGCAATTGTCTTAGCTAATAATGTTTTACCTGTGCCTGTTTCACCCACCAACATGATATTACTTTTTTCAATTTCAACATCATCATTATCTTTTGAAGGCTTTTGCAATAAGCGTTTATAATGATTATAAACGGCTACCGACATTACTTTTTTAGCTTGATGCTGGCCAATAATATATTCGTCTAAGAAATTTTTAATTTCTAAGGGTCTTTTTAAAGCTAATTCAGCTGATAGTCCGTTAGCAGCAGTTTCAGATATTTCGTCTAAAACAATACCGTGTGCTTGCTCAATACATTTATCACATATATGCGCATCTAAACCAGCTATCAACAAATTGGTTTCAGATTTTTTCCGTCCGCAAAACGAACATTCTAGTTCTTCTTTCTTTGCCATTTTCTTTCTTTTGGATTGTTATATACTAACAAAAGATAATGTTAAAACTTTGAATAGCCTCTTTTATTATTATTCTCTGGTTAAAATTTCATCGATCATACCATATTTTTTAGCTTCATCAGCTTTCATCCAGTAATCTCTATCAGAGTCATTATGAACTTTTTTAACAGTTTGACCTGAATGCTTTGCAATGATTTCGTACAATTCATCTTTCAACTTTAAAATTTCACGAGCAGTAATTTCAATATCAGATGCTTGTCCTTGAGCTCCACCTAAAGGTTGGTGAATCATAATACGTGAGTGTGGTAAAGCAGAACGTTTTCCTTTAGTCCCGGCGCACATCAATACTGCACCCATAGAAGCAGCCATGCCTGTACAAATTGTAGCGATATCTGGTTTGATAAACTGCATGGTATCATACATACCTAAACCTGCATATACTCCACCGCCAGGTGAGTTGATATAAATAGAAATATCTTTTGAAGAATCTACACTTTCTAAAAATAATAATTGTGCCTGTACTATATTTGCTACCTGGTCATTTATTGCAGTACCAAGGAAGATAATACGATCCATCATTAATCTTGAAAACACATCGAATATGGCAATATTCATTTGACGTTCTTCAATAATATTGGGTGTTAAACCCATTGGGTTCATACTACTTATAATTTTGTTATAATGAAGGCTATTGATACCTTGATCTTTTATAGCGAATTTTTCAAATTCTTTTCCGTAATCCATGTTATTGCTTTTAAATCTATTAAGACGGTAAATATACTAACTAATTACTAAATATGTATGTAGTTTTAGAATTGGTGTTTGTTTAACTAATTAGAATAAAAACCCAAAATTTTTCAATTTTGGGTTTTTATTATTTTTATGAGATCTTTTCCCAAATACTCGGGAAGCTCAGAATGATATTGCTATAGTATTCAATACTGGCTATTTACTTATACACCTCTTTTACAAAATTGTCAAACGAAATTTCTTTGGTTTTTAGTTTGACATTCTCTTTAAAGAAGGTCAACAATTTTTGACTCATCAATTGCTCTGACAATCGTTTTGCTTCCTCTTGATTGCCTAATATTCTACCTGCAATTTCCTCTAATTCCTTTTCTTCTGGATTAGGATTTCCATATTGCGCCATTTGACTTTTTATAAATCCTTTAGCAAATTCTTTTAACTCATCAAAAGTTACCTGTAAATTATGGTCTTTACTAATTTTACCCTCAATTAGTTGATAACGTAGCCCTTTTTCAGAACGATTGTATTCTTCGGCGGCAGCTTCTTCTGTCAATGGCTCCTGACCGGCAACAGCCAACCATTTTTGTAAAAATTCTGCTGGTAAATCGAATTTTGTATTTTCAATTAAACTTTCTGTAACAGCATTTAATAATTGTTGATCAGATTGTTGTTCAAATTGTTTCTCTGCATCTTCTTTTAAACGTGCTCTAAATTCTTTATCCGTTTTTACCGTATCCTTACCAAATAATTTATCAAATAACTCTTGATTTAATTCAGCAGGCTCTGTAATAGAAATTTCTTCAACCGTAAATTGAACTTCAATATTCAGATCATGCGCAACATCATGATCAACACCCAAGTGGTTTTGCAACAAATGATCATCAGTAAATAAATTCTTTGTTTTGAGCAAAATTACATCACCAACTTTTGCACCAACAAACATTTTTATATTTACTTTACCTTTTATTTTATCTAACTTAAAAGTAGATTTCTTGTCAATCTCTTTTTCTTCATTAAAAAAGGTTCCGGTAACATTAGAATTTTCAGCTATAACGCTTTGAGAAATAATTTTGCCATAACTCTCTTGCATGTTAGTTGTTTGATCATCTAACATTTTCTTATCAGCTACAATTTTATATTGCGTAATTGCTTTTTTAGGTTGCAAGTTCACTTCAAATTCCGGTGCTAGACCAACTTCAAATTCAAAAGAAAATGCTTCAGTATCCCAAGAAAAATCTTCTTGTACTTTAGGCAACGGATTCCCTAAAATATCTAACTTTTCTTCAACTAAAAATTTACTTAGAGATTCTTGTAATAATTTATTCACTTCATCGATCAATACCGGTTTTTCATATTGTTTTTTAACCAAACTCATTGGTACATGTCCTTTTCTAAAACCAGGAATATTCGCTTTTTTGCGATAATCTTGTAAAATTTCAGCTACTTTATTTTGATAATCATCTTGTGTAATATCAATTTTTACAATAGCATTTAATGTGTCGATGTTTTCTTTAGTAATATTCATTTCAATATGTTTCTCTTTGCTTAAACTTAAATCTTACTTGCATAAGGGGGCGCAAAATTAATAAAAATTTCTTGAACGCGACTTATGAACGCTTTTGTTTTTTGTCTTTTAAAAAGGAATATAAAATAGATTGGAAAAATGACAGTAATAAACTGAATAATAGCGCATACCAGAATCCATCTACTTGAAATCCGTCTACCAATTTTCCTGCTAAAATTATAATAACAGCATTTATTACAAACAAGAACAATCCTAATGTGACAATAGTTAATGGTAATGTAAAAAATATAAATAATGGTTTGACAAAAATTCGCAACAGACCTAATACAATTGCAACGATAATTGCAGTTGTATAACCGTCTACATGAATTCCTGGTAAAAGTTGTGCTAATACTACAACGGCAACTGCGGTTAATAGCATTTTTAATATAAGTTTCATAATAATAAATGTTTATTTGTTGATTGGTTGATTCGTATAACAAAAGTTAAGAATTCAATAATCAGATTCTTATCAGCTATAACTATGCCAAGATATTATTTTGCCAAAAAGCTGACAACATAGTTATAAAAATCAATAGGATTCTCGGCATGCAACCAATGTCCTGCATTTTTGACAGTTACAATTTCTGAATTAGGAAAATGGGCTTCGATCAATTCCTTATCGTCATTGTTAATATATCCTGAATTTTCACCTTTTAAAAACAAAACTTCTCCGTTAAAAACGGCAAAAGAAGGTAAGGCGACACCTACTTCATCAATATTTTCCAGTATACTAAATAAATTAAAACGAAATGTTAGTTGTTCTTTGGTTTTCCAATATACATTTTTTAGTAAAAATTGCCTAATATTTATTTCCGGAATATAATTTTCAAGTACTTCCTCTATTTCTTTTCTAGATTGATGTTTTGTAAAATCAACGGCAGTCAATCCTTCAAAAATATGATCGTGGTGTCTGGGGTAAAATTTTGGACTTATATCTGCCACTGCTAATTTATTAACCTTTTCAGGATAGGTAACTGCAAATAACATGGCAGTCTTACCTCCCATTGAATGGCCTAATAAATTGACCTTGTCTAGTTGATAATGATTTATATATTGAAGCAAATCATCAACTAATAATTCGTAGCTAAACTCATCAGTATGAAAGCTTCGCCCGTGATTACGCTGATCTATTAAATGAACTTCATATTTATCAGAGAATTTTACTGCAAGGGTTTTCCAATTATCACCTATCCCCAATAATCCGTGAATGATAAATAAAGGTTCACCTGAACCTATTATTTTTGAATGCAATAATTTCATTATTTCAACCTGTGTAAATACATACTTATTACATTTTGTAAACCAAGATATAACGATTCAGAAATTAAGGCATGCCCAATAGAAACTTCTAATAAATTAGGAATATTTTGTGCAAAGAATTCAACATTATCGAGATTCAAATCATGTCCCGCATTTATTCCTAAACCCAGATTTGTGGCTAACTTGGCACTCTCAACATAAGGTTCAATAGCGTCTTTATTACCCAAAGTATACTGTTTAGCAAAATCTTCTGTATATAATTCAATTCTATCTGCTCCTGTTTTTGCTGCCGCCTCGATTAATGACAGATCTGAATCCATAAAAATGGAAGTTCTGATCTGGTTTCTTTTAAATTCAGCAATAACCTCAGTTAGAAAATCTTGATGTGTAATAGTATCCCAGCCTGCATTTGATGTAATTGCATCAACAGCGTCTGGCACCAAAGTTACCTGAGCTGGCTTGTTGTCTATAACCAAATCAATAAATTTCTTTATAGGATTCCCTTCTATATTAAATTCCGTTGTAACAATTGGTTTTAAATCATAAACATCTTGATATCTAATATGTCGTTCATCCGGCCTAGGATGGACGGTAATCCCTTGAGCACCGAATTCTTGAATATCAATAGCTGTTTGTACTAAATTGGGAGTATTACCCCCTCTTGAATTTCTTAAAGTGGCAATTTTATTTATGTTTACACTCAATTTAGTCATCAATAATTATTTTTCAATCTTAAATAAATACATTTTCACTCGCAAAATTAGTCTATTTCTCTTTTAAAAAAAATAATTATTATAAATGCCTTAGGTAAAATTGGTATAAATTTTTACATAGAACAAATAGATAGTTACAATGTAAGAAAATATGTCGATTTTTATTTTAATTTTAGTTATTTTGCAGCATAATTATGCAAACAACAGATTACATAACGAAAGATGTAAAAGCACTGTCTTCTTCTGACAAAATAGAGAAAGCAAAAAAAATATTTAATCAACTTACATTTACACATTTACCTATAGTTGAGAAAGGCTTACTTATCGGATTAGTTGCCGAAGAAGATGTAAAAACAATAGAAGATGACAACAAACTTATAAAGGATTATAGTTATCTATTCAACTTGTTTTTTACTGATGAAAAAACTAATTGGTTTGAACTTTTGAAAATATTTGCTTTAAATGATACGACTATAATTCCGGTAATAGATAAAAAACAAAAATATCTAGGTTATTATGAGCTAACCGATATTCTTCATGTTTTTAATAGTACACCATTCTTAAATGAAGGCGGTGCTACATTAGTAGTCTCTAAAGGCATTAAGGAGTACTCTTTTAGCGAAATTGCTCAAATCATTGAATCTAATGAAGCTAAACTTTTAGGTGCTTTTATTTCAAACATTAATGATGAAGTTGTTGAAGTAACAATTAAGTTAAGCGATCATGACCTTAATAATACTATTCAAACTTTTAGAAGATACAACTATTCAATTTTAACCAGTTTCCATATTGATGAATACCTAAATACCTTGAAAGAACGATCAGAATACCTTCAAAAATATTTAAATATATAAAGCTATGAAAGTTGGTATTTACGGACAATATTATAAGGGTGAGGCAGTAAGTTATATTGAAATATTACTTAAAACACTTTCTCAAAAAAACATTGAGGTCGTTATCGAAGAAGATTTTTATAATTTAATTAAAATCAATAATTTTCCTGAGAAGGAATATCAAACTTTTAGCGATTATTCTGATCTAAATGATTCCTTTGAAGTAATGTTAACCGTAGGTGGTGATGGCACTTTTTTGAGAGCGGTTACGTATGTTAGAGACTTAAACATTCCAATAGTAGGCATTAATATTGGTCGCTTAGGGTTTTTGGCAACTATTCAAAAGGAAAATATTCCAGAAGCTATCAATATATTACTTACTAAACAATATGAAATTAGTGAACGAAGTTTACTAAGTGTTACTATAAGTAAAAAAAACACTGAGTTATCTGATATTAATTTTGCCTTAAACGAAATCTCGGTCAGTAGAAGAAATACCACATCGATGGTAACTGTAGAGACTTATTTAGATGATGAATATTTAACTTCTTATTGGGCGGACGGACTTATTGTTGCTACTCCGACCGGGTCTACTGGATATTCTTTAAGTTGTGGAGGGCCTGTAATTACACCTAATAATAAAAGTCTGGTTCTTACTCCAATAGCACCACATAATTTGAATGCAAGACCTTTGGTCATTCCTGATAACACCAATATTAAACTTAAAATTATTGCTAGAGAAAAACAAGCATTGCTTTCTTTAGATTCAAGAATGACTACTGTCGATAGCAACACAGAAATTTTTATTAAAAAAACACCATTCACACTAAAAACAATTCAACTAAGTCAGCAAACCTTCCTTAAAACGTTGAGAGAGAAATTACTTTGGGGAGAAGACAAGAGAAATTAATCTAAAAACTTGTTATAAGTTAAGATTCTTTACAACAATATTTTATCTTAAAAACTGTTTATCAAAAAAGGGAGTTTTAATCCTTTAAACCTGATAGTTTTAATTATATTTGCAAACATTTTTAAAAATGAAAAGACAATTTTTAATTTACATATTCATATTTTTTACAACCGTTGGTTTTGCTCAATTGTATGAAGTAGGTGCATTTATCGGAGGTAGTAATTATATTGGTGATATAGGTTCAACTATATATATCAACCCGAATGCCCCGGCAGTCGGTGGAATTTTGAAATTCAACTATACTCCTAGAATTACCTTTAGAGGAACTTTAATCTATACCAGACTTGAAGGAGATGATAGCAAAGCAGAAAGTTCTTTTAGAAGTAACCGAACTCCTCCTCGTCTTTTTAAAAACAATATACTTGAAGGCGCTGTTGGAATTGAATTTAGTTTTTTCAAATACAGTTTGTCAAAAGTTGGTTTTACACAAACTCCATATATAATCGCGCAAATAGGTGCTGTAAACTATAGCAAGAGGGAAGATAATGCTGAATTAAAAAGAGTCACATCATTAGTTTTACCTTTTGGTGTTGGCTATAAAATGAAGTTAGCAGAAAATGTTGGTATTGCATTAGAAACTTCTTTTAGATATACATTTAAAGATGATATTGACGGTAATAATCACACTATTCCAACTTACGCTTTTGGAAACCCTAATAATGATGATTGGTATGTTTTTACAGGCATAACTGTTGTTTACGCTTTTGGAAGACCAGGTTGTTATAAAGAAAATTCATTTTGAAAAGTAGATGAATAATATAGACCCCCTAAAAATTCCAAATCATGTTGCTGTCATTATGGATGGTAACGGTCGCTGGGCTAAGCAAAAAGGCATGGCAAGAGTGTTTGGGCATAAAAATGGTGTAAAGGCGGTTAGGGAGACTATTGAAGCAGCAAGGGAGATTGGGATAAAAGTTCTAACATTATATGCATTTTCTACAGAGAATTGGAAAAGACCCAAAAAAGAAGTAGATATTTTAATGAGTCTTTTGGTGAATTCATTGAGAGATGAATTAAAAGATCTTCAAAAGAATAACATCAAACTTCAGGCAATTGGACAAATACAAAACTTACCAAAAAAAGCCCAAAAAGAACTTAATGAGGTTATTCATCTAACACAAAATAATACTTCAATGGTACTCAATTTAGCTTTAAGTTATGGTTCAAGAGAAGAAATTGTTAATACTATTAAAAATATTTCTAAAAAAGTTGTTAATAAAGAGCTTTCAATAGAAGAAATTGATGAAAATATTATAAATAATCATTTATATACATTTACTTTGCCCGACGTTGATTTTTTGATACGTACGAGTGGTGAAAAACGCATTAGTAATTTCTTATTATGGCAAATAGCATATGCCGAATTATACTTTACAAATGTGTTATGGCCAGATTTTAGAAAAGAAGATTTTTTTAAAGCAATTCTAAATTACCAACAACGTGAAAGACGCTTTGGAAAAATTAGTGAACAAATTGAAAATGAAAATGAATAAACTAAAAGTCAACCTATTACTCTTAGTATTTACCCTTTTTGTATTTATAAGTAACGCTCAAGATACAATTCCAGCTCTTAAAAAGACCATTGACTCTACTGCTGTAAGACAACAAATTGATAGTATTATCAAACAAATTGATACTATCCCTAAAAAGGTAATATCCCTAAGTGATATTAATTTTAGAAAAGTTAATACATATATACTTGGTGGAATTACAGCCAAGGGAAATCAACAGTTTACAGATCAATCAATTTCGGTTTTTTCTGAATTGGTTGTTGGCCAACCAATAAAAATACCAGGTGATAAATTGACGGCTGCTATAAAAAAGTTATGGAACTCAAAACTATTTAGTAATGTTGATGTTTATGTTGTAAAAATTGACAGTAATACTATTTATCTTGAATTTGAGGTACAAGAACTGTCAAAATTGAGTTCAGTTACTTTTGAAGGAGTAAAAAAGAATAAAGCTGAAGATCTTCAAAAAGAAACAGAATTTCAGAAAGGAGCTATGCTAACTGAAAACCTAATTACAACTACAAAAAATTATATCAAAAAGAAATATGTAGACAAAGGATATTTAAAGACCAAGGTAACAATCAATACCAAAATTGATACTACCGGAAATAATGCGGAAAAGGCGCTAATTGTTATTGATCAAGGTAACAAAGTAAAAATTAAAAATTTACGATTTCATGGTAATGAATCATTTAAAAATAAACGTCTTAAAAAACTCCTTAAAAAGACCAAACAAAAAAATATTGCACATTTTTTTAAACCTTCTAGATATAGAGAAAAAGAATATAATGAAGATTTAGAGAGGCTTGTAGAAAAATATAGAGAAAAAGGTTTTAGAGATGCCCAAGTACTGAAAGATTCAATATCTTGGAATGATGATAATACCATTAATTTAGATATTACTGTAAATGAAGGTAACAAATATTATTTTGGAGATATTAACTTTTTAGGAAATTCTGTTTTCTCCGATACAATATTGCATCAAGTTTCTGGACTTAGTAAAGGTGATATATACAATGGTAAATTATTGAACGAGCGTGTAAAAGGTGATGGCTCACCAGACTCACAAGACATCACTAACATTTATTTAAACAATGGTTATTTATTCTCTTCTGTAACTCCTGTTGAAACTAAGGTTGAAAATGATACAATAGATATTGAAATTAGAATTAGGGAAGATGAACCTGCAAATATTAGAAAGGTAACCCTTATTGGAAATGAAATTACAAATGACCATGTTATTCTAAGAGAGATCCGTACACTGCCTGGTAGTCTATTCAGTAGATCTGATATTATTAGAACAATTCGGGAAGTTGGTCAATTACCATTTATTGATGCCGAAAACATTGTACCAGATGTAAAACCTAATTTTAATGACAAAACAGTAGATCTTGAATATAGTATTGCCGAAAAAGGAGCTAGTCAAATAGAATTGCAAGGTGGATTTGGTGGAAGTTCTTTTGTGGGTACTTTAGGATTATCCTTTAGCAACTTTTCAGTTAAAGATATTTTTAATGGTAAAGCATATAAACCAGTTCCTAGAGGTGATGGACAAAGCGTTGCCCTTAGAGCTCAAGCCAGCCGTTTTTCAAGTACTTATAGTTTGTCATTTACAGAACCGTGGCTAGGTGGTAAAAGGCCAAGATCTCTGTCATTTTCTCTTTTTAGTTCCAGTCAGTTTAGTTTTGATTTCACTACAAACAATGTTGACAAGAATCAAAAATTAAATATTCTAGGTGCTACTATCGGCATTAGCCAACGATTAAAATGGCCTGATGATTTCTTCACACTTTCTACAGTTTTAAGTTATCAGCGTTATAGTTTAGAAAATTTCTTCTTAAACTCATTTGGATTTAATAATGGTATTTCTAACAATTTATCATTAGCTGTTAATTTTGGTAGAAGCTCCGCAGGACCAAACCCAATATTCCCAACATCAGGATCACAATTTAATATTGGTGCAAAAGTAACACCTCCTTATTCTTTATTTAACGATAAAGATTATGTAAACTTATCACCAGAAGAGCGTTTCAAATTATTAGAATTTTTTAAGTTCAATTTCTCAGGTAAATGGTATACTGCTTTAGCTGGTAAACCTGGAAGTCAATTAGTATTAATGTCTAATGCAGAGTTTGGCTTTTTAAGGGCATATAATAACGATTTAGGTATCTCACCTTTTGAGCGATTTTATGTTGGTGGAGATGGGTTATCAACTGGGCAATTTGATGGAAGACAAACAATAGGCCTACGCGGGTATGAAAATAATAGTTTATCGTCAAATAGTGGTGGTACTACATATAACAAGTTTTCGTTTGAATTAAGATACCCATTAACATTAAAGCCATCGGCATCAATTTATGCTTTAGGATTCTTAGAAGGAGCTAATTCTTTTGATGATTTTAGCAATTTTAGACCGTTTGACCTTAAACGTTCTGCCGGATTTGGTATAAGAATATTTATGCCGGCCTTTGGATTATTGGGGATAGATTTTGGACATGGATTTGATGATGACCTTCGTATACCTGGTCAAAAATCTGGTTGGCAAACACATTTTATTATTGGACAACAATTCTAAGTAAATTTAGTAAATTTGCACATCGGTATAAAGTTTGGCACGATTATTTCAAAATACCTACAAAATGATAATACGTAAAGTTCTATTTTTTTTAGCAGTAGCAATAAGTACATTGGTTGTTGCGCAAAAGCCTCAGCGAATTGGGTACATTGATATGGAGTATATCTTAGAGAATGTACCGGAATATAATGATGCACAAGCTCGATTAAATGTTAAAGTTGCCGCATGGCAACAGAATTTAGAAGGTATAAAACGTGAAATTGAAATAATGAAAACAGACTTAAGTAATGAAAAACCATTACTTACTCAAGAATTAATTAGTGAACGAGAAGAAGACATTGAAATTAAAGAAGAAGACCTTAGAAAATTACAAGCAGCATATTTCGGCCCAAAAGGTGATCTTTTTCTATTAAGAAAACAACTGGTAAAACCAGTACAAGATCAAATTTATAATGCAGTACAAAATATTGCAGTAAGAAAAAAGTATGATATTGTTTTAGACAAATCTAGTGATCTAATAATGCTTTATGCAAATAAAAGATTTGATGTTAGTGAATTGGTACTCAATAGTATTGTAAAAGGAAGAAAAAAAGTTCAATTAGACGAGAAGAAAGAAAAGCAGCAATTAGATGCTGATAATGCAATTGAGGATGCTCAAGGTAAACTAGATGAAAGGGCCACTAAAAGAGAGCAATTAGAAGCTAGGTTAAAAGCTCAACAAGAGGCAAAAGCTAAAATAAGAGCCGATCAGAAAAAAGCTGCAGCAGAAAAAAGAAAGAAACGTTTAGAAGAAATTGAAAACAGAAAAAAGAGACTGATTCAAAATAAAGGCAAGTCTGTCGAAATTCCAACAGACTCTATAACTCTAGAGGTTACAGATTCATTGTCAAAAACACCAGTCAAATCAACTGACAGTATTAAAAAAAGTAAAAGAGCTGCATTATTAGATAGATTAGAAAAACAAAACGCAGCAAAAGCAAAACGAAAAAAAGAATTAAAAAAAGCAGCTGAAGAAAAAAGAAAAAAAAGATTAGAAGAATTAGAGAAAAGAAAAAAAGCTCAAAAAGAAGCAAAGGAAAAAAACAATTAATATTAATACTTAAAACAAATGAAACTATTTAAAAATCTATTATTAGTTAGTGTACTATTTTTAGGACTTACAGCAACACAAGCTCAGTCGAAAGTAGCACATATTAATACGCAAGAGTTAGTTGCAGCTATGCCTGAAACTAAACAAATGGAAGAAGAGTTAAAAAAATTAGCACAAGCTTATGATACTGATTATAAAACTCAAACTAATGAGCTACAGGCTAAATTGAAAAAGTATGATGCTGAAGCTCCTACACAAACTGATACTGAAAATGAAAAACGCAGAATTGAAGTAGGTGAGTTACAGAAAAAATTGCAATTATTTGCGCAAACTGCTCAACAAGAACTACAAAAAAAACAATTTGATTTGTACGCTCCTATTGAACAAAAAGCACAATCAGCTATTAAAGAAGTAGCCACAACTAAAGGATTTCAATATGTACTAGATTCATCTCCCGGTAAAGGATTATTAGTTTTTACAGGTGAAGATTTATTAGCGTCTGTAAAAACAAAATTAGGCATCTAATTAAAAGATATTCTTAAATTAAGATCCCATTCCTGACAATAATTTAGGAATGGGATTTTTTTATACTTTTTTATTAATACTAAAATTAATTATTGGTATTACCTTTGTAATTCATGAAATTCAAACAACCTATTGGTGTTTTCGATTCTGGTATAGGTGGACTCTCTATTTGGAAAGAGATAGTTACACTGTTACCTAAAGAGGATACTTTGTATTTGGCCGACAGTAAAAATGCGCCTTATGGACAAAAATCTAAGGAAAGAATAATTGAGCTCAGTATAAAAAACACCGAATTATTATTAGAAAAAAAATGCAAAATTATCGTCGTTGCTTGTAATACTGCTACCACAAATGCAATTAAATATTTACGTGAACATTATAACGTCCCTTTTATAGGAATAGAGCCCGCCATAAAACCTGCAGTGTTACAAACTAAAACAAACAATGTTGGTATCTTAGCCACTAAAGGAACATTAAGTAGTGAATTATTTAACAGTACTTCTCAAAAATTTTCTGAAGGAATTAATATTATAGAAAAAATTGGTGAAGGATTAGTACCATTAGTTGAATCTGGTAATATTGATTCAGTTGAAATGAGTAAACTACTTCGTAAATATTTACAACCAATGCTTGATAGAAATATAGATTATTTGGTATTGGGTTGTAGCCACTACCCTTTTTTAATTCCTCAAATTAAAAAAATTGTTGGTGATAAAGTTACTATAATTGATTCTGGAGAGGCTGTAGCTAAACAAACAAAAGCCATTTTAGAACAATATAACATGTTGAACAACAACAATATCAAACCTCAACATTACTTGTATAACAATTCGAAAATTAACACTATGAAGGAGATTGTTAAAGGTTTTCAAATAGATTATACTGTAAATTATTTAAAATTTTAGCTTCTAGAAAGTATCTAACATAAAATAGCCAAGTAAAAACTTGGCTATTTTTTTTGCAATATTTTTGGAGTAATCAATTTGTCGCTAAACACTTATATACACACTCCTAAAGCAAATAGGGGAGAAAGGAAATTGAAGAAAGATAGCTATAAAATAGCTAATCTTTTTTAATAGGAGTTTCCTATTCTCTACTGCTAAATTAATAATTATTTTTTTAATAACCTGTTATTAATCAATAATTTCTAATAAAATGAACTGATTTTGCTGCTTTCCGAGCTTATTAAAATTGTTGTCTGAGATAAGAATTAGTGTTTTATTCCCATTGGCTAATATTGGCCCGAAAGTAATTCCTTCAATATTATCAATGCTATTATTGGTCAATAAATGCCTAACATTTTCGAAATTAAATACTAGTTCTTTTTTAGTCGGAATATAGGATTTATCATTAAGATTATGCAACATTAACGTATTTGATGCTTTACTAGCATCAACTTTAAAGATCTTAATCACATTTCCTTGATCACCTAATCCACTCGAATAACTACGCTCAACAATAAAAAACTTGTTTGTATCATATTCAAGTATTTCGGTTAAACCATTTACAGCAAAGTTTCCTTTGGGTTGTTTTGCAACAGCATCTAATAAATAAGAGAATTGTTTGACAGGTTTCTTTGTTTTAATGTCAATAAAAGTTATCCTTAACGGAGATTTTGTTTTCGTAAATTTCGGTTCAGGACCGTCTACTTCTAAAGGCAATTCCATGGCAATCCAATATCCTTTGCCCTCAATACTGCTACTTAAACCTTCTAAGGTACCATTATGTCTTGGTTTTTGAATACTATTTGCTTTAAATGCATCAGGGATTTCATATATATTCTTTATTTCACCAGTTGCATTTACGCTAAAAAATAAAGGATCCTTTTGTTTTTTAATATGCCCTTCACTCGTTAGAAAAACCTGATTGTTATTTGAATCATACCGAATAGCTTCAAGATCTAAAAAATGTGTAGTATCATTTAACTGAATTATTTTTTCGATAGTAACATTGGATATAATATTATTATCGATATCTATTTTCGCTTCATAATAACGAGGATCTCCAGCGTCATCACATACCAAATAATATATGCCATTATGATAATCTATCCCAGACAAACCACCAACTAGCGTTCCGCCAACAATTATATCTTGTGGAAGGATATATTCGTCTAAAAATTTAAGTTGTAATTTATTATTGGTTCTGTTTTGTGTGCTACTACATCCTATAATAATTAAGAATGAGAAAATTAAAAGCAGTTTTTGCATGTACATATATTTTTTAATCCTCTTGAAGATTTAGACTTGACTTCGGAATAGTTTATCGAATTAGTATTCTATTTATACCAGCTGGCATATTTTATATAATTATTGGCTATCCGGTCAATTTCACCCGAAATTAGTTCTTCAGAAATATCTTTTACTTTTATTGCCGGTACACCGGCATAAACACTTCCTGATTCAACCACTGTACCCTTTGTAACGACTGCCCCAGCTGCTATAATAGAATTACTTTCAACCACACAATCATCCATAATAATACTTCCCATACCCACCAAAACATTATCATGAATATCGCAACCGTGCACAATAGCATTATGCCCAATAGACACATTATTACCAATATTAGTCGGACTTTTTTGATAAGTACAGTGCACCACTGCCCCATCTTGCACATTTACTTTATTTCCCATTTTAATAAAATGGACATCACCTCGCAAGACCGCATTATACCAAATACTACATTGATTACCCATCACCACGTCTCCCACAATAACAGCATTTTCGGCAATGAAACAATCACTGCCAAATAGTGGTTCTTTTCCGTTTAATTTTTTAATAATCATTTAAAATATGACAATAAAGTTGCTTTTTTAGAGGCAGACACACTTAACTCTTTTCCATTTGATAAATATAAAGTGCCTCCTTTTCCTTTTTTATAAGATGCAATATACGCTACATTTACTAAAAACGATTTGTGGATTCTGGCGAAACCACTTTCCTTTAAGGCATCTTCAAAATATTTTAAAGTTTTACTGACCAATTTTTTCTGATTATTATTTAAATACAATTCTGTATAGTTATCATCGGCCTTGCAGTAAATAATATCTTTCATTTGTAATACTTCAAATCCGTTTTGTGTAGGTATGGTTATTTTTTGATCAACCGGATTTGATATTGGAGTAAGCAGAGAATTTTGTAATTGATTTTCTTTAATTTTAATTTCAGTAACATAATCAACGGCTTTTATCAATTCGTCTATTGATATTGGTTTTAACAAGTAATAGGATGCATGTTTGTTCAAAGCATCAATGGCATATTGATTATAGGCAGTTACAAATACTACTTCAAAATTGGTACTCCCTAATTTTTCAAGTAAATCAAATCCACTACCATAAGGCATCTCAACATCTAAAAACACCATATCTAATTCATTATTTCTGATCAATACTAAAGCATCATCAATGTTTTCTGCCTCTCCTACAACTTCAACTGAGGGGCAATATTTGGTTAGATAATTCTTTAGAATTTCTCTACTAGTTTGTTCATCTTCTACTATGATGGTTTTTAATATCATTTATTTTTTGTTTTAATATGCACTTCAACTTGGTTAAAGTAACATCTTTTTGAGCTAATCTTTTTTTAAGGTCAAGACTACTTTTGTTCCGGTGGTATCATCATACATATCTTCAATAAAAACATCCACTTTATCTTTATACATTTTGTTCAAAATTTCAATACGTTGTTTAATATTTTGCATCCCTTTTGATTTTTTCTTTTTTTGATAATCGGTTTTTAATGCTCTTGAATTTTTTCTACCAATACCATTGTCAGAAATTTCTATCTGAATTGTTTCACTATCTTTCTTAAGTAATTGTACTTTTAAAAACCCTTTTTCTTTTTTATATCGCAACCCATGCCAAACAGCATTTTCAACATAAGGCTGTAACAACATTGGTGGAATTTCAAATAAACTCTGTTCAATGGCGTCATCAACCTTAAATTCATAATCAAACTTATCTTTAAATCGTGAATGCTCTAATTTTAAATAAAGGTCTAATAACTCTACTTCTTTTTCTAATGAAATAAAATCTTCCTCAGAATTCTCTAATACACTACGCATCAAAGTAGAAAAATCAGTCAAATACCTATTGGCGGTTCGTTCATCATTTTGAGCGATAAAGCTATTTACAGAATTCAATGCATTAAAAATAAAATGCGGATTCATTTGTGTTCG
>Ga0209633_10002197_pt1 | contig 19151 bp, 23 predicted proteins | sample Cruoilmetagenom1_FD_187290 | JGI IMG/M metagenome (GOLD analysis project Ga0209633, IMG submission 187290) | Oil polluted marine microbial communities from Coal Oil Point, Santa Barbara, California, USA - Sample 1 (SPAdes) (version 2) | ecosystem: Environmental > Aquatic > Marine > Oil seeps ... | reverse complement strand
TTTTAACGCCAGATATCTTTGATGCCATCAGACAAACTGAGCCTGGTAAAAATGGTGAGATTCAAATCACGGATGCATTGTTACATCTTGCTGAACAAGGGATGGTTTTAGCCTATAAGTTTAAAGGAAGCCGTTTTGACTGCGGTTCTGTTGAGGGCTATGTTGAAGCAACAAATCATCTCTACAAGTTAGAGGGAGAGGAGAAGTAAAAACTTCTTCGCTTGCATAAAGGTAGCGTTGCTATAACGCTATCTTAGATTAAAATTTAAATTCTGCACCAAAAGTCAAGTGATCTATATCATCTTCCATTCTTGTATAGTTTGTATAGACATTATAATTTTCACCTAGTTGATATGCTAAACCGATACCTGCACTTAAACCGATATCATTTTTATCAGTTGCCGTATAGGTAGTTCCTGGCACTGCTGTTTTGGGAGAATTGATACCGATATCTGACTGAATACTCTCATAAATAAGACCTATTCTTGGTTTAACGCTAAGATTTCCAAGCTTCCAGATGTAAGTACTGTACATACCTACCGACCAAAAGTCAATCTCATCAGTGATTCCGTTAAAAGTTCCTTCCATCTTTTGAATACTTGCTGTACCTTCAAACTCTACGCCAATTCCTTGATAGAGCGATTTACCACCATTAACAACTAGCGCTGTACCATTGTCAAAGTTTGGACTATCAACATCCTGCAGCGCAAGACCAAACCCTAAATAATCCAGAAAACTATCTGCATAAGATGCTGTCGCTAGAGATGCGGTTAATAACGATGCGGTTAATAATTTTTTCATAAATAACTCCTAAATTCTATGTTAATTATATAATAAATACTTTAAAATAACATTTAATTAAAATTTTTTTGGTACAATTCCAAAATATTAAATATTGAGGAGCATAAATGCAAAGAGTAGAAACGAGTAAAGCACCAGCAGCTATAGGACCATATTCACAAGCGGTTAAAGTGGGAAATATGGTTTATACCTCAGGTCAAATTCCTATGACACCAGATGGTGCATTGGTGACTGGAGATATCCATGATCAAGTAAGACAGATTTTAAATAATTTAGAACAGGTTTTAGAAGCGGCTGGAAGCAGTTTACATCAGATTATCAAAACAACTATTTATTTGACTAATATGGATGATTTTATCGCGGTAAATACTGTGTATGGAGAGTATTTTTCGGGCGCATATCCAGCGCGTACAACAGTAGCTGTTAAAACATTACCTAAGCATGTAGATGTGGAAATTGATGCGATTGCGATTGCAGAGCATAGTTATTCATTTTGATGACGTAAGCTGAGGCAAAGCCTCTGCTTACCACGCTTTGCTGAGACTCCTCAACGGAGGGCTTATGTGCAGATGAACCGCATTCTATTTAGTAGATTTGGGCTTGGAATGTGTTTATTTGTCTTCCTTTTACTAGCATAATAGATTAAAATATCTTCTTCCTTCTTTTTTTAATAAGCCTTTAAACATAAAGAAGATATCATCCCGACTCAAAAGCAATAGATAAGTGCTATACGACGCTTTAGTTGCAATGAATTTTGCTGGAGCTTTGCTCTAACAAAAGAAAAAATATATAAAAGGACATTAAGAATGTACGCTATCATTAAAAACGGTGGAAAGCAATATAAAGTTCAAGAAGGGGACTATTTAGACCTCGATAAACTTGACGCTTCGCCGAAAGACAAAATCACTGTCGAAGAAGTTCTCGCTGTAAATAACGGAGAACTTACTATTGGTACACCATTTGTAAAAGGTGCAAAAGTTGAGCTTGAAGTAGTTTCTCATGGAAAAGATAAGAAAGTTATCATCTGGAAAAAGAGAAGAAGAAAAGATTCTAAACTTAAAAAAGGTTTTAGAAGACAACATACAAGAGTTAAAGTTACTAAAATAGCTTAACGCATCTATCAGCATTTGGGAATATGCCCCAAGTGTTGATTTAACCTATCCAAGCATATATTTACCCACACTTCAATATAATCACTACTATATTTAGACTATGTTATTTCTCTTATGTTGATAGCAAAATAGAGCTGCGCTCAATTTGTATCATTATCATGATAGAGATAAAAGTATATTCCAATGTGATAGTGGTTGCAAATTTCATATAAGGTTTTTCATGTTTATCGATAACGCACAGATACAGCTCAGCTCTGGTAAAGGTGGCCCTGGGTCTACTTCTTTTCGTCAAGAGAAATTTGTTTTAAAAGGTGGCCCAGATGGTGGTGATGGAGGACGAGGTGGTGATGTCTATTTTGTCGTGGATAAAAACTCCCATACACTTTCAGCATTTCGTGGACGTCATCATGTCAAAGCTAAAAATGGTGCACCGGGCGAAGGGCGTAAAAAGTTTGGAAAAAAGGGAGAATCTATCGATGTGGTTGTGCCTCCTGGTACACAAGTGATAGATGTTCTCACTGGTGATGTTGTGCTTGATTTAGTAGAAGATGGACAGCGTGTAAAGTTTCTTGAAGGTGGTAAAGGAGGACTTGGAAACTGGCATTTTAGATCTTCAACAAATCAAAGACCTTCTTATTCTCAACCTGGCCTTCCTGGTGAAAGCCGTGAAGTACGTTTAGAGCTTAAGTTGATTGCGGATGTTGGTTTGGTTGGTGTGCCAAATGTGGGAAAATCAACACTCATTTCAACTATATCAAATGCTAGACCAGAGATAGCAAACTATGAGTTTACAACACTTACTCCAAAGTTGGGTGTTGTGAGTACTGATGATTATGCTTCATTTGTGATGGCAGATATCCCTGGTATTATTGAAGGGGCTAGTGATGGACGAGGGCTAGGATTAGAGTTTTTAAGACATATAGAGCGAACAAAGTTCTTACTTTTTATGTTAGACATGGCAAATTACCGTCCGCTTGAGGAGCAGTATCGTGTTTTAAAAGAGGAGTTAGCAAAATACTCTGATACTTTAAAAGCGAGAAATTATGCCATAGCTTTGACGAGAGTTGACGCCGCAAGTCCTGAAGATGCTAATGAGCGTATCGAGGAGTTTATCACTTCTTTAGGTAAGAAAGTAGATAAAAAAGATAATATCTATAAGTTTTTAGATAACTATCCAGCGTATATACAAGATATTGATGATTTTGATAGTGCAGAGCCATTTTTTATCGCACCTATCTCTTCTGTAGTACGTCTTAATGTTGATCCTTTAAAGTATGCTCTTTTAGAAGTAGTGAATGTCGTTAAAGAAAAGGAAGAGGAGTAGAAAAGATGCGAATCGTTATAAAAGTAGGTTCTCATGTTTTAAATGAAGATGGTCAGTTGGCGATGGATAGAATTGCTAACTTGTGCGAATTTTTAGCGGACTTGATGCAAAAGCATGAAGTTATCTTAGTCTCTTCTGGTGCGGTTGCTGCTGGTCATACAAAGTTAAAACTAGATAAGTCTATTATGAGAAACAAGCAAGCCATAGCGGCAGTAGGACAACCCTATCTTATGTCAGTTTATAAAAAGACATTTAAAAAAAGAGATATTACCGTAGCACAAATCTTGCTAGGTGCGGATGACTTTGATTCAAGACGTCGCACCAATAATGCAAAAAAAGCAGTAGATACACTTCTTGAAAATGGTGTTTTGCCTATCATCAATGAAAATGATGTTACCAGTATAGAAGAGTTAGTTTTTGGTGATAATGATCAGCTTTCAGCCCATACTACACACCATTTTGATGCTAATTTATTGGTTATTTTATCTGATATTGATGGTTACTATGATGATGATCCACACACCAATCCAGACGCAGTGATGCTTAGGGGCGTGCATAGTATTAGTGAAGAAGATTTAGCGATGACACATACGCCTAACAATGAATTTGCCACAGGTGGAATAGTTACAAAACTCAAAGCAGCAGATTTTTTACTCTCAAATAATAGAGAGATGTTTTTAGCAAGTGGTTTTGATTTATATGATATTCGCAGTTATCTGCTTGAAGGAAGACATGCTGGTGGGACACACTTTAGAAGAAGCGTATCATGATACGTGTTCTTTTTATGGGAACACCTGATTATGCTACGGCTATTTTAAAGGTTCTGGTAGAAGATAATGAGGTAGAACTCTGTGCTTTGATAACACAGCCAGATAAGCCAGTAGGGCGGAAACAGATTTTAACCCCACCGCATACAAAAGCGTATTTACTAGAAGCGGATATCAATATTCCTATTTTTCAGCCAGAAAATCTTAAAAATGAAGAAGCGTATGATTTTATCAAAGGGTTTGATCCTGATTTCATCGTAGTGGCGGCATTTGGTCAGATACTCCCTCAAAATATTTTAGATATCGCCCCTTGTATCAATCTACATGCCTCTATACTTCCTGCTTTTCGAGGGGCAAGTCCTATACAAGATGCCATTCTTTCTGGGCAGAAATTTTCTGGCGTTACGGCTATGAAGATGGATGTTGGCTTAGATACAGGGGATATGTTGGCTTTTACTTACTTAAATATCGAAAAGATGAATGCCATAGAACTTTTTTCAGCTCTCTCTCATTTAGCAGCTTCTTTGACAATAACAACCCTTAAAACGTATCAAACTATCGCGCCACTAAAGCAAAATGATGTAGATACCTCTTACGCTAAAAAGATTAAAAAAGAAGATGGTTTGGTAGATTTTGCAGATGCAAAAGAAGTGGATGCAAAGTATCGTGCTTTTATCTATTGGCCAGGAATTTTTTCTGGGAGTGGCTTAAAGCTAAAAGAACTTACTTTAGAGAGAAGTGAAGGTAGCTATCATGCTGGTGAAATAGTAAAACTTGCTGATGATTATGCCATCATTGGATGTAAAACAGGAGCACTGAGAGTGCGTCAAGTACAAGCACCTTCAAAAAAACAGGTAGATATCATCTCCTACTTACGCGGAAAAAGGTTAAATGTTGGAGATACTCTATCATGATAGCTTACCTTCTACGCACCGCTTCTTAGAAGAGGGACTTAGGACAAAGAAACTCACACCACCATTGGCTATTATCACAAATAGACAAACAGAGGGGATTGGTTCTCGTGGCAACGAATGGAAAGGATTGGAGGGGAATCTCTTTTTATCTTTTTGTCTTTCTAAGAGTGATTTGCCTTCAGATTTACCACTGGCCTCTACCTCGATATATTTTTCATCTATTATGATAGAACTACTTAAAGAACTTGGTTCAAAAGTCTGGCTTAAGTGGCCAAATGATTTTTATATTGATGATAAAAAAATTGGTGGTACTATCACTACCGTTATTTCTGGTAGTTTTATACTGTGTTCAATGGGAATAAATCTCAAAAATGCCCCTAAAGATTTTAAAATAATTGATATAAATATAGAAAAAAACCTACTAATTGAAAAGTACTTTTTAAAACTAAAACAAGTTATTTTTTGGAAGGATGTTTTTAGACAATATGAGATAGAATTTGAGAAATCAAGGTGCTTTTTTTATACAGATTTGACGTCTGGAAAAAAGGTCTCGTTAGAATATGCTACTCTTTTAGAAGATGGCGCTATCATGATAGAAAACAGAAGGATATATAGTCTACGATGAGTGAAATAATAGCGATAGCAAATCAAAAAGGTGGTGTTGGTAAAACAACGACAGCTGTTAACTTAGCTGCATCTTTGGCTGCTGAGGAGAAGAAGGTATTGTTGATTGATGCTGATCCTCAGGCAAATGCTACTATCGGCTTAGGCTTTTCACGAAGCGACTATGAGTACAATATCTATCATGTCATGATAGGAAGGAAAACGCTCTCTCAAGTTATCTTAAAAACTGAATTAAAAACACTTGATTTGGTACCTTCAAACATAGGTCTTGTAGGAATAGAGAAAACTTTTTATGATGACACTACAAAGGGAAAAGAGTTAATCCTTAAGAAAAAAATTGCTGAAGTAAAGTCAAAATATGATTTTATCATCATTGATTCACCACCAGCACTTGGTCCTATCACGGTGAATGCACTTTCAGCTTCTCACTCTGTGATTATTCCTATCCAGTGTGAGTTTTATGCACTAGAGGGGTTAGCCCAACTTTTAAATACAGTGAAATTGATCAAAAAGACTATTAATCCAAAACTTCGGATAAAAGGTTTTTTACCAACTATGTACTCACCTCAAAACAATCTCTCAAAGCAGGTATTGTTGGATTTGCAGCAACATTTTAAAAGTAAATTGTTTGAAGATAAAAATGATGCTTGTATCGTAATACCACGAAATATTAAGTTGGCAGAAAGCCCAAGTTTTGGTAAGCCAATCATCCTTTATGATATTAAATCAAAAGGCTCTCTTGCCTACCAGCATCTCGCAAAATCTATACTAGCATCAGCATAAAAGGTTAATCATGGCAAAAAAAAGTGGACTCGGAAAAGGGCTTTCTGCAATATTAGAAGATGTGGAAGATGCCTATAAACAGGACTTAGATGAAAATAAAAGTTCAACTTTGGTAAAAGAGATACCTATATATGATATCACTCCTAACCCTTATCAACCTAGAAAAGTTTTTGATGAAGAAGCGTTAAGGGATCTCTCTCACTCTATCCTTAAACATGGACTTTTACAACCAATCGTTGTAGTTGAAAAAGATGATAGTTATATGCTTATCGCAGGGGAGCGACGACTGCGTGCTTCTAAGTTAGCAGACTTAGAGACTATTAAAGCAGTGGTGGCAGATTTTAAAGAAGAAAACTTACGTGAATTAGCACTCATTGAAAATATCCAAAGAGAAAACTTAAATGCTATTGAGTTAGCAACCTCTTATAAAGAGTTAATAGAGCAGTATGGCATCACACAAGAAGAGTTAAGCGATATCATTCATAAAAGTAGAACACAAATCACAAATACAATTAGACTGTTAAAATTGAGTGAGTACACGCAAAAACTATTGACAGATTCGAAGATATCTCAAGGACATGCTAGAGTCTTGATAGGATTAGATGAAAAAAAACAACAGCTTATTGCCGATACGATAGTGGGGCAAAAACTCTCAGTAAGAGATAGTGAAGAGTTAGTAAAAAACTTAAAACAGAGTGAAGAAAAAGAGTTTGACCTAAAACCTAAAAACGTCAATAAAAGTGACAATAAAGCTATCATAATAGCTGTTCAAAAGCTTGTAGGAGCAGGGTTGAAAGCAAAAAAAACTTCCAATAAACTTATTATCGATTTTGCAGATGATAGTGATGTTGAACGCTTTTTAGAGATGATTAAATAGTCATTTAAAAAGTATTTACCATCTTTAAATAATAATTTAGTCTTTTTATGATAAAATCCTTGCACTTTTATAGTAGGGATAATCTCTTGTTATGCCTATCAATATAAAAATTTACTACAAGGCTATGAATGTTAGACATTAATCTAGGTTTACTCATTTTTACGGCAGTTGTCTTCTTCGCTTTAATCTATTTTCTCAATAACATTTTGTATCAACCACTGTTAGGTTTTATACAAAAACGAGAGGATTTGATAAAAAGTGATTTAGAAAACATTGCGCAAGATAGCGGTGATGTTGCAAACTCTTTAGAAAAGGCAAATTCACTTATTTCGAATGCAAAAAGTGAAGCAGCTCAAATTAGAGAGAGCGCGATTACTAAAGCAAAAGATGCTGCTGCAAAAGAGTTGGAGGTTGCACAAACTGCAATCGAAGAGAAGTACGATGCATTTGTAAAAGAATTAAGTGGAGAGAGAGAAACGCTCAAGTCTGAGTTAGTTTCAAATCTTTCTACTTATCAAAACTCTTTACAATCAAAATTGAAAAACATATAGGTAAGGAGAGTAAATGAACGTAAAATATTTATCACTTTTACTTTTACCGGCATATGCATTGGCTTCGGGTGATGCAGAGGCTAGTGGATCTGGTGAGACTGATATCTTTTGGAGAGTCATCAACTTTGCTATTTTCTTTGGGATTTTATATTATCTTTTAGCGGATACAATAAAAACTTTTTTTAAAGAGAGAGAAGAGGGGATTGCTGGTCGCTTGTCTGCAGTTGAAGAGAAGTTAAAAGAAGCAAAAGCTGAAAAAGAAGCCGCAGCTCAAAAAGCAAAAGATGCTGGAACAGCATCAGCTGATTTAATAGAAGTTGCTAAAAAAGAGGCAGAACTTATGGTCTCTAAGATTAATGAAACTTTAGTACATGACAAAGAACAGCTAGAAAAGTCTTACGCTGATAGAATTGATATCGAAGCTAAAAAGATGAAAAAAGAAGTTGTTAATGAAGTGCTTGAAGATATGTTTAAAAGTGATAATATCTCAAATGAAGACATGTTAAATATCATTAAAAAGAAGGTTGCATAATGAGTGAAGCAATTGGAAAGAAATATATTAAAGCATTAATAGCGTCGGTAGGAGATGCAGGACTTGCATCTGCAAGCAGTGCATTAAGATCGTTGTCAGCAGCATTTTCAAATGATAAGTTTTCAAATATCATTTTTTCATCAGACGTTAAAAAAGCAGATAAAGAGAATTTTATACTTTCTATGCTTGAAAAGCCTGATGCAAAGTTAACAAACTTTATAAAACTATTAAATGAAAATGGAAGACTATCTGATATCCCAGCGATGTCTAAAGAACTCCAAAAACAGATAGCTATGAAAAACAATGAATACCACGGTGTTTTGATTAGTAACTTTGAGGTTGATAGTAAAGAAGTGACTGACATTGAGAAAAACTTAAGTAGTAAATTAGGTTCTACAATCAAATTGGAGAATAGGGTGAGTGATTATCCTGGCTTAAAAGTTGAAATTGAGGATTTGGGCGTTGAAGTAGGTTTGTCTACAGCACGTGTCCAAAGCCAACTAGTAGAACATATATTAAAATCATTATAAAAATTAAAGGAGATTGAGTTGAGCGCAAAAGTAAGAGCTGATGAAATAAGTTCTCTTATCCAAGAGAGAATTGAAAACTTCGAGCTAAATGTAGATATCGAAGAGACTGGTAAAGTTGTACAATATGCTGATGGTATAGCAAGTGTTTATGGTTTAAACAATGTTATGTCTGGTGAAATGGTAGAATTTGAAGACGGCGAAAGAGGAATGGTACTGAATCTTGAAGAGACAAACGTAGGTATTGTTGTTCTTGGTAAAGGAACAAATATCCGTGAAGGTGCTTCAGTAAAAAGACTTGGTCGTTTATTAAAAGTACCTGTTGGTGATGCACTTGTTGGTCGTGTTGTTAACGGTCTTGGTGAGCCAATCGATGGTAAAGGTGAAATCGAAGGAACTGAATATAAGTTCGTTGAAGAAAAAGCACCTGGAATCATGGCTAGAAAGTCAGTACATGAGCCACTTCAAACAGGAATCAAAGCGATTGATGCACTTGTTCCAATCGGAAGAGGGCAAAGAGAGCTTATCATTGGTGATAGACAAACTGGTAAAACAACAGTGGCACTTGATGCAATCATCAATCAAAAAGGTCAAGGTGTTACTTGTATCTATGTAGCGATTGGTCAAAAACAATCAAATGTTGCTCAAGTTGTTAAAAGACTTGAAGAAGCAGGTGCTATGGACTATACTATCGTAGTAAATGCAGCTGCTTCTGATTCTGCAGCACTTCAATTTTTAGCACCATATACGGGTGTTACTATGGGTGAATACTTCAGAGACAATGGTAAACATGCCTTAATCGTATATGATGATTTATCTAAGCATGCAGTTGCTTACCGTGAGATGTCACTTATCCTTAGACGTCCTCCAGGTCGAGAAGCATACCCTGGTGATGTTTTCTATCTACACTCAAGACTACTAGAGAGAGCTGCTAAGTTAAGTGATGATTTAGGTGCGGGTTCTATGACTGCATTACCTATCATTGAAACACAAGCAGGAGATGTTGCGGCTTATATCCCGACAAATGTTATCTCTATTACAGATGGACAAATTTTCCTTGAGACTGACCTTTTTAACTCAGGTATCAGACCTGCTATTAATGTTGGTTTATCAGTTTCTCGTGTTGGTGGTGCTGCTCAAATCAAAGCTACTAAACAAGTGGCTGGTACATTAAGACTTGATCTTGCTCAGTATAGAGAACTTCAAGCATTTGCTCAGTTTGCATCTGATCTTGATGAGACAAGTAGAAATCAACTTGAACGTGGTCAAAGAATGGTAGAAGTGTTAAAACAAGGGCCATATGTTCCAGTTGCTATTGAAAAACAAGTTGCAATTATTTATGCTGGTGCAAATGGATACTTAGATGATATTCCAGCAGAAGATGTTGTAAAGTTTGAAGCAGAGTTTATCCCTTTTATTGAAGCTAAACATGCTTCACTTTTAGAAGCAATCAGAACTGATAAAAAAATCACTGATGATACTGACGCATTGTTAAAAACTGTATTGGAAGAATTTAAAGCAACATTTGTTGTTAAATAAGGTTTCATAAATGGCAAATCTAAAAGAGATTAAGAGAAACATAAAAAGTGTTCAAAATACACAAAAGACCACAAGAGCTATGAAACTTGTCTCTACTGCAAAGCTTAAGCGTGCAGAAGAGGCAGCGAAAAGATCTCGTACTTATGCTGTAAAGTTGAATGAGATGTTAAATGAGATGTCTGCAAAGATAAATAAATTTAAAGTTGGTGGTTCTAGCTCTAAGTTTTTTAACGAAGTAGAGAATCCTAAAGTGGTTGATATTCTTTTTGTAACAGCAGATAAAGGTCTTTGTGGTGGTTTTAATATTCAGACAATCAAGCGTGTTAATGCACTTGTTGCTGAATATAAAGAAAAAGGTGCCAACGTTAGACTTCGTGCTGTTGGACGAAAAGGTGTAGATTTTTTCACATTTCAAGGTGTAGATTTACTTGAAAAAGATATCGGTGTTTCATCAGCTCCTACTTATGCAAAAGCACAAGAAGTGGTTGGTAAAGCGGTAGATGATTTCATCTCTGGTGAATGTGATAAAATCATTTTAGTACACAATGGTTATCTAAATATGATAACACAAGAAGTCAGACAAAATAATCTTATCCCTGTTGACATGAGTATAGACAATGGTGATGAGACTGCTTCTATGATGGAAATTGAAGCAGATGATGAAGAGAAAATGTTAGATGAACTTGTAAAAAAATATTTTGAATACAACATGTATTATGCGTTGATTGATTCGTTGGCTGCTGAGCATTCTGCTCGTATGCAAGCAATGGATGCTGCAACAAATAATGCAAAAGAAAAAGTTAACCAGTTAACTGTAAAATATAATAAAGCAAGACAAGAATCTATTACCACGGAGTTGATTGAAATCATCTCAGGTATGGAAGCATTAAAATAGTAGCGGAGCACAGTTTATCTGTGTGTGAGCTTTCTGCTGAAGAATACTCAGCGTAAGCGTAGTATAGTGAGCTTTGCTCAGTTTGCGTTATTAAAATAAAAAGAAAATAAATTAAGGAGTAGGCTAATGAAAGGTAAAATTTCTCAAGTAATTGGACCTGTTGTTGATGTTGATTTTGACGGATATCTTCCAGAAATCAACGAAGCAATCGAGGTAAATTACAAAGTTGAAGGACAAGATCAAAAGTTGATTTTGGAAGTAGCAGCACATGTTGGTGATGGTCGTGTAAGAACGATTGCAATGGACATGAGTGAAGGACTCGTACGTGGTATGGAAGCAACTGCACTTGGTAACCCTATCCAAGTACCAGTTGGTGAAGAAGTTCTAGGACGTATCTTTAATGTTATCGGTGATCCGATTGATGATGCTGGTGAAGTAAGTGCTAAACAAAAATGGCCAATCCATAGAGATCCACCTCCTTTTGAAGATCAAAGTACAAAATCAGAAGTTTTTGAAACAGGTATCAAAGTAGTAGATTTACTTGCTCCTTATGCTAAGGGTGGTAAAGTTGGACTATTTGGTGGTGCTGGTGTTGGTAAAACGGTTATTATCATGGAACTTATCCATAATGTTGCTTTTAAACACTCTGGTTACTCAGTATTTGCTGGTGTTGGTGAGAGAACAAGAGAGGGTAATGATCTTTATGAAGAGATGAAAGAGTCCAACGTATTGGATAAAGTTGCACTGTGCTATGGTCAGATGAGTGAGCCTCCTGGAGCAAGAAATAGAATCGCGCTTACAGGTATTACGATGGCTGAGTACTTTAGAGATGAGATGGGTCTAGATGTATTGATGTTTATCGATAATATCTTTAGATTTGCACAATCAGGTTCTGAAATGTCAGCACTTCTTGGTCGTATCCCTTCAGCAGTTGGTTACCAACCAACACTTGCTCGTGAGATGGGTGCTTTGCAAGAGAGAATTACATCAACTAAAAAAGGTTCAATTACTTCTGTTCAAGCGGTATATGTACCTGCAGATGATTTAACTGATCCTGCTCCTGCAGCTGTTTTTGCGCACCTTGATGCAACAACAGTTCTTAACAGATCTATTGCTGAAAAAGGTATCTATCCTGCGGTTGATCCCCTTGATTCAACATCTAGAATGCTAGATCCTCAAATCATTGGTGATGATCACTATAAAGTTGCTCGTGATGTACAATCTGTACTTCAAAAGTATAAAGATTTACAAGATATCATCGCGATTCTTGGTATGGATGAACTTTCAGAAGAGGATAAAAAAGTTGTTGAGAGAGCTAGAAAGATTGAAAAATATCTATCTCAACCTTTCTTCGTTGCTGAAATCTTTACGGGTGCACCAGGTAAATATGTAACTCTTGAAGATACAATTGCTGGATTTAAAGGTATTTTAGAAGGTAAGTATGATGATATGCCTGAAAATGCTTTCTATATGGTAGGTGATATGCAAGAAGCAATCGAAAAAGCTGAAAAAATGGCGGCTAAAGCGTAGGCTTTGGTTTCTGATAAAGAGAGGGGTTACTCTCTCTTTTGATTAAGGAATAAAAATGAAACTTGAATTAATCACACCAAATGGTGCTATCTTTGAAGGTGATATTAAATCAGCTACTTTGCCAGGTGCAGAGGGTGAGTTTGGTGTCCTTGATGAACATGCAGGCACAGTAACCTTGTTACATGCTGGCGTAATCGAGATAGAAAAAGAAGATGGTTCTAAGGAGTCAGTTGCTATCAACTGGGGTACTGCTAAAGTTGAAGAACATAAAGTGACGATACTTGCTGATGGTGCTATCGCTATCTCAGGTCCTGATGTAAGTAAAGCACTTGAAGAAGCCAAAGAACTTGTTAGAAGTATGAGTGACTCTGATGTAGCTATCGCGGCTGCTACGGCAAAACTCGAAAGTGCTGCTAAAGCGCTATAGGAAAAAAACAATATGGATATATTTTTCACATATCTTACGCAAGGTGGATTTATATCCACTGTTGTGTTAGTCTGGCTTTCTGTTTATTTTATCATCACAATGTGGATATACATCTCAAGAAGTTTAACACTTGCAAATTGGGAAAAAGTAGAGAAATCTTCTTTGGAATCACTTTTAAAAGGTGTTGCTAAAATAAAAAGAAACTCAATATTGAGTAAATGTGTAGGATCGCGTGAACACAATGTGGCTACGCTAAGTGTCTGCAAAAGTGTTGCTGAGAAAAAAGCAACTTCTTATCTTTCTATGTTATCTGTTATCGCTTCAACATCACCGTTTATCGGTCTTTTTGGAACTATTGTCTCTATTTTAGATACTTTTTCACAATTAGGTAGTGCTGAAACCGCTTCTTTAACAGTGATTGCTCCAGCAATTTCTGAGGCATTGGTCGCGACTGCTGCTGGTATATTTGTAGCTATTCCTGCTTATAGTGCACATATATTTGTCAAGCGTAAAGCATTTGAAGTACTCAGTGTAATCCAACGAGAGATTGATTTGTTGCAAGTTGCTTCGCCAACTGAATCGATAGAGAGTAAAAAGAAATATGAATTTTGATTGGGATGAGTCCCCTGATTTAAATATCACTCCTCTTGTCGATATCATGTTAGTCTTGATGGCTATTTTGATGGTAACAGCGCCGGTTATGGAGTATCAAGAAAATATCAAACTTCCACAAGGTTCTAAGTCTAAATCTATGCAAAAAATACCTGATTTAACGGTTAGTATCGATGCTAGCAAGAGGATTCATATCAAAGGTGAATCTTTCTCTATAAAAACATTTGCAGATGATTTTAATCTACTTTCACAAAAATTTCCTAAAGAGACAGTGGTTTACATCAAAGCGGATAAAAACTTACAATATGACAATGTGATGTTTTTACTCAAAGTGATAAAAGAATCTGGTTTTTCAAAAGTCTCACTTGTAACAAATGGTTGAAAAAAGGCTCTATACTATTATCGCTACTTTGGGAGCGATATTTATCTACCTTTTCTTTGTCTACTTGCTAGTTGACTTTGTTAAAAACTCTGAAAAAATCATGCAAGATTTCGGTTACAATGTTGATGATGCTATCGTTGTTGAAATCGCTGCTCCTGAAAATGAAAAACCAGTAGAAAAAGAGATTGAGAAACCAAAACCAACTCCTAAACCTATACCCGTCGTAAAACCTATTGTAACGCCTCCTAAGCCCATTGTAAAATCTGAACCTATACCTGAGCCTGTTAAAGAGGTGAAAGAAGAACCTATACAAAAAGAGAAAGAGAGTCGCGATAAAGTTGCTAAAACTGCTAAAGATCTCTTTTCTACGGTACGGACTGATAAGTTTGATAAAGTGATGGATGAGCGTAGAAAACAAGATGCCAGTCGTGCTAGTCGTCTTAAAAAACAAAAAGCAGAACAAGAACGTAAGAAAACCCAAGAGAGAAAAAAGAGAAAAGCAAGAGAGAAAGCACTAGCTGAAGCGAGAGCTGCGATGGAAGATATAGATCGTTCTTCCGCTGCTTCACATAAAAAAAGTGGTACAGAAGATTCTTTTTGGAGCCCTGTAGCAAATAGAATCCAAGCACTTTGGAATAGAACGATTCAGACACAAAATGGTCTTAGTGCTGATGTAAGAATCACGATAGATAGTGAAGGACGCTTGAGATATCGAATAAAGCGCTTATCAAATAATAGTCTATTTGATAAAAAGTTGCAGATATTTTTAGATAACTTAGAATATGAAAATTTCCCTAAATATCGTAGGGGAGGCTCCACCTCAAAAGTATTGTATCTTGAAGATAGAGAGGATTTATAGACTATTACCTTTATATTATTAAAATAGCTATATAATAGTTATAGGGCACATCTAAAATCCCTAGATAGGCATAACATCACTAGCTTTTTTAGATGTGCCCTATAGTTAATTTAAGAGGAGATAGATATATGCGAAATCTTATCATGATAGTTATATTTGCAGTAAGTTTTTTACAGGCAGATGCTACGATAAAGATCACAAAAAAAATCAAAAAAAATCCAAGTATAGTTGTTGCAAATTCCACTGATAGTACGGTTGATGCAGTTATCAATAGAAAGTTTTTAAAGTTAGTTATTGGTGATTTAAAAGTGAGTTCTAACTTTAAAGTTGTTGAGAATTATATCGATGCTTCATTTGATGGTTCCAACATGATAAGTGAATTGGTTAAAAACAATACAGAGCTTTTAGTAAAGTGTAAACTTCAAGAGGATGCTAGTAAAAAGTTGCATGCAAAAGTAAAGTTGGTTAATGCGCAAAATGGTTCACTTGTTTATGAAAAAGCGTATATGATTTCAAAGAAAAATAGATATCCATTCCTAGCACACAATGTAGCAATAGATATCAATAACTATTTTGGTGGCTCACCAATAGGTTGGATGAATAAGTATATCGTTTTTTCAAAATATACAGGTCCTGGTAAAAGTTCTATCATTGTCTCAGATTACACACTTTCTTTTAAAAAGACGTTGGTGAGTGGCGGGTTAAACATCTTTCCTAAGTGGGCAAATGATCAACAAGACTCTATTTACTATACCTCTTACAACTATGGTAAACCGACACTTTTTTTACTAAATCTTTATAGTGGTGAAAAAACAAAGATTGCTTCAAGTTCAGGGATGATGGTCTGTTCTGATGTCAGTGATGATGGTTCTAAACTGCTTTTGACGATGGCGCCAAACGACCAGCCTGATATCTATCTATATAACACAAGTTCGGGGAGTAAAAAACGTATCACAAAGTATCGTGGTATTGATGTAAGTGGTAGTTTTGTGGATAATGATTCTGCTGTTGTTTTTATCTCTGAACGATTAGGGTATCCAAATATCTTTCATAAAGAGATTGCTGGTGGTAAGGTTGAGCAGATGGTTTATCATGGTAAAAATAATAGTTCATGTACCACAAGTGGAAAATATATCGTTTATTCTAGTCGTGAAAGCCAAAATGCTTTTGGAAAAAGTGTTTTTAACTTATACCTTATCTCTACACAGACAGACTTCATCAGAAAGTTAACAGTAAATGGAAAAAATATGTTTCCACGTTTTGCAAGTGATGGTGAAACAGTTCTTTTCATCAAAGAGACGGGGAGAACAAGTTCATTAGGTGTGTTAAGACTCAATGCCAATAGAAGCTTTTTATTTCCTCTCGCAGCAGGGAAGATTCAATCTATTGATTGGTAGAGTGTTACCTTTATCATGATAAGATATTGTAAGAGTACGGTTTAACATCAAGTATGTTAATATCAAGACAAATTAGGAGAAGTATAATATGAAAAAAAGTATGATTTTTAGTGTGAGTCTCTGTGTAGCACTTATGACTGGTTGTTCACAAAAAGTACCAGAGCTGGATACAGATATAGTCAATGCTGGTTTGGATGATGTAAATACTAACACAGGTGTTGATAGTAACATTGATAAAATGGCTGGTATGGATAGTTCTTCAGTCTCTTATGCAACAGAAGATGAGAGAATAGCAGCCATAGAAAATGAGTTACAACCTATCTACTTTGGTACAGATCGTTATGATATTTCAGTGACTGAAAGTGAAAAAGTTGACTTAGATGCCAATGTTTTAAATGGTTCACTAGCAAGTGATCTTTCAGTAAATGTCGAAGGAAACTGTGATGAATGGGGTACTGATGAGTACAACTATGCACTTGGTTTAAAACGTGCTAAGGCTATGAAAGATTCGTTGGTGGCAGCTGGTGTTGAGAGCGGTAGATTATCAATTATCTCTTTTGGTGAGAGTAAACCACAATGTTATGATCACAACGCTGAATGTTGGCAACAAAATAGACGTGCTGATGCTAAAATAATTTTACAATAATTTAAGATTACTGATGAAAAAACTTGTTTTAACTTTGTTTGTGACACTCTCTTTGATGCATGCGGCAGAACCTTCCGCATTTGGTGCAGGGGCACTTGACAGTTCTAACCCTTATGGTTTAACAGAGAGTGAAAGATCTATCGTTGAAAACAGACAAGTCTCCCTTTCCAATAAAAAACTACTTCGTCAGCAAGCTCTGAAAATAGAGCAGTTACAAGAGACTGTAGAGGGTCTTCGTTCTGTCGTTGAATCTATGAGTAGTAAGATAGGAAAAACAGGTCAAAGACTCAATGAAATGTCTACTGAAAGTTCTAAGGCTGGTAGTGAAGATATCAATGGATTACAGTCTCAGATAGATGCTCTTAAAAAAAGTAGTGAAAATAATTATCTCAAAATAGATACAGCACTTAAAAAATTGACTAAAGTGATGGGTTCCTCTCAAAAAAAAAATAGTAAAAAAGTAGAGAAGCCAAAGAAAGAAAAAACTAAAAGTAATGCTGAACTTATCAAGGCAGCTGTAAATGATTATCGTAAAGAGCGCTTTACTAAATCTAAAAAAGTTTTTACTACTTTGGCGGATAAAAACTATAAGCCAGCAGAGTCAAACTACTACTTAGGTGAAATCGCTTACTATAGAAAAAACTATGAAGAGGCTATTTATCACTATAAAAAGTCTGTTGGGTATTATGATAAAGCGAACTATATGCCGACACTATTGTTACATACTGCACTTAGTTTTAAAAAACTTGGGGATGAAGAGAATGCCCAACGTTTTTTTGATACAGTCCTCTCAACATATCCAGAGAGTTCTCAGGCAAATATTGCAGAAAAATATCTTAATTAACCTCTATCATGATAGAAATATTTGACGGTTTAACATTTTTTAGCTAAAATAGGCGCGAAATAAAATTATAAATATAGGGAAAATAATGGCAATTGAAAATAACCAAGTAGTTGGTATCGAATACGAATTAAAAGAAGCAGGCGGAAGTGAAGTTTTAGATTCAAATATAGGTCAAGCACCTTTAGAGTTTATCACAGGTAAATCTCACATCATTCCAGGACTAGAGAGTCAACTTATCATGCTTTCAAAAGGTGATAAATCTGATGTAATGGTTCCAGCAGCTGATGCTTATGGTGAGCACAATCCAGAAGCTATCGATGATGTTCCAAGAGAGCAATTTGCTGGTTTAGATCTTAAAGAAGGTTTACCACTTTTTGGTCAAGGTGAAAATGGAGAGACTATTCAAGTAGTGGTTAAAGCATTCAATGATGAAACTGTAACGATTGATTATAATCATCCATTGGCTGGTAAAGATTTAATGTTTTCTGTTACTGTTCTTGATATAAGAGAAGCAACAGCAGATGAAGTACTTTCTGGTCAAGTTGGTGGCGCACAAGAACATGGTGGTGGAAGCTGTGGTACTGAAGGCGGCGGAAGCTGTGGCTGTAATTAGGATGTTATCCTAATTAACCATTTTAATGACGTCAAAGGAAGAAAGTTCCTTTGGCTACGCTCACGCTAAGTCCTCTTCAGCAGAGGGCTTACGGGCAGTGAACCAACCCTTATTCGGTTCAGTTTCTTTCTCTTCATTTCTTTCTTTTTACCATTAAACTGCTACAATATCTGCATATTAACTAAGGATAATTCTATGAAAAAAATAGCATCAATATTCCCAGGACAGGGCTCTCAATCTTTTGGTATGGGTAAAGACTTTTATGACTCTTCGGATGTGGCGCGTGAGATGATAGAAGCGGCTAGTGATAGAGTAGGGTTTGACTTTAAAGCATTGATGTTTCAAGAGAATGATAAGTTAGAAAAAACAGAGTTTACGCAACCTGCTATCTTACTTGTTTCTGCTATAGCACATAGACTTTTTGAAAATGAGATGAGTATCAAGCCTATCTTCGCACTTGGACACTCTTTGGGTGAATTTTCTGCACTTGAAAGTGTTGGAGCACTTGATTATCTTGATGGTGTTGCCTTGGTACATCAAAGAGGGCAGTTGATGGATGAAGCTTGTCAAAGTGTAGATGTTGGGATGATGGCTG
>Ga0209633_10002196_pt1 | contig 19153 bp, 21 predicted proteins | sample Cruoilmetagenom1_FD_187290 | JGI IMG/M metagenome (GOLD analysis project Ga0209633, IMG submission 187290) | Oil polluted marine microbial communities from Coal Oil Point, Santa Barbara, California, USA - Sample 1 (SPAdes) (version 2) | ecosystem: Environmental > Aquatic > Marine > Oil seeps ... | reverse complement strand
TTAAATAAAATGCCAAATTTTCGGTGTTTAGCATCCTATGAAAAGCAGCATTAAGCTGCTCTCTCGTTTCTATTTTGAAGGTATTGCCCAATTTTTTTTGCAACTGATCTTTCACTTCGTTTTTATTTGCATTTGCAGCTAATTTTAATTCGATTGCAGAAATCTGATTCGGTTTAAAATTTAATAAGCTTTGTGTCAAAGCTAAGTGAGAAAACACATATTTATTATCTAATTCCTCTGTTAAGCTAAATACACCCGTAGGTTGCAAATTTAATCGATTAAAGGCTGTTCTAGGATCATTTATATATCCTTTCCCTGGTTTAGGTACAGAAATTTTTAATAACTCAATAAAATCATATGTTCCTAAGGATAAAGCTGACGAAATACCTCTACCAATCACAACTGTATTTGTGGCGTCCTCAACCAGCCATTCTCCCACATAAATAGCTGTATCAATATTATTCACTAACAAATAATTAGCATCGACACCTTTAATACTTGCAATATGTGACTTGTCTTTATAACTGAAAAGAGCTCTTTCTTCAACAACTTTACTATAATTAGCTATTTTTTCATCTTCAAGTTTACTAGCGATTGAGTCTGTAAAGAAAAAAGACTTTCCTTTTACTGCACTTATCTTTAGATCAGGGTCCGAAACTCGAATAAAATCTAAGCTAAACTCCTTTAATCCTGAAAAAACAGAAAGTACAATAAACAATGCCATTGCTCCTACCACTACACCAGAAGCAGCAATTATTGTGATAATATTTATAGCATTATTACTACTTTTAGTAAATAAATATCGTTTTGCTATATATAAAGAGAAATTCAACTTATTTTTTTGACTTTTTAGCAATTATCTCAGGATTCTTAATCGGATTTTCGAGTTCACCACGTAATGCTGTATCAATATCTTCAATATAGTCTAATGAATCGTCAAGAAAAAAAGCAAGTTCAGGCATTCTTCGTAACTGATTTCGAGTGCGTTGTGCCAACTCATTTCTAATCAAAGATGTATTCGATTGAATACCTTTAATCAATTCGCCTTTTTTATCTGATGGAAAAATACTTAAATATACTTTTGCATCAGACAAGTCTGTGGTAACATTAACCTTAGTCACAGATATAATTACACCTTTCATTCCTTCGCGAGCAGCATTTTGTAATACATCCACCAAATCTTTCTGCAATACACCGGCAATCTTTTTTTGTCTATTCGTTTCCATTGCGCAAAAATAAGGTTTAAAACTGATAATTGTATTTCTGAATGGTTTTTAATGATAAATTTCTATATTTTTGAGGATAAATTGAATTTCAATCTTCTGATATAATTCTATAGGAGATGAATTAATCTTTTGATACTATTTAAATGAAAAAAATTGAACATATTGGTATCGCAGTAAAAGACTTAGAAAAATCAAATTTACTTTTTAAACAACTTTTTGGCAGTGCCCACTATAAAATTGAAGAAGTTGCTTCAGAAGGTGTTAAAACTTCATTTTTTAAGTCGGGTCCGAACAAAATAGAACTGTTAGCGGCTACAAATGCTGAAAGCCCTATTGCAAAATTCATTGAAAAAAAAGGAGAAGGCATCCATCATATTGCCTTTGCTGTTGATAACTTAGAATCTGAAATCAAACGACTTCAAAATGAGGGCTTTATCTTAATAAATACAAGCCCTAAAAAAGGAGCTGATAATAAATTAATAGCCTTTTTACATCCAAAATCTACGAATGGTGTTTTGATAGAATTATGTCAAGAAATAAATTTTAAAGAGAAGAGAGAAGAGAAAAAAGACACATAAGAAAAGATGCAAAATTAAATGTGAAGTTTGTATATTGCGATGATTATTTTATCAATCATAATTCGAAAATCTTAAATGAGTACTTCTTTTGAAAAATATCAGAAAAGACGTTTACAATCTTCTTATATCTCCGTAATCTTCAGCATTGCTTTTGTGCTTTTTTTGCTTGGGTTGTTCGGATTGTTAGTATTAAACACTAAAAAAGTTTCAGATTATTTTAAAGAACAAGCTTCAATAACCATCTTTATAAAAGATGATGTTGAAAAACAAACGGTAAAAAATTTACAGACCCTGTTAAATAGTGAGGACTATACCAAATCAATTACTTACGTTTCAAAAGAGGAAGCTGCCGAACTAGCAAAGAAAGAAAATGGTGAAGATTTTATGGATTTTTTAGGTTATAATCCTCTTAAAAATTCTATTGATCTGACTATAAAAGCCGATTTTGTTTCTCCAGAAAAAATGAATGAAATTGAATCTCAATTAATAAAAAATGAAGCTGTTTTTGAAATAAACTATGATAAATCATTAATAACATTATTAACCAAAAATGTAAAACGTATAAGTTTATGGGTTTTGATTTTTAGTGGCATCTTTACATTAATAGCGATGATATTAATTAATAATTCTATTAGATTATCAGTTTACTCTAAACGGTTTACAATAAAAACTATGCAAATGGTCGGGGCTACTAAATATTTTATAAGAAAACCTTTTGTTTGGAATAGTATTAAATTGGGATTTATTGGCTCTTTAGTAGCGACAGTAGCACTAGCTGTAGCTCTTTATTATATGAATAGCAACTTTCCTGAATTTGGCTTTTTAGAAAATACCACACTGCTAGCAATTCTTTTTGGTAGTATATTGGTATTAGGAATTATAATTACATGGTTTAGCGCTTTTTTTGCAACACAACGTTTTTTAAATTTACGAACAGACCAATTATACTATTAAGATGAGTAAACAAAAAAGATCAAATAGCTTTAAAGAAAAGACCGTAAGTCCTAAAAGTGAATTTCTATTTGGCAAGAGAAATTATATTGTTATGGTAATTGGTATTATATTTATCGCTACTGGGTTTATATTGATGGCTGGAGGTGGCAGCGACGATCCGGCAGTTTTTAATGAAGATATTTATAATTTTAGAAGAATACGTCTTGCCCCAACATTAGTTCTTATAGGTTTTGCTATAGAGATCTATGCAATTTTGGTGAAGCCTAAAAAATAATAATGAGTTATTTAGAAGCAATTATTCTAGGATTAATTCAAGGATTGACCGAGTTTTTACCAGTTTCATCAAGCGGTCATTTAGAGTTGGCTAAAGCTATTTTTGGAGACAATTCTCTACCCGAAGAAAGCTTGACATTCACCGTTTTACTGCATTTCGCTACGGCCTTGAGTACTATGGTTGTTTTTAGAAAAGAAGTGTTCGAAATTATAAAAGGATTGTTTCAATTTAAATGGAATGATGAAATGATCTTTTCTTTAAAAATAATTACGTCTATGATTCCTGCTGTAATCATAGGCCTACTATTCGAAAAACAATTAGAAGCATTTTTTGGAGGTAGAATTTTACTAGTTGGATGTATGTTATTGGTTACAGCAATCTTATTATTATTGGCCGATAGAGCTAAAAATACCACTAAAAATGTCTCCTATAGCAATGCTTTTATCATTGGGATTTCACAAGCTATTGCCATGCTACCGGGTATTTCTAGATCAGGAGCTACTATTTCTACTTCTGTTTTATTAGGAGTTGATCGAACTAAAGCGGCTCGCTTTTCTTTTTTAATGGTAGTCCCATTAATTTTTGGCAAAGTAGCTAAGGATGTTCTTGGGGGTGGAATTAGTATTGAAAATGATCAAATTGGCATTATGGCTATTGGATTTATTGCAGCATTTATTTCAGGTTTATTTGCCTGTAATTGGATGATAACGCTAGTAAAAAAGAGCAAATTATCCTATTTTGCTATCTATTGTGCAACTTTAGGTTTAATCGCGATTATATATACTTTTATTAGCTAAAGATAACTTTTTGTCACCTCGAGTGTCCGAGTATTTGGGAAGAGGTTTTGGATCTTGGCTACGCTCGAATTGATATTTAATTTTCATTTATGAACTTAAAATTAACTGTCGAAGATTTTAAAAACGGACAGGTTTTATTGATTGATAAACCATTAGAATGGACTTCCTTTCAGGTGGTAAATAAATTGCGTTGGGCAATTAAAAAAAAATATAATCTAAAAAAAATAAAGGTAGGTCATGCTGGTACATTAGATCCGTTAGCAACTGGATTGTTAATTATTTGCACCGGGAAATTCACTAAAAGGATAGAAGAATTTCAAGCACAGGTAAAAGAGTATACCGGTACATTTACAATAGGCTCAACAACACCTTCTTTCGATCTGGAAACAGAAATTGAAAAGCATTTCCCTATTGATCACCTAACTGAAGAAATTATAAAAAATTCAGTACTACGATTTATAGGAATTATTGAACAAAAGCCTCCAATATTTTCTGCCATTAAAAAGGATGGTAAACGATTATATGAACTGGCGAGAGCAGGAGAGACTATCGAGATTAAATCACGTAAAGTTACAATTGAAGAGTTTGAAATTACTAATATTGATCTACCAAAAATAGCGTTTAGAGTAGTTTGTAGTAAGGGTACTTACATACGCTCATTAGCCAATGATTTTGGAATTGCCTTAAAATCTGGAGCACATTTGTCTAGTTTAAGACGTACTAAAATTGGTAATTTTTCGGTTGATAATGCTTATACTATCGATTCGTTTTTAAGCATAATTGGCCGTAACATTTAAGAGCTTTAACATATCTTCTTCAAGGTTTATACCTTTATTAGAATTATACCAAAATTGTAAATCTTTTTTGAAATTTGCATCGAGGCTTCCAAATTTTTCCTTCTGTTCAACTACCATTTTAGTTGCCTCTGTCGGTCTTGGTCCCCATGACTGAACTACCTCTTTTGTCTCTGAATCTATTGCGATTAATTTAGGTATAGATTTACTCCCATTCGTTAAAAATTTATTCATCAGCTCTTCATTTTCGTCACGTAATAAAATTTTCAACTCAATACTTTCTGAAGCTTCCACTATTTTATTCATTACAGGTAAAGCATGAGCCGCATCACCACACCACCCTTCGGTTAACACAATCCAATTATATTTTTTAGAAGAGTTTTGTACTATCTCTACCGCTTTCTCTGATAAATTAAACGTTTTGTCTAAACGTTTCATTCTAGAATTATTCAACTTACTATAATTCAGTAAATCATCTGTTTGATTTTCACCAGTAGATCTTCCCTCGGCTAATAAATCTGCTACAAGCTTTCTATACTCTGAGTAAGATATCGAATTCTCTAAACTATTTTCAATAATATTCTTCATTCTCTCAATTTAATTTTTCTTAATATTAGTCAATAATGCTTTTAAAACTTACAAAACAATAATCATAGCTTATAGATTTTGCTTCGCCTTTAAATTTTTAAGCATTTCACTCGTCATTTTTTCTAAGTTGAATGTATGTTGCCAATTCCAATCATTTTTAGCTTTATCATCATTAATACTTTGCGGCCAACTATCTGCTATTTGTTGTCTAAAATCTGGTGAATATTCGACTTTAAAATCTGGTAAATGCTGTTGAATTGCTTCAGTAATATCTTTAGGTGTAAAGTTAATAGCCGAAATATTATATGAGAAATATTCATCAGGTTCGTCCGCTCTCATTAGATCAATAGTCGCTTTAACCGCATCATCCATATACATCATTGGGAGCCTTGTATTTTCGCTCAAAAAGCAACTATAGAAGCCGTCAGATAAGGCTTTATGGTAAATCTCAATTGCATAATCTGTAGTGCCACCTCCAGGAGCAGTTTTCCAACTTATAATCCCAGGGTATCGAACACTCCTTACATCAACATTAAAGTGATTTTTATAATAAGCACACCAACGTTCTCCTGCCAATTTGCTAATACCGTAAACTGTAGTAGGTTCCATAATAGTAACTTGAGGAGTATTTTGGCTAGGAGAAGTTGTTCCGAAGACTGCAATTGAACTAGGCCAGAACACTTTTTTAATGACTTTCTTTTTAGCGAGTTTTAAGATATGCAGCAAAGAATTCATATTCAAATTCCAAGCTTTTTTCGGATATTTTTCAGCCGTAACTGACAGCATAGCTGCCATTAAATAAACTTCAGAAACATTGTATTTTTTAACAACACTAAGTATCGAATGATAATTTGTGGCATCTATGATTTCGAATGGTCCACTTTCCATCAATTCAGCATTACCTTCTCTAATATCAGAAGCAACTATTGTTAAATTCCCGTAAATTTCGCGTAATTTTAAAGTTAGTTCGGTACCTATTTGACCGCTAGCTCCTAAAATAAGTATTGTTTCACTCATTAAAAAAAATATAAAAAAGGTTAGCAAAGATAGATAAATAATAGTGCGAAATGACCACAAAACTTTATTTATTACTTTTGCTAAAATATTTAATTTTAGAGATAAATGACAAATAGTAATTTTCTATACTTTTTAATAATCTTATTAAGCATTGTCTCGTGTAAAAAAAACGATTTTACGAAGGATGATGATAAGGCAATGGCATTAGATACTATACATAAAAATGATCAGAAAGACATAAGAAGTATAGGTGAAACCTTAGCTCCCGAAGCTAAAAAAAAGGTTAAAGACTGGCCAGAATATCAACAATTAGATGAATTATTAACTAATTATTATAGCATTTCTAACAATGAGGCACTAAATCTGTCAAAAGAACTTTCAACAACAACACAACAATTAAAAGATTCAGTAAAAATTGACAGATTTAAAGAACCAGACATTAGCATCAGAATTAATGTGCTTCATAACAATGCATTAAGATTAAATGATATGGCATCAATCACTAGTATAAATCCTACAGAAATTAAGGATGAAATTCAGAAAATTTTGGATGCTTTTTCAGCGTTAAATGCTAAAATAAATAATATTACAAATCAGGAAAAGTTAGAAGCTGAGGTGAAGACTATTGAAATAAAGTAATGTTTAATTTAACCAAAACAAACATTAATTATATGGAATCAATTCGGATAATTTCTCGTAAACTAAATCTGTTTCCCAACCTCTATAAAATAAATAATCAGCTAATTTCTTTCTTTTTTTATTAATATCTGTTTCATTAATATTTGACATTCTTTTTTGAACTAACTCATTAAAAGTTTTGTAATAATCATTCTCATCAATTTCTAGTAGTGCCGATTTTATATTATATTCTGAGATATTTCTAAATTTTAATTCTCTGATAATTCGTTGCTTTCCCCATTTTTTTATCCTAAATTTTCCTCTAGCGAATGATCTAGAAAATCGCTCCTCATTTAAAAAATCATGTTCTAACAAATGTAATATAATTAACTCTCTAGCTTCAATTATTAAGCGCATTTCATTTAATTTAGTTTCAATCTCTTGATGACATCGTTCCTGGTAAGAACAATATTTTTCCATCCGCTTTTTAGCTTCATCAACTGTAAATATAGCTCTATTGGTCATTTAATTTTGTTTCCATAAAAATAGTCAAATAAGCATAGGAAGTTCGCTCATTTAGTTGTTATATATTACAATGTAATGTAATGAGCAACAATATTAACCAATATTTTTTTAAAAAAAACGTTAATAATTGCTCAACATAGACCAAAATTAAAACAATGAGAATCCTAACTGTTCTTGTCATATTGTTCCTTTCGGGGAATTTTATAGCATCTTCACAGACTATAGCAAAGCAAAGTTTTGAAAGTTCAGGAGACACTTGGACTCCTTTGGCTTATTCAACTCCGCCTTGTACAATTGGAAATGATATCTGGAATTCTGTAACTAGTTTGCCTTCAATTTCACCTTCTGATGGTAATCAATTTTGGGGTATTAGAGATCTTGATGGAAGTTGTGGAGGCTCAAACTATGAGACCGTAATATTTCCCAATATTAAAATTTCTAATTTTTCTAACATAATCTTCTCATTTGATTATAATGCTGTTGGGCTAGACAATAATGAGGATTTAAAATATGAGCTTTTTTATGACGATATTGGTCAAGGAGAAGTAGTTGTCGTAAATGGAGTCAGTGGAAATTCTGACAATACTAATGGTTGGTTAACAGAAACGGTTCTAATCCCAACTTCTGTAGTTAACATAAGAGTCAATTTATTAGCCAAAAGTAATCAAGGAAATGATAGAGCGGGATTTGATAATGTGCAATTACAAGCTTCAACTGTTCAAAATGACAATTGTATTACGGCTACATCGCTAATTGTGGGTACAAGTAATACTGAAAATATAGTGACCGGTTCAAATACAAATGCAACAAGTTCTGGAGAAGTTCCTAACCCTAGTTGTGCGAATTATAACGGAAGTGATGTTTGGTTTACTGCTCAAGTACCTGCCTCAGGAGTTCTAAGTGTTGAAACTCAAAATGCAGGTTCTAATATAGATACCGGGTTGGCAATATATACCGGAGCTTGTGGTTCATTAACTCAAATCGCTTGTGATGATGACAGTGGCCCTGGCTTATATAGTACACTAAATATTAACGCCTTAGCGAATACAACGGTTTTTATTAGAGTATGGGCTTATAATAATGAATCTTCTGGTAAATTTAATATTGTGGCATATACAGATAAATGTCCTTTTAGAACAAGATGGAACAATTCCCGCTGGAATAATGGACCTCCAAATTCGTATACTACCGCTGTTATAAATGCAAATTATGACACCGCTATTGATGGAAGTTTTGAATCGTGTAATTGTAAAGTCAATAATAATAAAATTTTAAATATTAGAGCGGATGATTATATTACTGTACATAATGACTTGACTATTAACGGAACAATGGAGGTTAGACATGAAGGCTCGTTGGTTATGACAAATGATAATGGGCAAGTTTCAGTTTCTGGAACTTTAAATGTTCATAAAACATCAACACCATTAAATAACTTTAGAGATTTTACTTATTGGTCTTCTCCAGTAAATACAACAGTTGACCAAGCATTTGTTAATGTTGATCCTAACAGAATATATAAATGGGATATACCTTCTTCTAGTTCTATCGGTGATTGGTCGATTGCTTCCGGCTCTATGGAACCGGCTAGAGGATATATTTCTGAAGCTCCAAATACTACTCCAGATCTTGGCACACATGCTGTGACCTTTACAGGGGCACCAAATAATGGCATTATAGATATTCCTGTTGGATTTAATGATGATGGTTTTAGTTATAGTGATTTTAATTTGATAGGCAATCCATACCCTTCGCCAATTAATATTGATGACTTCATACAATCTAGAGGTAATGACATAATGGATGGCACCATTTGGTTATGGACACATAATACAGCAATAGATAATTCTGGGCAATTTTTAGGATTTGATTATGCAACTTACAATTTAACCGGAGGTACTTTGGCAACATCGTCTCCAGCTACAGGAATTCAAAATAAAACGCCTACGAATAATCTTGATTCAGGACAAGGGTTTTTTGTAAAAACAACTAATTCTGGTACTTTATCTTTTCAGAATGCCATGCGATCGAATAGTACATTCGCACAATTTTATAGAGCACCTAATACTAAATATGTAACTAGTCAAGAAAAAGATAGAGTATGGTTAAATATCGAAAGTAATACAGGTGGTGCTTTTAGTCAAATATTAATAGGCTTTTTTGAAAACGCGACTGATGGTTATGACAGAGGCTATGATGGCACAAAATTAGGTGCAAGTTGGATAGATTTTTATTCTAAACTAGATACATTGAATTATGCTGTTCAAGGGTTAAGTAAATTCAACAGTGATAAAAAAGTGCAGCTTGGTTTTGATACATACATTTCAGAACCACTCACTTATAAAATTAGTATCTATAATACAGAGGGTGTTTTAAAAGATAATGACATCTATTTAATTGACCATGAACTAAATATTACTCATAATCTAAAACTGGCCGATTATGAATTTGATGTTAACGGTGAAGGATATTTCCCAGATCGATTTACATTACAATTTAAAGATGCCACGTTAAGCATTGACAATGTAATAGAAGATAATCATTTTGTAATAACAAGTGAAAATAACACTTTATTATTGAGTGCTAACACTGTTATTACAAGTCTTAAAATATATGACCTAATGGGTAGAATATTATTTGATAAAAAACCCAATTCACAGGCATTTAGCATTAATAATCACGTTATAAAAACAGGATCGGTTTTGGTTGTTAACGCTATCTTAGAAAATAATCATACTATTTCAAAGAAAGTTATATTATATTAAAATAACGACTTATTTGCTTCAATAATTTGTAAAATATTAGCATATCGGTACTTGTAAGTATGCAAAATATTTATACAAAAAAAACCAGCAACATTATGTTACTGGTTTTATATGATATAATACTACCTTATTTTTTTATCATTAGAATCATAAAAATGATATTCTAAATATTGGTAAGCATCTCTAGGTATAACTTTAATCCACTTTTTGTATTTAAAAAACCATTTGTTTTGAATTGATGGAAATCCTTGTTTAAGATAAGACACTATAAAAGGATGTGCATGTAATGTTACTCCTTTTATAGATTTTCCAACAATATTATCTAATTGGTTTTCTATTTTTTCTACCAAAATTATCGGTGCCTCTACCTCACCATTTTTATTTGGATTTTCTTCTTTTGTTTTAATAACCATTTCCGGTCTAACACGTTGCCTTGTAATTTGAACTAATCCAAATTTACTTGGCGGTAATACTTTGTGTTTTGTTCTATTCGATTTCATTTCATTCTTTAAATGCTCATAGAGTTTATGTCTATGATCAGCTAAATGCATATCAATAAAATCAACAACAATAATACCACCCATGTCTCGTAATTGTAGCTGACGAGCTATTTCAGAAGCAGCAATTAAATTTACTTCCAACGCCGTATCTGCCTGTGAATTTGCTTTGTTTGAACGGTTTCCACTATTTACATCAATAACATGTAAAGCTTCTGTATGTTCAATAACTAAATAAGCACCTTTAGGCATTGATACCGTACGACCAAATGCTGTTTTAATTTGTCTTTCAATACTATATTTTTCAAAAATTGGTACTTTAGACTTATATAATTTCACAATTGAAACTTTGTTTGGTGCAATACGTTGTATATATTCTTTAAGTTCTGCAAATAAAGTTTCATCATTAGTAACAATACTCGAAAATGAATCATTAAACACATCTCTAAGTATAGATGAAGCTCTATTCAACTCTGACAATACTTTTATTGGAGCATGCGCATTAGGTAATTGTTTACACATTTTTACCCAACGTTGCAATGAATTTTGTAGATCTTCATCTAAATCAGCTACTTTAATTCCTTCAGCAACTGTTCTCAAAATTACCCCAAAACCTTTTGGTTTAATACTTTTTACAAGTCGTTTTAATCTTTCCTTTTCTTTTCTATTTGATATCTTTTGCGATACCGATATTCTATCAGAAAAAGGAACCAAAACTAAATGTCTTCCGGCAATCGAAAGTTCTGAACTAATTCGAGGACCTTTTGTAGAGATTGGTTCTTTAACAACTTGAACTAATAAATTTTGACCAGCTTTAATGACTTGGTCAATACTCCCATTTTTATTTATATCTTTTTCAAAATGGAAATTTTTTAAAGTGTATTCTTTAAGTTTACCTGCACTTACTAGCTTAGTGAATTTAGCTAAAGATAACAATTGCGGACCTAAGTCATGATAATGTAAAAAAGCATCTTTTTCACTACCAACATTAACAAATGCCGCATTTAAGCCTGATAATGTCTTTTTAATTTTGGCTAAAAATATATCGCCAACATTAAAATTATTATCATTTGATTCTTTATGCAATTCAATAAGCCTACCATTTTTTAATAAGGCAAAATCTATATCAGAGGAATTTGATCTAATAATTAATTCTGTTTTCACTCTGTATATGTTTTTATTGTCTACACTATATTATTTATAATGTAAACGGATTAAAAAATAATTTACAGGTTAATAAATTGTAACCTGACGAGATTTGCATGACACAATTCTCTTTTTTCAATGAACGATTAATAACATAAAAAGAAAAAATAGCTTAGGCTATTTTTTCTTTTTATGCCTGTTTTGTCTACTTCTTTTTTTACGCTTATGAGTAGAAATTTTACTGCGTTTTCTTTTTTTACCGCTTGGCATAATTTAATGTTTTTATGAGTATTTATTTTACGGGAACATTCTTCTTAACGCCTTCAACAAATACTTTTGCCGGCTTAAAAGAAGGGATATTATGCGCTGGGATTTTAATTGTAGTATTCTTTGAGATATTTCTACCTGTTTTTTCTGCTCTAGTTTTAATAATAAAGCTTCCAAAACCTCTCAAATATACATTTTTGTCACTTTCTAAAGCTCCTTTTACTTCTTTCATAAAATCTTCTACTACTCTCAATACATCAGCCTTTTCGATTCCAGATTTTTCTGAAATATTGGCTACTATCTCTGCTTTTGTCATTCTTAATTAAATTTATTATTATTATTCGTATAATTTTAGGGTGGCAAATATAAGACAATTAATCAATTTCGAAAAGCTAATTCGTTAAAATTTAATAAGATAAAAGCAGTATTATTGCAAAATTATTTAATTGTATGAAATTTTCTAACATATTAATTTACTGGTATTTACAAAATAAAAGAGATTTGCCATGGCGAAAAACAAAAAACGCTTACCACATTTGGTTGTCAGAAATTATTTTACAACAGACTAGAGTAAATCAAGGATTGGGTTATTACAATGTTTTTACTGCTACTTTTCCCACTGTTTTTGACTTAGCCAAAGCTGAAGAAGAAACCGTTTTAAAATTATGGCAAGGATTAGGTTATTATTCCAGAGCCAGAAATTTACATTATTCGGCCAAATACATCGTTAATGAGCTAAAAGGGAAATTCCCTAAAACGTATTCAGACCTTCTCAATCTAAAAGGAGTTGGAGATTATACAGCTTCAGCAATAGCTTCAATATGCTTTAATGAATCAACTGCAGTTGTAGATGGTAACGTCTATCGAGTACTATCAAGGTATTTCGGAATAAGTACCCCTATCAATACTACTAAAGGAATAAAAGAATTCAAGCAACTAGCACAGCAACTAATCAATAAAAAAGATCCTGGTACTTTTAATCAAGCAATTATGGAATTTGGTGCGGTTCAGTGCAAACCTCAAAATCCAGATTGTACAATTTGTCCATTAATCTCAGGATGTGTCGCGTTACAAAAAAGAATCGTGCCAATGCTTCCTGTCAAATTAAAAAAGATTACAGTTAAAAAAAGATACTTCAATTACTTAATAATAACCGATCAAAATAATAAAACGAAAATTCAAAAGCGTAAAGAAAAAGGTATTTGGCAAAATTTATACGAATTCCCTTTGATAGAAACTCCAAATGAAATTTATTTAAGAGAACTACTCGAGATTAAAGAATTTCATCAAATTATTAATGGTGATACTCATAGAATAAGCCTTTTTAATAAAACTCAAATTGTTCATAAACTAACCCACCAACATTTATACACAAAATTTTGGATCATTTCAACAGATCAAGAAATTGTCGATGCGATATCATGGAACGACTTTGATAAATTTCCTGTACCTGTACTGCTACATAACTTTGTGGAAAATTTTAAAACTAATGCGTAACTTTTTTCATTATCTTTGAATATTAAATTTTTATAAAATGGCAGGCACATTAAATAAAGTAATGCTAATTGGTCATCTTGGAGATGAAGTGAAAATGCATTATTTTGAAGGAGGAAATTCTATTGGTCGTTTTCCAATAGCGACAAATGAAAGTTATACCAATCGTCAAACTGGCGAAAAAGTAACCACAACTGAATGGCATAATATTGTTGTCCGTAATAAATTGGCTGAAATTTGTGAAAAATACCTCAGCAAAGGTGATAAAGTATACGTAGAAGGAAGGATAAAAACCCGCCAATGGGAGGGACAAGATGGTGAAAAAAAATATACTACAGAAATTCATGTAGTTGATATGACTTTCTTAACTACAAAAAAAGAATTAGATACTAAACCTGCACAAAGCAAAAAAAATGAACCAATATCAAGTACAAGTGTAGAGAAACCTTCTAAAGAGAAAGATGATGATCTTCCTTTTTAGATTGCTTTTAAGTTTAACTAAATTGAATGTAATTGGACCCTGAACCCTCGAGTTTACTTTTAGTAATTTCTTCATTAAACTGGCCACTGATTATAGGCATAATTGCACTTTTAGTGTTACTTGTTATTTCAGCATTAATATCCGGTTCAGAAGTCGCTTTCTTTTCATTATCTAAAACCGATCTAGATTTCAACGCTGTTGATAAATCTAAGAAAAAACAATCGGTTATCAAGTTACTTGAAAATCCGAAAAAGCTATTGGCAACCATATTAATTGTCAATAATTTCATTAATATTTTAATTGTTCTATTATTTGCTTATTTGGGTGAATACTTTTTTAGTGTTATTGCTTCTGTTTCGTGGCGATTTACTTTGGAAGTTGTTTTAATCACCTTCTTAATATTACTTTTTGGTGAAGTATTACCTAAAATTTATGCAAATAGGAATGCACTGAGTTTCTCAACCTTTATGGTATTACCTCTTAAAATTTTAAATACTCTATTGACAGTTGTAAGTGTTCCGTTAATGAATTTAACTTCCATAGTTGAGAAAAGGCTAGGCAAAAAGAATTCAGATTTTACCGTAGAAACACTTTCTCAAGCTCTAGAATTAACATCTGAAGAAGCCACCACTAAGGAGGAACAAAAAATCCTAGAAGGAATTGTCACATTTGGCAATACAGAAACCGTACAAGTTATGTGCCCCAGGACTGATGTTTTTTCATTATGTGATGATGAAACTTTTGAAGATATTCTTAAAAAAATAATCAAACAAGGACATTCAAGAATTCCAGTTTATCACGAAAATATTGATGATATTATTGGTATTTTATATACAAAAGATCTACTCCCACATCTCAATAAAAAAACTTTCCAGTGGAAAAAGTTAATGCGCGAACCTTTTTTCGTTCCAGAAAATAAAAAATTAGATGATCTTTTAAAAGAATTTCAGGAAATGAAAAATCATTTAGCAATTGTTGTTGACGAATATGGCGGAACTTCTGGTATTATTACTTTAGAAGATGTGATTGAAGAAATAGTTGGAGATATTAGTGATGAGTTTGATGATGATGATTTATCATATTCTAAATTAGACGATAAAAATTATGTTTTTGAAGGTAAAATAGCGCTTAAAGATTTCTATAAAGTATTAAATATTGACGAATCGATCTTTGAAGAAAACAAAGGTGAATTTGAAACTTTGGCCGGATTTATCCTTGAAATAAATGAAAAATTTCCAAAACGAAATGATATCATACTTTTTAATGATTATACATTTAAAATTGAAGTGTTAGACAAAAAACGTATCAAACAAATTAAAGTAACTATTCCCGATGCTTAATATTACATTCAAAAAGATCCATATAAATGGAGTTGAGAGGTTAATTAACCTTAATTTTTTATTTATAATTTTTATTTCGCTAGCGTTTGTTTCATGTAACGAAGAAACGCTTCCAAAACCAAAAGCCTTTTTACGTTTAGCCTATGATACAGCTGATTATAAAAAAATAAGTTCAAATTGCCCTTACTCGTTTGAAATTTCTAACGAGGCAAAAGCAGTTTATAATGAACAATGTTGGATAAATGTAGAATATCCGAAACTAAAAGCTTCATTAAATATTACTTATAGGCCTGTTGAAAATAACTTAACTGAGTTATTAATCGAAGCTGAAAAATTAACTTATAACCATGCCATTAAGGCTGATGGTATTAGCGCACCTCAACTCTATGACAATTTTGAAAAACAAACATATGGTGCTTTATCTGAAGTAAGAGGAAATGCAGCCTCTCCGTTACAGTTTCATATAACAGATAGTACTAAAAATTTTATCACCGGAGCCTTATATTTTAAAGTACAACCGAATTATGATTCAATTTTACCAGCAATTAGACATATAGAAAAAGATATAAAGCATTTAATGGAAACATTAGAATGGAAAAAACTTAGCCTATAAAAGTGACTTCACAGCAATATAAATTTACCAAAATAATTAGGATCTGGTTAATAACAGGTTTGGTAATGCTAATTGGGCAAGTTATTCTTGGCGGTATTACTAGGCTAACAGGTTCTGGTCTATCAATTACCCGTTGGGATATAGTTAGTGGTGTTATACCACCTCTAAATCAGGAACAATGGCTAGAAGCATTTGACTTATATAAACAAACACCACAATATCTTAAAATAAATAAACACTTTACATTAAGTGATTTTAAGTTTATCTATTTTTGGGAATATGCCCATCGTCTTTGGGTAAGAATACTTGGTTTTATTTTTCTAATTCCCTTTATCATACTTGTTATCCGTAAACAAATTAATTTCTATTTAATTAAAAGATTGGCATTAGTTGTGTTTTTTACTGCACTCACAGCTTCGGCAGGTTGGATTATGGTTAAAAGTGGACTTGTAGACAGACCCTGGGTAAATGCCTATAAACTAACTCTTCACTTTGTACTGGCAGTTTTAAGCATTTTTGCAATGGTGAAAACAATTGCAGATGTTTATAATTATAGAAATGAGAATACTAAGCCAAAACTTAAGTTATTATCTGTTCTGATCTTAATTACATTTATTCAAATGATTTTTGCAGGATTAATGTCAGGAATGAAAGCCGGATTATTTTATCCTTCTTGGCCAGATATGAATGGTACTTTTATCCCTGAAGTTCTATTAAATAAGGAAAATTGGACTTGGATGAATCTTACAAATTATGATACTTTTATTTTCGCACCAGCTCTTGTTCAATTTACTCATCGTTTATTAGCTTACATCTTATTATTACTAACAAGTTATATTTATTTTAAATATCGGTCAAAAATTGATAAGCTTGCCAAATTTTGGTTAGATACCTCTTTTATATTAATTATACTTCAGTTAATCCTGGGTATCTTGACTATTTTAAATATAAACCCGGGAATACCCTTATTTTATGGTGTATTGCATCAATTAGTTGGCATTCTCTTTTTTATAGGCTTATTCTTTTTATTTTTCTCTTTAAGAAAACCGCCATTGTTTGATAATATCTAAACTAATTACCTTAAGTTAATTGCACAAAAAAAGGTTTTCAATCCTGAAAATTCAGGTGAAAACCTTTTTAATAAGTTATAGTGGTAAGGAATTACTTTACAGCGTCCTTAACATCTTCTACTTTTGCAGCAGCTTCTTCAGCTCCTTCTTTTACAGCTTCAACAGCATCATCAGCTTTTACTTTAACTGAATCAACCACCTCTTCAACAGCCTCAACTGCTTCACCAGCAGCCTCTTCTGTAGCTTCTTTTGCATCAGTTGCAACTTCTTCTACACCGTCTACAGCATCTCCTGCTTTGTCTTTTGCTTCTTTACACGAAACAGCAATTAAACTTACTAAAGCAATTGCTAAAAATCCTTTTAATAATTTCATTTGTTTGATAATTTTAGTTTTATACGTTAACGAAACGCAAAATAACCAATAATATTTTACAAAAACAAAAGTTTTTTCGCTAATGTACTATTCTTCAGCCTTAATTTCGGTTACTTTGTATAAATCACCGCCTGCTATCTTCTCAACTATAGTAACAATTTGTTTTTCAGAAATAGTATTGGCATCATACTCAACCACTCCACTTTTCTTATCAAAATTAACCTTTGCAAACTTAACCCCTTCAGTTTTAGATAATTTAGATTGAATAGTTCTGGCACACCCTATTTCACAGGTCATTCCTTCAATGTTCAATGCAACTTTCTTTAAATCTGCGTCAGCTGAAATCTCTTTCTTTTCACTTGTTTTAACCTCAATACTTTTATTCTCAATTTTCTTTTCACAAGAACAAAGTATAAGAATTACAGAAAATATCGCTAACAGTTTTGTAATTTTTTTCATTTTCATTAAAGTTTAGAAGGCAAAAATATATTATTCTGATTTATTATACGATTTTTGTACCCATTAATTTTCTACATGAAAAATGCTCATCTTCGTTGGATATATCTGATTATACTATCAATTATTTGGGGAAGTTCATTTATTCTTATAAAAAAAGCCTTGATTGGGTTAACTCCTATTCAAGTGGGGGCATTGAGAATACTAATTACTTCGTTTGTATTAGTTCTAGTTGGCTTTAAAGAGATTTTTACTATAAAAAAACAACATTGGCTCTATATATCTTTAACTGCTATTTTAGGCACCTTTTTTCCGGCATTCTTATTTGCATATGCAATTAATGGAATTGATAGTTCTATAGCTTCGATATTAAACTCGTTAACTCCTTTAAATACACTAATAATAGGAGCATTAATTTTTAGCTTTTCGTTTAAGCGCCACCAATTACTTGGAATTATTGTTGGTTTAATTGGTACGGCTATCCTCATTTTTAAAGGTGCCGAATTAAATCCTAATCAAAATTATTGGTATGCTCTCTTGGTAATACTCTCTTCTATTGGCTATGCATTTAATGTAAATATTCTCAAAAAGTATTTATCAGATTTAAGTGCTTTAGCAGTAACTGTAGGTAATTTTATCATTCTTATCATACCTACATTTATTGTATTATGGTATTCAGATTTTTTTCAAACTTTTGAGTATTCTGAAAAAACTTATGAATCATTAATGTATATGGTGATTTTGGCAGTATTTGGTACTGCCTTTGCTAAAACATTATTTAACAAATTGGTACAAATGTCTTCTCCTATTTTCTCCACCTCAGTTACCTATTTAATCCCAATAGTTGCTGTCTTTTGGGGTATATTAGACAATGAAAGTTTGACTTTAATTCAGCTTACGGGAGGGTTTTTAATTCTTTTCGGTGTCTATTTAACAAATAGAAAATAAAAAACTAAAAATAACCTCTTGTCTATTTATAAAATAGGAGTATATTTGCACTCATTTTTAATTAAGCGAATCTCATATTAAGGGATTTTTTACAAAAAACATAAACTTATGTACGCAATTGTAGAGATAGCAGGGCAGCAATTTAAAGTTGCAAAAGACCAGAAGGTATTTGTACATCGTTTACAAGAAAAAGAAGGTTCAAAAGTAACTTTTGATAATGTTCTTTTATTGGATGATGGCAAAGTAACCATTGGCGCCCCAGCTATAAAAGGTGCAGCAGTGACTGCCAAAATTTTAAAACACCTTAAAGGTGATAAAGTGATCGTTTTTAA
>Ga0209633_10002194_pt1 | contig 19155 bp, 19 predicted proteins | sample Cruoilmetagenom1_FD_187290 | JGI IMG/M metagenome (GOLD analysis project Ga0209633, IMG submission 187290) | Oil polluted marine microbial communities from Coal Oil Point, Santa Barbara, California, USA - Sample 1 (SPAdes) (version 2) | ecosystem: Environmental > Aquatic > Marine > Oil seeps ... | reverse complement strand
CTTTGCTTGGCGGATTTTTTGTAGGAGGGAAGAAACCAAATATTTCATCCATATAAAGTAGTGTTTTCAGCGCAGAGGTACCACTTTGTCTACGCATCCATGATATGTATTTATTTAAAAGAAGTGTCACAAAGAACATACGTTCATCATCATTAAGATGGGCAATAGAGAAAATAGCTATTTTAGCTTTCCCATTTTCATCATAAAGCAGTTTTTGAATATCTAAATTATCACCTTTGAGCCAAAGTGAAAAACTTGGACTGGCAATAAGTGAGTTAAATTTAGTAGCCAATTTAAAACGTTCATTTTGAGGATAGAAGTCATTCAAAGGAAGTACCCCTATCTTTTTAAATGATGGGTTTATGATCTTGCCGATAATACTCTCAATGCTCATGTCTTCATCCGCCAACCATGCTTTTGTAAGGATCTGTGCAAGCAGTATGTATTCTTTTGAATCCAAAGGATCTGCAGCGATACCGACCAAAGAGAGCAACGAAACAGTAGTACTTTTAAGGTATGAGCTGAAGGTATCACTGTCTTCCATTATTTCTGAAGGGGGTGTTTCAAGTGATGACATGATGTTTATGGCTACTCCGGCAGAACTCCCTGGCGTATAGATGGTTTTTTTGACAGATGAAAACTTTTCAACACGTTCAGTACTTTGTCCCCAACTCTCAATACCCTCTTTCCACATAGTTGAGATCTTCCCTGCATACTCATTAACATCCACTTCTTTTGCTCTGGCCTCATCTGCTACCCATGGCTCAAAAGTCTTGGCAGAAAAAGTAGCATCTGCAAGACAGAGGTCTCCCATATCTCCTTTTGGATCTATAATGATAGAAGGTACGTTATCTATAGCTGCTTCTTCTATGATACCTACTCCCAGTCCTGTCTTGCCGGAACCCGTCATACCTATAATGGCGGCATGTGTTGTAAAGTTTTTATTTTTGAGCAGTGTCAGTGCCTCTGTAGCTTCCATTGTTGTTTTATCTATATCTTTTCCCAGATAGAACAACCCTAACTTTTCATAAATTTCCTGCATACATTATCCTTAATCTCTGATAGAAATTATTGTAACAAAATTTGGAAAGGAGAGGGCTTATGTTGGTAAAGGTACTGGGGTTTTTGGCTCAGATACAGATGGATTTGTAGTATTTGCATCTTTAGGTGTACTATTCTTTTTAGGTTTTTTGGATTTTTGAACTTTTTTCAACTTTTTCTTCTTGACTGGTTTTGTAACTCCCTGTATCATAAAGTTGATCGGTTCTTGTGCATTTTGCTGCAACAAAACCAATATCTTGTCTTTTTCATAATAGACATCAAAAACTTCTACATTTTGCATAATAGGATTCACTTCTACTCTCTCTTCTAAACCCAAAGGTAACTGATAGTTATTGCCCTCTACCCTTACTAACGTTTTATCTTTTTTCAAAACAAGCCAACATACTTTTGCAACAGACAGAGCATAAAGAGAGTTTTTTGTCTGCTCCATGCAAACTCTTGAATAGTCATCTTTCTGAATGCTTATATTCCCATCTGAACTTAGCATGTCCAAATAGAGTACATCTGTTGCCTGAGTCACTTTTTTTGCTTTTTCCAAATATTCAAAAAGATGTGAATTAGAATCACGCAGTAGATCTATACTTTGATACAGTGCAGGTAGGATAATGCCAAGTAAGGCAATAGAGATCAAAACCTCTATGAGTGTAAATCCAGGACGCTTATGCATCAGCCATCCATCAGTCCGACACGTATCGCCTCTTCATAACTTGTATCACCTGAGAGCATCATATCTTTTAGCTTGTCGGCAATAGTTATCATACCCCTTTTTTTCATCGCTTCTCTTACCTGATGGTCATTAAAACCATCTTTCATCATCATTTTCACATTATCATCTATAATGAAAAGTTCACCTATAGCCTGTCTTCCTTTATACCCTGTAAAATCACATACTTTACAACCTACAGAAGTAAAATACAACTTATCTTCCGGTACGTTAATCTCTTGTGCGATTGCAGGAGAAAGTTTTAATTCTTTTTTACAGTGTTGACAAAGTTTTCTTGCAAGTCTCTGTGCCAATACTCCCATGAGTGTTGAGGAGATAAGAAAATTCTCTATGCCCATATCCATAAGACGGCTTAGTGAAGAAGTAGAGTCATTGGTATGCAGTGTAGAGAGGACTAAGTGACCTGTCAATGCTGAACGCAGAGCAATATCTGCTGTCTCAGAGTCACGAATTTCTCCGACCATGATAATATCCGGATCTTGTCTTAATATGGAACGTAATCCTGCAGCAAATGTAAGTCCTACTTTAGTGTTAACCTGTATTTGGGAAATGTTATCTGCATTATACTCAACCGGATCTTCTATGGTAATAATATTTTTATCCGGTGTTGAGATATGCTGTAGACAGGCATGCAAGGTTGTTGATTTACCTGAACCTGTCGGCCCGGTAACCAGGATCATCCCGTGCGCATGGTTTAGAAGTTTATAGAGATTCTTTGTTACATTATCCTGAAAACCTAAAGACTCCAAGGTTGGAATATGCTCGCTTTGTGCCAAGATTCTCATAACCACTCTCTCACCATGGTATGTGGGAAGGACGGATACCCTCACATCAAGTGTTTTTCCGGAAATACTTATTTGCGTACGTCCATCTTGAGGCAATCTTTTTTCAGAAATATCCAGATTGGATATTACTTTGATACGGTTGATCACAAGTCCAGTGATACTTCTCTCCAAGTCCAAGTGTTTTTTAAGTGCTCCGTCTATACGAAGTCGGACTTCACCTTTTCTCTCTCCACTCTCTATGTGTATATCAGATGCACCTTTTTTAAGTGCTTGAAAAAATAGAGAATTAACCAATTTAATGATAGGCGCAGACTCTTCACTGGAGAGTAGATCCTGTGAGTTTCTAATAAACTCTAAAAGATCAGACTCTACCTCTATAAGTTCTTCAGAGGTAGTTGACATATCTTCAAAATCAGAACCTGTTTGAATTTCTAAAAATTTATTTTTAAGTCTTTCAAAACTCTCAATATCTAGAAGAATAATAGGATAATCTAAAGCAAGTTTTGAGAGATGGTTTAATGAATCTGCAAGTGTGTTTTGTGCAGCAATAGCAGTTTTTACTCCATCTACAGTACTGAAGAGGAGGTCATGTTTTAAAGCGAGTTTATGGTTTATCTCTTCTTCCCATAAGGGTTCAAGGTTTACATCTTGCAGTCGAGGAAAGTGCATTACTAGAACTCCTCTATCAGATCTAGCATATCAAGATTGCCAATGTTCCCTTTTGATCTATATGTTTTAGATGGTGGCGGGGGTACTGGTGCAACCTCTAATTCTGCACTTTTTGTTGAAGCACTAGAACTACTTGAAAAGAATGAACCTGGCTTTTTCTCTTCAAGTGCTTTTTCAAAAAGGCTGTTATATCTTCCCTGCACCTCTTCAAGTTCAGATAACATTTTTCTTAACTTTTGGAGATCACCACTTTTTCTTACAATGTAAGGCGTAAGATAAATGACAACATTTTGTTCCCGTTCTACATCCGATGTGTGTGTAAAAAACACCTCTCCCAGTATAGGAATATCACCTAAAATTGGTACTTTTGTTTCCCCTTTACCACCTACTTTTTTGATTAATCCTCCCAAGATGATTGTCTCTCCATTTTTTACAATAGCATTTGTCTTCACTGTTCTTTTTGTGGTTGTCGGTCTATCTGCTACCTGCTCCGAAGAGGGATCAAGATCTTCAATCGTTGTTTCTACATCCAGAGTAACTTGGTTATTGCTTGAAAGTCTTGGTGTTACTTTCAATGTCAATCCAATATCTTCACGTGAATAATTATTTACAATGTTTGATAAACCCGTTGTAGACTGTTGCCCCTGTGTTAAAATAGACATCGTCTGACCTACATAGATCTCCGCTTCTTTATTATTGGTACACAAGACAGAAGGTTCACTTAAAAGATGTGCCGCACCATTTTTCTGCAAGAGATCCAGTGATGCACCAAGAGCAAACACTTTATCATCAAAGCTAAATGTATTTGTACTTTCAGTGACTAAAACGCCATCCTGCAGATAACTCGTATCTTGATTTAAAAAACCCAAGAGTTCAGAAGAGAGTGGCAAAGAAGCTCCCCCCATATTCGCAACCAAAGAGAAAATACCAGAACTTGTAATCGTTCCCCCGTCCATACCATATTTCAGTCCTACCTGTGCTGCCAAATTGCTATCAATTTCAACGATCTTTGCTTTTACATATACTTGCACTTTAGGAATATCGATCCTTTTTACGGTATCACGTATATTCTTTATCTGCTCCCCCGTTGCAAGTACAATGAGTGCATTTCTTTCAATGTCAGAGACAACCATTGCTTTGCTAGGAGGTGCAGCACCTTTTTTGGGCTTTTTAATGGCAACATTATTCATTTGCGAGACCAGTTTACTCATGATCTTTTCCATCTCTTCCACATTGGAATTTTTAAGACGGATCACATACATTTTTTGTGTCTGGTCTTCACCTTTCATGTCCAACTGTTTTATGTACCGGATCATACGGTGGGTATTATCTGCTTTACCTACCAAAATAATGGAGTTCGTTGCTTCATCTTTAAAAATGTCAATTTTCTCACTTTCGATAGTTTGAGGGAAGATCTTTTTAGCCATATTTTGTGCATTTGAGAAAACATCTTTCACAGATGCATGTCTTAGTTTTACAACCGTTGATCTTTTTACGCCTCTCTCTTCTACCGCATTGATGAGTTTAGAAATGGAACGTAACGTTCTTGGTGTTGCAGTAATGGCTAAAACATTGTTTTCTTTAAAAGATATCACTTTTGCATTTTTATGTAACAGTGGTTTGATCTTTGCCCTTATGACTGCTGCATTAGAGTTTTTAAGCGGGAACATAACGGTCTTCATTGTATCACCGTCCACAGTAGAACTGACATCCAGCCCTTCTCCTGCTGCAGTAGAACCTTTTACTACTTTATAAAAATCCCCCTGATCAATAAGGGTATACCCTTTACTTCCTAAAATGGAGTTAGCCAAAGGAATAAGCGAAGATTTTTTAATAGGCTCTTGAGAAACAAAGTTTATTTTCCCTTTGAGTTCTCCATCTATCAAAATATTTTTATGTGTGATCTTAGAAACCATTTTTACAAAATCTTTGACGCTAAGATCTCGGAAATTTACATCTACCTTTTCTTCTTCCGCTTGTGAAAATGTTGACAACACAAGCAATATACTCAATACTATTTTAGTTAACTTCATACTCTAACTCCATTTCTTCTTTTCCTCTTTTAATCACCATAGTCAGGTTCTCTACTTTTTGAATATTTTTATAGACTTCAAATGCTGCATTATAGCTATTTATCTCTTGTCCGTTGATAGACTTGATCATATCACCACGCTTAATGCCTAGTTTGGCAAAAGGAGTGCCTCTACGCACAAAAGTAATACGAAAACCTTTGATCTTCCCATTCTCTTTTACTTCAGATATACCTATGTTCTTATAGATATCATCCATATTTTTAGCATAATGGTCAAACAGTGACTTGTCTATAATTTTATGATCACCGGCATCTGTAACCTCACCTTTTACCTTTGATGAATCCTTAGCAGGTACAGATTGTGTACTTGAAGTAGACTTAATACTAGAGTTTGAACCCGTACTCTTTTTACTTTTCAGCAGAACTACCCTATATGTTTTTGAATCTTTACTAAATGTAGCGAAGTTACTTCCCGCACCTTCCAGTAAAAAACCATTGATCTCATCACCTCTTGCGAGAACTTTTGTTTTTCTCTTATATTCTACAGTAATGACTGTTGTATCTTCAGAATTATAAATACCCAAAAGTGTAATATCTTTAATGCTTCCAGCAATTTTTATTGGCTGTTTCTTCATTGGTGGCGGTGCTTCGTTTGGAGTAAGTTTCACTCTGTAGTAAAGTGATTTATTTCCTACCTCATCATCGTGCCCTATGCCTACAGGAGAAAGCCATACCATCTCAACAACAAACCATAAAAGCTTTACAAGAGCAAGAAGGATCAAAATACTAAAAAAAATTTTGAAAAGATTGGACTTAAAAAGATGTTTCATAATATAATCCTTTTTCGTCTTTTTTAAGATTTGATTTTATAGAATCTAACTCTTTTGTTGTCTCGGAAAAATGAAGGCGAAGATTTCTCTCATCCAAATTTGCATGACCATCTATGACACCAAAACTGCCTTTTCCATCAATAATAACTTTAAACGGAGAGAACAGGGAGTAAGAAATATTTGCAACATCTATTTTTTGTGGAGCAAAGGATTTAAGAGAGTCATCTAAAATAAGTGATTTTAGATTTATATTTGTCTGAAAGACAAGCGTAAAAATATTTATTTTTTCAATCGTTGCTATTTTTATACCTTTTACATAAATGACCGGCTTGATCAAATTCAGAGAAAAAATACCCTCTTCAATACTTTGTTCATTTATCTCTATATCCTGCTTAAGAAGTTCTTTTTCAAGTGTAAAATAAAGCTCTTGTTTTGGCATAAAGAGTAAAAGTGCAAACCAAAAAACAATAAAGATTATGAAAATATTTTTTACCATTTGCATTTAAACTCCACATCGTAAGATGAATCATTTCTATTTATTTTTAACTCTTGTATTTGAACTGCCATACTTAAGATATTTGTAATTAACTTATTCAACTCTTTGGGATCAAGGTCTTTATAGGCAGCCGTTAGTTTTTTACCCTTTTTGCTCCATTTTACTTTGGAGGAAGGAACAATTTTTTCCAGTTTGTCTACTTTTTTAGACACTTTTTTATCTATCCATATTTTTTGCAGTGAAATCAGTTCTTTAAGTTCTGTTGCTGTCTGTTTATGATGTGACATTTCTTGAGCACGTGAAGAGATTTTATTGTTTTTATAGAGAAGTGCACTTAGCATTAAAACCAATGATACAGCTACAATGAGTTCATTTTTATAGAGTTTCCAATTCATAATTTTTCCTCTATATTCACTACATTATCAGTCATAACCTTTGCAGAGCTGAATTTTACTTTTTTTGCCAACTGCACTAAACGTTTTGCAACTTTTGCATCACTGCAAATAAACTCTACTTTAAACTCTTTTTCATTTAGGTTGAAAGATCCTATTTTCACACCTTTGAAGATCATTCCGGCAAGCGTTTTAACTACATCTCTTTTTTTTCTCTCATTTTTATCTATCGTTTTGTATTTTGTTGCAATACTTTCTCTGGTATATTCACTCTGTAAAGAGGGGTGCTCTTCCAAAAGCATTTGCATCTCTTCCTCTGTTGCCTGAGAATCAGGAGCATATCTCCATCCCTCAACGAAAAACATGAAGGAGAATAGTATAAATATTGCTGACAAACCCATAGTTTGCTTCTTGTTTAAAATCGAACCTTGTACACCCTGCAATGTCACACCTGTTTTAGGAGTGAAACTATCACCAAAAAGTAATATATCATCGTTCTCTTTCACTGCGACTTGAGGAACAATAACAACCGTGTTATCTAAAGAAACCAATGCTTCTCTCTCTCCCAATAGTACGGGTCCAGTAAAAGAAGAGGATGCCTGTTGTGCAAAAAAGATCTTCACTACCTGCTCTGGCTTAATTCCTTTGGAGAGAAGAAAGTTGCTTATAATCTCTAGATCATAAGCAATAAAAACCCACTCATCTTCTTCTTTGTAAACAAGATAATCATATTTTTGGATATCCTCAACTAAACCATCAAACAGAGAAGGTGCTATTTTTTTAGCCTGGTAAAGATACTTGACAGGAAGTTTCTCTTTTTTGAGTGTATAAAATTGTGGCGTGAGCATGATATTTACTGAGTGAGACAAAGAGTGTTCTTTCATCCCGGAATATGCCAATAATAAGACTTTACTGTTTCCCAAAAAACTCAAAATTCTTTACCTCTCCTTTAATATCTTCAAACTTAAAAGCAAATCTTTCACCCTTATAATCATACTGCACTTCACATTGCGACTGTGCTAAAAACTTTTTAGTAAAAAGGTTTTGATCATATGTTCCGCCATTGTTTTGAATAAATGTTCTTAATTCAAGTGCACCGGGTATCCACTCTTCCTTTACTGTAGATAGATCTATAGCAAAAAGATATGATATAAGTTCTGCTGAAATATAATTTCCATCTATAAGACTCTCTGCTGCAGTCTCGGAAACCTTATTGAATACAAAAAACTTTTTCCATGGAACTTGAGCGATTTTTTGATCATCTGCTTCAAATTGATATCTTTCCAAAATACCTTCAAATTGTTTAAATGATATAATACCATTTTTTTGTCGAAGCCTGCTTTGCTCCGGCTGTACAAACTGTACAAACTTATTTTTACCACCTGTCTCTTCAAGTATCATTTCTTCAAGTCTCGTTGCATCTTCCAGATCATACTCTTCTACAATCGTTTCAAAAATATTTTGTACCATGGAGAAATGTGCTGACATATTCTGTTCATTGCCTGATCCCAACCAGTTTATATTTACCCCATTTGCAAGAGGAGTGCATTGAACTATAACTGAAAATCTACCATCTGGTGAGGCAAAAGGGATAGGGGCAAGGTAGAGAGTAGAGTAGAGTGTTTCTTTCTTTTTAAATTTTGTAAATATCTTCTTAATATCCGCATAATAAAGATTACCCTGTATCATTGCTTTCGTTGTGCTTGCATCTCTTCTTGCCACATCAAGATAAGAAATAAGGACTCCCGTCAAGGCAATAATAACTGCTAATGCAGAGAGGGTAATAATAAGAGCAAATCCTCTTCTGTGAGGTACTATGTCAGGTATTTGATTAGGTAATGTATATTCAGGTTTATCCATTTAAAGGCTCTATTAAAGTAAAATCGTATATTATTGTCCTAATATTATACCCAAGCAAACTAAAGGATGTAAATGGAACACAACACTAGACTCAGAGCAGGGTTTTCCCTTATTGAATTACTGATCGTTATTGTTATTTTAGGTGGACTTGTAGCCGTTGTTGCTCCCGGACTTATGGACTCTGCTGATCAGGCAAAAAGAGATACTGTATGTCTTAAAATGAATGACCTTCAAAAAAGACTTGACATGTTCAAACTTGACAATGGTAATTACCCGGAAACAGAAGAGGGATTTGGGGCACTTTTAAGTAATCCCGATGCAGAAAGGTATCCTAACTATCGTGTAAAACCATATCTTAAAAAGTTACCTAAAGATTCATGGAAAACACCATTTGTTTACATACAAAAAGGTGACGATGTGGAAATCATAAGTTATGCAGCAGACAGAAAAGAGGGTGGGGAAGAAAACAATAAAGATATACTTTTTTCTGATTGTAACAAATAACAGTTTTATATGCTGGACAAAAAAAGAGGCAAAATGCATAAAGGGTTCTCTCTTATAGAACTACTTGTTGTTATCATCATTATTTCTCTTGTCTATTTTTTAGGATTTTCCGGCATAGAAAAATCTACAACGAAAGCCAAAGCACTTACTCCACTTAATTTAAAAAGCACTGTTTTAAAATCTGAACTGTTTCAAGGTGAAGCTACACTGCTTTGTATTAATAAATGTCGTTCCTGTTACATACGAAAAGATATCAACTCTCCTTTTCAAGCGTATGAAGAAGGCATTGACCTTAAAGATATAGAAGCCTATACTTTAGATGCGAGAGATTCAGTTCAACGCATGGATTATGGACGCTACCAAGACGAAAAAATATGTTTAATGCTGAATTTTTATCTTAATGGAAGTTCCACACAAATTATTTTAAAGAATGAAGAAGCAGTCTACTTTTTACCTGCTTTTTTTGATGAACCTCAGAAATTAGATTCTCTTGCAGAGGCTGAAGAAGTTTGGATAAAGAACAACCAACTTGTATCGAATAGTGGAGATTTTTATTGAAAACACTATTTTTTGCAAAAACTTTCCGCCCTGCTTTTACGCTCATTGAAATTCTTATTTCTGTGCTTATTTTATCTGGAACGATTGTTTATGCATTGAAGATACACAGTCAAAATCGTGAACAAATTATTTACATCTCGGAGAGGAGTAAACTCTCCTTACAGGACTCTCTTTTTGTAGCAGAGGATACACTTCAATATCATAAAGATACAAAGACCGCTTACGACATAGTAGAAAAATATTTTAAAGTAGATGATCTGAAAAGCAGAAATATATTAAAAAAGATCTCCAGGGAGTATTTCATTCCTGAAACCATTCAACTCGTAGCAGATGAAACAGAGACCCCAACTGCTGTTGTCGATGAAATTAAAATTAAAGACCAATTCTCGTCTTCCTATTTTCATTTTAAAATAAACTCATTTTAAAAAATACAGCTAAAAAAGTTATAATAATGACAATTAACAGCAAGGATACTCACTCAGATGCTTTTTAAGTACAAAGGTTTTGACAAAACAGGAAAAAAAGTTAAAGGAACAGTGAATGCAAGCTCCACAGAAGAGGCGGGACAAAAACTTCGTACTCAAGATATATATTATGAGTCTCTAGCTCCAACTAAAGAGTTTTCACTTGAAGCCTTTTCAAAACGTCAAATGTCAGGTGAACTTCTTGCTACTTTTTCAAAAGAACTATCTTCATATCTAAACTCCGGAATGACAATACTCACTGCCATAAGATTACTTGAAAATCAACATGAAGGTGAAAAAAAATATCTCTCTTTTCTCAACTCTATTAAAACGATGATAGATGAGGGAAAGTCACTGTACAATGCGCTCAATTCTCAAAAAGTGTATGCCTTACCTGAATTCTTTGTACAGAGTCTTAATATTGCAGGACAGAGCGGAAAAATGGTAGAGGTTTTAACAAATATGGGAAACTTTTTTTCTGCACAAAACAAAGTGAAGAAGCAAGTGAAAGGTGCTATGGTCTACCCTACTATCATCTTCACTGTTGCCATTGCCATGACCTCTTTTCTCATTGCTTTTGTTGTGCCTAAAATTACAGAAATCTTTGAAGATACCGATCAGAAACTTCCACCCATCACACAATTCGTGCTTAATATCAGTCATTTTCTAACCACATATTATATTCATCTTATCGTTGGAATTGTATTGTTTGTTGTGCTGTTTAAACTCGCTTATGCAAAAATTGACTCTTTTCATAGATTTATGGATGGGCTATTACTCAAAGTGCCTGTACTTGGTGCACTCATACAAAATCATGAATTGGGAAGGTTCTCTTACATCCTTTCACTTATGTTAAGTTCCGGTGTTGCTTATGCTCAAGCTGTCAAACTTGCCACAGCATCATTTGGAAACTATAAGCTCATAGAGCTTTTTGAACAGGCATCCACTAAAGTGCTTGAGGGAAATAAACTCTCCAACGCTCTTCAACTTACAAAAGGTGTAAAACTAAAACGTAACTTTATGCAGTCTCTGGCACTTGGCGAGGAGTCAAGTGAGGTTGCAAATATCTTGAATAATATTTCACAGCTTTACGCCGAAGAGAATGAAGATAAATTAAAACTTCTGCTTGGTCTTTTAGAGCCATTTATGATGCTTTTTATTGGTGTTGTTGTGGGTGTTATTGTTTCAGCCATGCTACTTCCGATCTTTACTATGACACAAGGATTAAAATAGTATCATGTGCACGAATATATATAATAAGGAAAACTAATGATAAAAAGACTGACACTTGCGGCACTCGTTGTTTCTAACATACTCTATGCAGATACAATAGGAGGAGAAATCTCCTTAGGTATTTACAGTCATTCACCTAGTGGTGAAGCTTCATATACTCTGCCAGACACACCACTCAATTCATCTATTGACTTAGAAAATGATTTTGGATGGAGTGATGATCAGGATATTATTCTTAAAGCCTATTTCGAAAATCCTTTGCCTTTTTTCCCAAATGCAAAATTTGCTTACAGCAATTTAAATCAATCTGGAGAAGGAACCGTCAGCTCTTTCTCTTGGGGTGGTATTATTGGAATGGATGGGGTCATAAATACTGCACTTGAAACCCAAATATACGATATCACTGCTTATTATGAGCTCTTGGATAATGCAGTTGAAATTGATGCAGGGCTTACATTCAGATATATTAATGGAGATATGCTCGTCACTCAAATTGCTGATTTTAATGCTCCCATTCCATTCTCTCCTTCTCTGGCACTACCTTCACAATCAACAAATTTAGACTTATGGATCCCTATGCTATATGGAAAAGCAAGATTCAATATTCCAAATACAGATATTAGTTTGCAATTTGAAGGCAATGCCATCAGTTATGAAGAAACTACTTTCTATGACTATGAACTTAGTGCACGATATATGCTTTCTATGGGTCTTGGACTGGAGGCTGGATACAAGTCTATACACCTTGACAGTGAAGATCTCGCTGATGGCCTTGAAGTAGACATGGATTTCTCCGGTGTTTATGCTGCCATTGTCTGGGATTTCTAATGGCAAAACAGCGATTTAGAGATATAAAACAGGGTAATATAAAAAAAACTTCAGAAGAGACAGAGACAAGCAAAATAAAAAAAGAGTATGAACATTATGCCTCTGCCGGAATGAAAATAAAAGCATTTCTTACAGATTCATTTATGCTTGTCATGCCAATCATGTATATTGTTTTCTATCTTGTCATGGGTGGACGTGAGGGCTTTGAAGAACATATGGGATGGGGATGGATCTATATTTTGATTCCACTTGTACTAGTACAAACCATCTTTATGTATAAAAGTGGTCAAACTCCGGGCTACCGTGCCTATAAGCTAACATTGGTAGATGATTTGACAGGAGAAAGACCTTCATTATTTATTATACTTTTTAGAAACCTTTGTGCTATATTATCTCTTGCCCTCTTTGGCTGGCTGATAATGTTCTTTAGAAAAGACAGAAAAACACTGCATGATCTTTTAAGCCGTACTGCCGTTATCTATAAGAATGAAACCATAACAAATGACAGTGCCACAGCAAAGTAAACACTCTTTACTCTCCCCTCTATTGGGTGCGTACTATTTCTTTTACTTTGCTCTGGTAGGAGTATATGTTATCTTCATGCCCAAAGCCCTGCTTGAGTTAGGCTACTCTACTGTTGATGTGGGTATTGTGTATGCAGCAGCACCTTTTATGCGTTTTTTACTCCCTTTCGTATTTCGTCACTACCTGGCTCTTACTTCTAAAGTCTATCTGCTCTCCCTGCTCCTTACCTTTATAGGAACACTGCTTTTTATCAGTAGTGTTGAGAGTTTCTGGGTCTACCTCCTTGCCAATTTACTTTTTGGTGCGGCCATGGGTATCTCTCTTCCTTATATTGAGACTATTGCTCTGGCTTCTTTATCTAAGAGCCGCTACGGGAAAGTGCGTCTTTGGGGTTCTTTAGGGTTCATGGGAATTGCTTTATGGTTGGGGAAAGTACTTGAAGCACCTTATGAAGCACTCTATTATTTAAGTGCTATGGCACTCTTCACCTTCATCTTTGGTGCACTTTTAACAAAATATGATACCACTTTACATGAGTCTGCACAGGATGATGCCAGTTTTTCACTTACAAAATATTGGGCATTTTGGATTTCTGTCTTTCTCATGCAGGTAGGCTTTGGAGGATTTTATAACTTCTTTACCATTTATGAAATATCCCATGGAGTCTCTCTTGAAATGACAAGTTGGATGTGGAGTTTTGGTGTGGTTTGTGAAATATTTATGCTTTACTTTCAAGGTCCGCTTCTGCAAAGAAACTTACTGAATATCTTGCAGTTTGCTACATTCATTACTGCTATGCGATGGATGGTACTCTACCTTTTCCCAGATTCCGTAGCACTCACCTTCGCGTCTCAGTCTCTTCATGCCATCTCTTTTGCCCTTTACCATACAGCAGCTATCACTTATGTATTTTCACTCTATACACAGAAAAAACTTGCCCAACAGTTTTTCCTAGGTATTGCTTTTGGATTAGGTGGTTCAGTCGGAGCAGTATTTTCCGGACAAATTTATGGTGAAAACATGTTTCTTATAGAAGCCATTATTACCTTTATCTCATTTATGGTATTGTGGGTACATCAAAAACGTAGAAGGATTTATGAAACCAATGAAATATAATATACCTCTCATCATATTTGCAGGAGGAAAAAGTTCCCGAATGGGGCAAGACAAGGCACTTCTTCCTTTTGGCGGATATAATACTTTAAGTGAATTTCAACATAAAAGACTCTCCAAACTCTTTAAAAAAGTCTATATCTCTGCAAAAGAAAATAAATTTGATTTTGAAGCAACTGTAATTGAAGACAAGCATAAAGAGAGTTCCCCTTTAGTTGGTATTATTTCTATCTTTGAAACACTGAAGGTCGATAAAATTTTTATTCTCAGTGTAGATGCACCTTTTGTAAATAAAGAGGTGATAGAGAAACTTATAAATGCCAACAATAGATTTGATGCTGTAGTTGCGAAGAGTAAGAGTGGTGTACAACCACTTTGCGGGATATATAAACGCTCTGTATTGCCTATAGCCCAAAAACATTTAAAAGATAAAAATCACAGACTTCAATCTTTGCTCAAAAAAGTGGAGACTCAATTTGTACCCTTTGAAGATGATACACTTTTTCTAAACCTAAATCATCCACATGAGTATGAAAAAGCACAGAAAAGTTTAACTTAAATCTTCTATTTGGCTTTAAAACTTATTTGGCTGTTCCCATCCAACATTTGCGTCATGAGCTTTCTAGAGAAGAAAAGGAACTTTTCAAACAGCGTACTATGATACTTGTCTTTATGGTAGATCATTAGAAAGTCTCTTTTACACTCAAAGTTTTTCACATCAACTTTATGCAGCTTTCCCTCATTTATTTCACTCTCAACAGAGATCTTTGAAATACAGGTCAAACACTCACGGTTCATCAAGATACTTTTGATAGACTCTGTATGACCTAACTCGAAAAAGACATTTAAATTATCTACCTTTTCTTTAATATAATCCAAGAAGACTTCTCTTGTCCCAGATCCCTCTTCTCTCAGTACCCATCTTTTCTCTGCAAGTTCATCTATATAACAAGACTTACATAAATTTTTATCTGCTGTTACAACAACAAGCTCATCTATACCTATTTTCTCTTTTATGATATTTGAACCAGAAACAAAACCTTCAACAAAACCGACATCAATACTTCCCTCTTCGATCATCTCAGCGATCTTTTTTGTGTTACCCTCTTTTAAAGTAATTTTGACATCAGGATATGCACTCATATAGCTACAGATAATAGATGGCATCAAATAATCCACAATGGTTGTACTCGCACCTACTCTTATCATCCCTTTATTTTCTGAATTTTTAAACTCATATTCTATATCTGAAAGCTTTTTAAAAAGAGGATCTATTTCTTTATGAAATGCGCGACCCACTTCATTAAGCACCAATTTTTTATTTATTCTGTCAAACACAGGTCGGCCTAAAATATTTTCCAACTCTTTTATGGACATTGAAATAGCAGATTGACTTAAATTCATCTCTTTTGCCACATTTGTAAGGTGACCGGACTTTACAACATTGAGAAAAATTTGCATTTGTCGAAGGGTTAATTTCATTTTATCTATTCCTAATATATTAAATTTATTATCATTCACTATTTGATTTATTTTTTATTATATCAAAATAATGCTATAATTTCTGAAATATAATCAATTATTTTGAACAATTTTTAATAAATAAAGGTAGAAAATGGCATTTTCTGCAGAAAATCGTGCTGGTACACTAAGTGGTATTATTTTTGTTGCTATCTTTGCAGCAGCTGCAACATATATTGCAGATCTAGCTCCCATTAAGGCATTAGGTCTATCTCCTCTTGTCATAGGTATCGTTATGGGTATCTTCTACGCTAACACTTTACATAATCAAACACCAAAAGCATGGCAATCAGGTATTACTTTTTCAGGAAAAAAGATCTTACGTTTTGCCATTGTCCTTTATGGATTTCGCATTACTTTTCAACAAATAGCTGAAGTAGGGATGGATGGCTTTTTGGTTTCACTCATTATGCTCACATCTACACTCATTCTAGGTTCCTGGGCGGGTACAAAGATATTTGGCATGGAGAAAGACACCTCTATTCTTACTGCATCTGGTGCTGCCGTATGTGGTGCTGCAGCAGTGCTTGCAACAGAGCCTGTACTTAAAGCAGAAGAGTATAAAACTGCTATTGCCGTCTCGATGGTTGTACTTTTTGGAACCATCTCTATGTTCCTTTACCCTGTACTCTACACAACGATCATTGAAAATGCAACTGGTTTTTTCCATATGACGGCAAGAGAGTTTGGTATCTATGTGGGTGGAACCATCCATGAAGTAGCACAGGTCGTAGCGGTTCCGGCTTCCGTGCCTGGTGCGCCTACAGAAATGGCTGATGCAGCTGTTATTGTTAAAATGACCCGTGTGATCATGATAGCCCCAATGCTGATAGCATTGGGACTTTACTTGGCATGGTCTGCCAAACAAACATCAAATGGAAAAGAGGGTGGAGAAGTTTCAGGAAAAACAAAACTTGTGATCCCTTGGTTTGCTGTCTATTTTATCATGGTTGCAGGGTTCAACTCCTTTCACCTTATCCCCCTACACATTGTAGACATCATCAACGAGATAGATACTTTCCTGCTTACAATGGCAATGACCGCACTTGGTATGGGAACAATATTTTCTAAATTTAAAGGCTTGGGATTAGCACCTATCTATACTGCTTTAAGTATGTTCGTTTGGCTTGTTGTCGGTGGGTTTATTATTACTAAATTAGTTGTGGAAGTATTCTAAACATACTGAACGACAATAAATCAAAGTCTACAAATATAGCGGTGCTTTACACCGCATACCCCAACATCATCAATCCATTACTTCCTTCTTCTGTAGCTCAAAGCCTCTAAAAGATCTAACTTCTCAATTTTCTCATGCACATTAATATCTGCTATGGTTCGTCCTATCTTCTTCACAGAAGCTATACTTCTGTGCGAAAGTCCAAACTTTGCTATGGCACTTTCTAAAATAGTATGAGCACTCTCATCCAAAACACAATAAGTCTCTATCTCTTCTTCACTGAGTTTACCGTTAAGTCGAACCTGTCCTCGTTTTTTTTGCATTTTAAATGCCTTTAATACCTCTTCATGCATCATCACGGAACTTATATCCCCTCTATCTGTACTCTGTACTTCCTGCATTACTACAAAGAGATCTATTCGATCCAAAAAGGGGTCTGACAGCTTATTCTGATATCGCTTTATCTCCATATCGGAACATCTGCACACTTTTATTTTAGAGAGTAGGTTTCCGCAAGGACAAGGATTTTGTGCTGCCACGAACATAATATCCGCTTCATATTCAATTTTCGCATTCACTCTTGCTATGTGTACCTTTTTATCCTGCAGTGGTTCTCTTAATGCTTCTAACACATTTTTAGAGAAATGAGGCAATTCATCAAAAAACAGAATGCCTTTATTTGCAAGTGCCACTTCACCAATTTTTGCAGAAGAGGAACCTCCTCCAAAAATAGAAGCAGAAGTTGCAGTATGGTGTGGAGCACGTATAGGTCGTAATGCCTTAAAATCAGGTGTAACACCATCCAAGAACTGGTGTTTGGCGATGGAGAGTATCTCCTCTTCATAGAGTGGAGGTAAAATATCTTTAATACGTTTGGCTATCATACTCTTACCACACCCAGGATTACCCTCCATCAAGAAATTATGCATTCCGGCAGCAGCTATCATCGATGCCCTCTTTGCGATATCCTGTCCTTTTACATCTAAGAAGTCACTCTCGTATTTTCGTTCAAAATAGTATGGGACCTCTTTTATTTTAAAACTCTCAGAGTCATAAGAGAACGCCTGTACATTTGCTTTAAAGTTTTTACTTTTCAGGATTTGAATTGCTTCGCTTAGAGTCTCTACTGCTATGAAATCTACCCCCGATATATGACTCAAATACGTTATAGCCTCTTTAGGAACTATTGCCCTTTTTATAAGTCCCTGCTCTTTTAAAGAAAGTACAATCGGGAACAACATGGAGCTGGTTTTTACTTTACCGTCAAGCCCAAGTTCACCAAAAACAAACAATCCCTCTTCCTCTATAGATGTTCTGTTTAATGCGATCAACAGTGCCATGGACAAGTCTAAATGAGTCCCGTTTTTCTTCAGATCACTAGGTGAAAGATTTACCGTGATCTTCAGTGGGGGAAAAACAAACTCATTCGTGAGAAGTGCAGACTTTGTACGCTCTTTTGCTTCCTGAATATCAGAACTGGCAAGACCTACAACGGCAAAACCAGGAAGCCCCTTGGTGAATGTTGCCTCCACCTCAATAACCTTTGCATTCACACCCTCAAGGGTTGCGCAGGTTAATCTGTTGACAATGATCTCTTTTTTGGGTTTTTGTTTGACTTTTCTCTGCTGTGTTTTAATTGGATTATTTTTGGGTGGAGTACCACTATCTGCTTTTGCATTCATAATAGAAGTGTGGCATAGTTTGGGAAAAATGATAAAAAATATGTCAAATTGACATATTTTTGCAAAAAAGTCTTAGAAATATGTAGATTGTATGATATTATTTTGAGGTGTACGTTAAGTACTCCGATGAAAATATCATGCGAGATGAGTGCTTATGAGACTTTTTGTCTTTTAGCCCACTCTTTTTCGAATTTTTTTCTCTTTAAGAAAGAGAGCTTTTCAATGAAAACTTTACCCTCTAAATGATCGATCTCATGCTGCATTGCAACAGCCAAGAACCCATCATCTTCTATGGATCGTTTCTCACCGTCTCTGTCGAAATACTCCACTTTAACATGTTTGGCACGCTCTATATCTTCATATACACCGGGGATGGAGAGACACCCTTCCTGAAATTTTTCAATACCGTCTTTTTCAACAATAACAGGATTTATCATCTCTAAAGTATTCTCTTTGGGTTGATCATTTTTACTATGTTCTTCTCCATAGCTATCACCATCATTATCTTCCAAAGGAACATTTATGATGAGAACTCTTTGGTCTACACCCACCTGAATAGCTGCAAGACCTACACCGTTTTTAGCACGCATCGTATCATACATATCATCTAGCAGATCATGCAGGGTTCCATCAAAAGAATTTACTTCTTTTGAGATAAGCTTTAATCTTTTATCAGGATATACAACTATTTCTCTAACCA
>Ga0209633_10002193_pt1 | contig 19160 bp, 18 predicted proteins | sample Cruoilmetagenom1_FD_187290 | JGI IMG/M metagenome (GOLD analysis project Ga0209633, IMG submission 187290) | Oil polluted marine microbial communities from Coal Oil Point, Santa Barbara, California, USA - Sample 1 (SPAdes) (version 2) | ecosystem: Environmental > Aquatic > Marine > Oil seeps ... | reverse complement strand
CCACCGGGAGTAACGACTGAATAAATAAGGGAAGACAGATACAATGCCATACGCACAGGTAAATGGAATAAATCTTTATTATGAGGTTCACGGGGAAGGCTACCCGGTAGTGATGATAAGCGGTCTCGGGAGCCAGGGGCAGAGCTGGGATACCCAGGTCCCTATATATTCAAAAGACTACAAAGTAATAGTTTTCGATAACCGGGGCGCCGGGAAATCGGACAAGCCCAAGTCTCCCTACTCAACTGAAGGGATGGCCGACGATACTGCGGCCTTAATGGACGCTCTCTCGATTGAGCAGGCGCACATTGTGGGGAAATCGATGGGTGGGATGATAGCTCAGTGGCTTGCTATAAAACACCCCGAGAGGGTAAGTAAGCTCGTAATGGGTTGCAGCTCCGGGTCGCGCGATCAGGTGGGGAACGAGATTCTCAGGATGGGTAGAGAGATAGCCTCTAAAGCAGGGCTTAGGGCGGTGTGGTTTATGGCGTTACATCTTGGGTATACCAGGGAGTATATTGAGATGAATATAGATAGATTGAATAAAGTATCTTCAATGCTCGGTGGTGACAGCGCGGAGGCACTTGAGGGCTATATAGGGCAGAGCTTGGCCTGTGAGGGGCACCATACGCTTGAGCATCTGCCGAAAATAAACACGCCTGCTTTTGTAATGATGGGTGAGTCCGATCAGATAACAGCCCCTGAGCGTACACGCGAGCTATCCCGACTAATTCCAAAGGCCGAGCTATGCGTATTTACGGGAGTGGGGCATGGATTCTGGAGAGAAAGGCAGCAGGAAGTGGACAGTCTGGTGCTTCATTTTCTGGGTAAAGACTAGTCTTAGTTAAGATGCCTTTTCTTTATTATTTCAGTTCTTTTACTCGATGTTATAGATATTATCTCAAGCCTTGTTTCGAGGTCTCTAATTAATATCTCAGCCCTCTTTTCTACACTCGGTTCTTCAAGGAGCGTCTGTTTATCAAATACATTTGAAAATATTAGTGTACCGAGTGCATCTGTAAGGCTATCGAGTGATAGATTGGTGTTAATTTTGATCCTGTGAGACTTTTCCGTGTCGTGGGTAAGTAGGTTCCACCTGTTGATGAGCTCTCCTATGCGTACTCGAAGAGTGTCTTCTTGAGAGCCGTGCAGATCGTTTACTATATCCACCCGTGCAAGTCTGTAGGGAAGCTCCTCTACAATATCTATAATTCTTACCCTCTTTAGTCCGTATAGTACGATATTTATTCTTCCGTCCCCGTAACTCTCCGAGCTTACGATTCTTCCCATACCCACTGTGTCGAAAACCTCAGGGTTCCCGTAATAGCTATCTCCCCACCCGGGTTTCAGTAAAGCCATACCTATAATTTTCTCAGTATTTAGTACATCGTTTACCATCTGTTTATATCTAGGCTCAAATATGTGGAGCGGGAGTAGGGTATTTGGAAAAAAGACTACGGTTGAGAGCGGAAACAGGGGTATTATGCCCGAGAAACTCTCCAGATTAGATACTCCCTTTAAATCCAGTTCAGATAGATCCATTTAATATTTCCGTATTTGTAAATTTCTTGCTCTTACGCCTTAAGTATAGCACATAGGGCCTTAGTTTTATCAACTATATCAGAATAGTCCTAAGTATTAATCCGGGTTCTTTGTATAGTTTTTTTATTGTTGCTACTTATGGTATGCAAGGCTCCCTGTTGAATCCTTTTATCCGAAACCGACTCTAAACAGTCATAAAATTAAGTAATAAAAGGGGTAACGAGATCATGAAAAAACCGACAGAAATTACAGATGAGAATTTTGAAAGTGAAGTGCTCGGTTCCGAAACTCCCGTGCTCGTTGATTTTTGGGCCGAATGGTGCGGGCCCTGCAGGGCTTTAGCGCCTACCATACAGGAGATTTCTGAGGAATACGAGGGCAGGCTGAAGGTAACAAAGCTGAATGTGGATGAGAACCCCGTATCAGCATCGACTTACGGAATAAGAAGCATACCGACCCTGATTATCTTTGAGGGCGGAGTCGAAAAAGACCGTATTCTTGGAGCGCTTCCGAAGAAAAATATCGAACTGGCTATACAAAGTGCTCTGGAGCACAGGCTTTCCGCCTGATTTTATTCTTTACATATCAGAAAATTCCGAATATACGTGCTTCAACAATACTGTGAAGCACGTATATTCATAACAATCCTTGTCCTAAATCGTTTGAACCCATAATAGCCTTCGGTTAGAATCTCTCTGTGGTGAAAAAGAGAATAACAAAGGTCTATACCAAAACAGGGGACAAAGGCCTAACTTCGCTAATTAGCGGCGTCAGGGTCAGTAAGTCTTCCCCTAGGGTAGAGGCTTACGGCGATATCGACGAGCTTAACGCCGTGCTTGGGATTACCCGCAATCATGTAGTGGACCAAGAGCTTAGCGCAATACTAAATGAGATTCAAAACGATCTATTTATCATAGGTGCCGATCTGGCAAGCCCGCCGGATGTGGACGTGCCCAGGATAAGCGGGAAAAGAGTAGAGGAGCTCGAATTACTCATAGATAAACTCTTGGAGGAGCTTGAACCCCTTAAAGAGTTTATACTCCCGAGCGGGAGCGAAGGCGGGGCTAACCTACATTTATCCAGAACCGTGTCCAGAAGGGCGGAAAGGAGAATAGTAAGCCTTATGAAAGAGGAGGAGGTTAACCAAAATACGCTCGTATATGTGAACCGCTTGTCCGATCTCCTATTTGTGATGGCGCGGATAGAGAATAAACGGGCCGGTTTTACAGAAACATTCGTTGAATTCAAAAAAGATTAAGATTGCCCAAAGCTCAGCTACGAGCGTCTTCAATAACAAAATTCAGTATAGCCTAGTACATATAGTTTATAACAGGGCTCTAAGCTTACCGTAGCCGGGGGTTATATATTTCTAACACTGCGGTACAATAATAAAGATAAAGTTTTAAATATTGAGAAGAGCTTATGCAAAAAGCAAACAGACTGGCAATACACAAAGAGGGCCTGTTCGAGCAAATAAAACAAAGACTCGACCGTAAGCAATCAGAGCTTAGGGAATTGCATAACAAAAAGGCCAAGCGCAACCGTGCGCTTTCGGGAAGCTTGCTTGCAGAGAAGCGAACTGACATAATCGATAGATTGATTAAGCAGTGTATTGTCGGCCAGGGCTTTACGGATCTTAAAAACGTAGCCGTTCTGGCACTCGGGGGATACGGCAGAAAAGAGCTTTGCCCTTACTCGGACATTGATCTGATGTTCCTCTACAAACCCCGTAACAAAACCCTTGCAAAGGACGTAACTGAAAAACTCCTCTATCTTCTCTGGGATTTAAACCTCGATGTCGGACACTCCGTAAGGACGATAGATGAGTGTTTAGAGCTTGCTCAGGAAGATGATGACACTACAATTCTCACATCACTTCTTGACGGCAGGTTCGTATTTGGAGACAAAGAGCTATATGCTGAATTCGATAAAGCAATATACGAAGATTTACTGCCGGGTATTTCAGGCAAGTTTATTCAAAGTAAGATAGAAGAGAATGAAAACAGGATAAACCGCTTCGGGAGGTCTGTGTATCTCCTAGAGCCCAATTTAAAAGAGAGTGAAGGGGGGCTCAGAGACATTAATTATGCCCTTTGGATTGCGCAGGCGAAGTTTAAGGTAAAGACCTTTTCCGAGCTTTTACCCAAAGGTGTTTTGATTGATAAGGAGCTTAAGGCTTTTGAAAAGGCGCTTAACTTCTTACTTTTAATACGCTCCGAGCTTCACTATCTGGCGGGGAGGGCAGAGGACCGGATGAGCTTTGAGTTCCAGGAGAGTATAGCAAAGTTCCTGGGGTTTAAAGATGCCGAGCTTCCAGCAGTCGAGAGGTTCCTAAGAATATACTACCTCCGAGCAAACGAAATCAGAGAGCAGTCTAAGAGACTTATTGAAAGATGCACGGCTGATCAGGGTAGAGTACGCTCATCTAAAAAGACCAAACTGCAGCATGGATTTATAATCCAAGGCAGCTCACTTTCAGTTACTGATCCTGAGGCGTTTAAGGACGACCCTGCAAACCTGATGAGGGCTTTTGAGTATTCAGACAAGCACCAGGTTAAGATGAGCGGATATCTAATGGATTTAATCAGGGAGCAGGTGAGTGTTACTACAATCGATGAGAGCGTTCGATCTAACCCCGATTTTAACGCCTCGTTCCTTAGAATCCTAAAGAAGGGCAAGAATGTCGCAGACGTCTTATTTGAAATGAACAGGCTCAGGCTCCTTGGCTACTATATACCTGAGTTCGGAAAAATCGTTTGTATGGCGCAGCACGACGCATATCATGTCTACACGGTGGACGTACATTCTATATTCATGGTCAGGGAGATAGAAAACCTCTTGAGCTATAAATATTATGACGATCTTCCGCTACTGACAAAGACTGCCGAATCTCTTGTGAACAGGCACGTTCTATATCTGGCTTGCCTCTTTCACGATATGGGAAAGGGGGAGGGCCGCAATCACGCACAGAAGGGGGCCGCTATGATCCCCAAGCTCTCCAAGCGTATGGGGCTCACAATATATGAGAGCGAGCAGCTCGAATTCTTGGTAAAGCACCACCTGATCATGTCTCATTTTTCTCAGAGACGCGACATACACGACTACAGTATGATTGTAAGGTTCGCAAAATCGGTCAAGTCCCTTGAGACCCTGTCACTTCTTTATCTCCTGACATTTGCAGACATTAAATCCGTGGGACCCGATGTTTGGACTAACTGGAAGGCGATGCTCCTAAAAGAGCTTTTCATAAGGACCGTAAATGTGCTGGAGCAGGGTGAGTTTAAAAAAGAGAACCCTGAGGACCGCCTAAATAGGGTCACAGAAGAAGTGGTGCGTATACTTGGTAATAAGTATTCAAAGCGCAAAGTTAAGAATAATATAAAAGGCATGCCCGATTCCTATTTTCGCGGGTTTTCACCTAAAAAGATCGCTTACCACATCGGCATTATAGACAGCTCTAAGGACGGGGTCGGTATGGAAGTGGAATATTACCCTAATGAGGGGTACGATGAGTTTACTTTCTGGGGATTCGACGAGCCGGGTATATTCTCAAAGCTCTGCGGGGTGATAAGGGCAAGCGGATTTAATGTGCTGGGGGCAAGGATCGCAACAAGAGATGATGGCAGGATTCTGGACGTATTTTATGTTAACCGGCTGGGTAAGTCCTCGGATGACGGGGATCAGGCCTGGGATAAGCTCGGCGCTAACATGCGTAACGTCATGATAGCCAAGACAGATGTCGAAAGGCTTGTTGCAAAGAGAAAAAGAGCCCGCTCCAAATTCACTAAATCCATTCCCCTGTACCCAACCAGAATCGAGATAGATAATGAATCCTCAGACATAGCCACGGTTATAGATATTTATACCTACGACCGTCCCGGATTGCTTTACGATATTACTAAGGCCATAAAAAAGCTCGGACTCTCGGTAGTATACGCAAAGATATCAACCAAAGTAGACCAGGTTGTGGATGCGTTTTACGTTACGGATTCCAAAGGAGCGAAAGTAACTGACTCCGAGCGAAAAGAAGAAATAAAAGCCTCTATATTCGAATCTATAGTTGAGCTATGAGCGGCAGTTCAAGTAATTACTATCACTACTAATGCAACTAAGGCTGTAAATTCATATGTCAAATGAAAAAAACCGTGTACATCCCGAAATTAAATCTGATTTTCTTATAATCGGAAGCGGGCTTGCAGGCCTCTATGCAGCTCTTTATGCGTCACAGTTCGGCAAAGTGACGGTACTTACCAAGTCTACGGTCGAAGAGAGTAATTCATTTTGGGCCCAAGGGGGGATTGCGGCAGCGATTGATCCTGAAGACTCTGCATGGTTCCATATCGAAGACACACTCAGAGCCGGTAGGGGACTATGCAATGAGAGGGCTGTAGAGCTTTTGGTAAATGAGGGTATAGAGAGGGTCACGGATTTAATCGATCTCGGGATGGAGTTTGATATGGGGGATAAGGGGCTTGATCTGGGGCTTGAGGGCGGGCATACGAAAAGAAGAATTCTTCATGCGGGAGGGAGCTCCACCGGAAGAGAAATGGTGAGTTTTCTCATAGCCGCAGTTGAGGAGAACCCGGGTATTACAAAATATGAGAGCACGGGAGTTGTGGAATTTCTATCCCGGGACGGTAGGTGTTACGGGGCACTTGCGCTTGGCTCTAATTTTGAGCCGATTATCTTTTCCGCCGGATCTACAATCCTCGCTACAGGAGGGGCCTCTGCGATATTTGAGCGTACGACTAACCCCGGGGGGTCGACTGGGGAGGGAATATCGATTGCGTTTCAGGCGGGAGCAAGGGTCACGGACATGGAATTCGTTCAGTTCCATCCTACTGCTTTTTACAGCGAGGACGGGAGTAGTTTCCTGATAAGTGAGGCCGTAAGGGGTGAGGGGGCTCACCTGATAAATATAGAGGGAAGGCGTTTTATGCAGGATTATTCAGATCTTGGCGAGCTTGCACCCAGAGATGTGGTATCGCGCGCTATTTATAAAGAGATGAATGAGTCAGGAAAGGATTATGTATATTTGAACCTAAAACATATGGACGCCGAAACAATAAAATCCCGTTTTGAAAATATATATCTGGCCTGTAGAGAGCTTGATGTTGACATCACAAAGGAGATGGTCCCCGTCGCGCCCGCGGCTCACTATACCCTAGGCGGGGTTAGCACCGGACTACAGGGCGAGACTAATATAAAGGGTCTATTCGCGTGCGGAGAGGTCGCTTGCACCGGAGTGCACGGGGCGAACAGACTTGCAAGTAACTCCCTCCTCGAGTGTATTGTGTTTGCTAAAAGAGCTGTCGACGGCGCGCTTCAAAATACGGCTGCTCCAACTGATATACCCGGAGGCTTACTGCCCCAGTTGGCCGATTACGATATGAGCAGCTTAAGCGATGCGGAGCAAGAAACATATATTGAATGCAGAAAAAATATATCCTCAATAATGAACCGTGATGTGGGTATGGTCAGAAACAGTGCCGGGCTTAAAGAAGCTGTAGATGATCTCAAAGAGTGCTCGGAGTACCTGGACAAGCTCACAGGCTACTTTAAAATAAAATTGAACATGATCCTCGAGGTTTCGCACCTTATAGCAAGGTTTTCTCAAATTCGAGAAGAGTCAAGAGGGGTGCATATAAGAGAGGATTTCCCGGAAGAGAACCCGGATTGGAAATCCCACATAGTGATAGAGAAGGGAAAAGAGCCTCAAATTGCTAAAGTATAATTTTAAACCTAAAGATATTGGACTAATAAAGATATGAAAAGACCGGAGCTTGATTGGGACAAAGTTGATCGTATTATCGAAAACGCCCTTGGGGAAGATGTAGGTGCAGGGGACGTAACGACCGATACTATCTGCCCTATAGACTCAGTATCGACTGCTGAGATTCGCGCAAAGGAGAAAGGCGTAATTGCAGGTGGTCCCATAGCGGAGAGGGTTTTTAAAAGATTATCCCCTAAGGCGCGTATCACACTCACAAAGGAAGACGGCGTGAGGGTTATGCCCGGAGATGTTATCTTTCAAATAGAAGCCCCCACGAGGGCAATTCTAACGGGCGAGAGGCTTGCCCTGAATATTCTCCAGAGGCTCTCGGGTATTGCTACTGAGACTTCAAAGTACGTAGCCGAGTGCGAGGGGCACAAAGCTAAAATTTTAGATACCAGAAAGACTGCGCCCGGTCTCAGGGTGCTCGATAAGTACGCGGTCTCGGCTGGCGGTGGACAGAACCACCGCATAGGACTGTATGACGGCGTACTTATTAAGGATAACCATATAGCCTCAGCCGGGAGTATTGCAAAAGCAGTACTGGCGGTCAGGCAGAAACATGGCGATCAATTTAAAATAGAAGTCGAAACCTCAGATCTCACAGAGGTACGTGAAGCGCTAGACTCAGGGGCGGATATTATCATGCTCGACAACATGACGACCCAAGATATGAGGGAAGCAGTGTCGGTGATTAATGGAAAAGCGCTTGTTGAGGCTTCAGGCGGTGTTAAGCTTGAAACGGTCAGGGGGATTGCAGAAACAGGAGTTGATTACATTTCCGTAGGCTCTGTAACACACTCGGCTAAAGCTTTAGACATAGCACTCTATCTGGTATACTAATCTATTTACCTCAAGAAATAGGCAGAGTGAAATGACAGAGCTAAAAAGGCTGACAGAAGAGATAAATAGACTAAGAAAAGATAAGAATGCGGTTATACTGGCGCATAATTATCAGGTCCCCGAAGTGCAGGATATTGCAGACTACACGGGAGATTCTCTTGGTCTGTCTCAAATGGCAGCTGATACGGATGCCGATATCATAGTTTTTTGCGGCGTCCATTTTATGGCCGAGACCGCATCTATAATTTCACCTGACAAAAAAGTGCTCATACCCGATCTTGGTGCAGGCTGTTCGCTTGCGGACACTATTAATGCAGACCAGTTAAGAGAATGGAAAAACGAGCATCCGGGCGCGGTTGTGGTTTCCTATGTAAATACGAGCGCTGAGGTAAAGGCCGAGACCGATTACTGCTGTACATCAGCAAACGCAGTGAAGGTTGTGGAAGCGGTTCCTGAGGATAAGGAGATATTGTTTCTACCCGATATGTTCCTTGGCGCATACGCGGCAAAGGTCACCGGAAGAAAGATGCATATTTGGCATGGTGAGTGTCATGTGCACGCGGGCATTAGGGTCCCTGAAATCAAGGACATACGGCATTCACACCCGGGCGCAGAGATGATGATTCACCCAGAATGCGGCTGCACCACTAATTTCCTTTATCATTCGGTAAATAACTCTACAAACGGTGACAAAGACATGTGCTTTCTTTCGACCGGGGGGATGATAAAACACGCGAAAGAGTCGGAATCAAAAGAATTCATTGTAGCCACCGAGACCGGTATGCTTCACAGGCTGCGTAAGGACAATCCCGATAAAATCTTTTATCCGGCCAAGGAAGACGCCGTATGTAAGTACATGAAAATGATTACACTGCCGAAGGTTCTTAAGTCACTACAGGAAGAAGTCTTTGAAGTTAAGGTTCCTGAAAATATTGCTCACCGAGCCAAAAAATCCATCGACCGAATGCTAGAGATTACGGCTTAGTACCCTTTGGTCAAACCGCCCCGTCTCCTCGGGTCTGAAGCACCGTAAAGAAAATCTCCTACTTTCATAATACTTTCAGTACATCCCATAGTGTTTCCGAGCTCCACGTTGTGCCCCATTTCCCTCAGCAGCTTCACGGTGTCACCGTTAAGCCCATCTTCTACATAAAGAACGTCCGGAAGCCACTGGTGGTGGACCCTGACGGAGTTTGTTGCCTCTGCGATATTCAAATTAAAATCGATCACGTTTAATATTATCTGTAGAACTGTGGTAATAATCCTGCTCCCTCCCGGGCTTCCCGTAACGAGAAACGGTTCCCCCTCTTTCATCACAATCGTAGGGGTCATCGAACTCAGCATCCTCTTCGCCGGCTCTATGGAGTTCAGCTTCCCGCCCGTAAGTCCATAGGCGTTTGGTACGCCGGGCTTTGACGAGAAGTCGTCCATTTCGTTATTGAGTAGTATCCCGGTGCCCGGAACCATGATCTTCGATCCGTAGCTGAAGTTCAGGGTGTAGGTGTTTGAGACGGCGTTTCCGAATTTGTCGATTACAGAGAAATGAGTTGTGTTATTTCCTTCAGAGGCCGGTATTACGCCCGGAAGAATTTCACTGCTTGGAGTTGCTTTCTCTGAATTTATTTTAAGTTTTAGCTCACTTGCAAAATCTTTTGAAATAAGTCTGCTTGTATTAACCGGAGCGAAGTCCGGGTCGCCCATGTGCTTTGAGCGGTCAGCGTAGGCAAGCTTCATAGCCTCCACCATGGTCTGTATAGCGGCTGCGGTATTGTGTCCCATCTGCGATATTGGGAATAGCTCAAGTATATTTAGAATCTGAATAAGATGCACTCCGCCCGAGCTCGGAGGCGGCATGGAGTAGATTTCATAGCCTCTGTAAGTCCCTTTAACCGGGGTTCTGATCACAGGCTCATAAGAGGAGAGATCCTCTTTTGTAATAAGTCCGCCCCGTGCCTTCATGAATTTGTCTATTTTCTTGGCAATGGCGCCGCTATAAAACCCGTGAACCCCGTTCTCGGAAATCTCATTTAGACTCTGTGCCAGGTCCTTTTGTGTGAGTATGTCTCCCACCGAATAAGGCTCTGCGCCTTCTTTAAAGTAGACGCTCACAGCTGCTTCTGACCCTTCCATACGCTCTTTTACCTGAAGGAGAGAGCTTCTTAACTCCTGGCTTACGGGAAAACCCTGATTTGCCAGCTCAAGAGCGGGCCGGATGGCCCTTTTGAGAGGTATTGTGCCGTACTTCTCAAGCGCGAGCGTAAGACCGGCGACTGTACCGGGAACGCCCGCGGAAAAAATGCTGTGCATCGATTTTTCTCTATCTACCTCACCGTTTTCATCGAGGAACATATCGCGGGTAGCCGCAAGCGGAGCTTTTTCCCTATAGTCTATCGCGACTACTTCGTCTTTTTCTGCCATGTACACGAGCATAAACCCGCCCCCTCCCAGGTTCCCTGCTCTCGGAAGCGTCACGGCAAGCGTAAAGCCTACAGTTACAGCGGCGTCAACGGCGTTCCCGCCCTCTTTAAGCACCTCTAACCCGGCGCGGGTCGCGTAGCTTTCCTGAGAAGACACCATGCCCTGTTTACCCAGTGCTGGATGGAATCTGGCCTTAGATTCATAAATAGGGTCTACCTGAGCTAATACAGGTAGGGAGAAGAACAACAATAGCAGCGGCAGTAGCTTTAATGCAGACATAGCAATACCATATCTTATAGTGAGAAAAGAGTGAAATAGTATTTAGCTAACTGATGAGATTTCGGGTCGGCCCGTCTACGTTTTCAACTACGACGCGACAGGTGCCCAAAATGACTTTAAGATGTGGCAGCCCAAAAAGCTTTACGAATTCATCATATTCATGAATTCTTTGTTAGACTTGGTCCCGCTCATTTTATCTAGCAGGAACTCCATAGCCTCTATGGTGTTCATCGGGCTAAGCACCTTACGGAGGAGCCATACTTTGTTGAGTACCTCTTCGGAAAGTAGAAGCTCTTCTTTCCTCGTACCTGAGCGCTGGATGTCGATAGCTGGGAATACTCTCTTGTCGGCAAGTCTTCTATCAAGATACGCTTCCATGTTACCCGTACCTTTAAACTCTTCAAAGATCACCTCGTCCATACGACTACCGGTATCGATCAGTGCGGTCGCGATTATCGTGAGACTGCCGCCTTCTTCCGTGTTTCTGGCCGCGCCGAAAAACCTCTTTGGTCTCTGAAGCGCGTTTGCTTCCATACCACCGGAAAGCACCCTTCCGCTTGCGGGTGTGACGGTGTTGCTTGCTCGGGCAAGCCTTGTCAGACTGTCCAGCAGTATAACAACATCCTTTCCGTGCTCGACTAACCTCTTGGCTTTATCCAGCACCATGTCCGCAACCTGAATGTGCCTCTGCGGAGGCTCATCAAACGTTGAGCTCACGACTTCACCTACTACGTGGCGGTCCATATCGGTTACTTCCTCGGGTCGCTCGTCGATCAGGAGCACTATGAGTGTTATATCGGGATTGTTCTTGGTTATTGCGTTTGCTATTCTTTGAAGGAGTATTGTTTTACCGGTCCTAGGCGGCGCCACTATGAGCCCTCTTTGGCCCTTACCGATCGGAATAAACATATCCATTACCCGGCTGCAAAATTCATTGGCGTCGTATTCCATATCAATTCTTTCCTCAGGGTGCAGCGGAACCCTGTTTTCAAAAGCGATCCGCTCTCTGCATACCTCGGGGGATTCGAAGTTAACTTCTTCAATCTTAAGTAGTGCAAGGTTTTTCTCGCCTTCCCTCGGGAGCCTTACCTGTCCGCCTACCGTATCGCCGGTCTTCAGGTTAAATGAGCGAATCTGCGATTTTGAGACGTAAATGTCGTCAGGACCAGGGAGATAGCTATATTTTGGCGATCTCAGGAAGCCGTAACCCTCTGAGAGTATTTCGAGTACGCCTTCCGCAAAAATTACCCCTTCTTTCTCACTCTGGGCTTTCAGTATTGCGTACGTGATGTCCTGCTTGGTCATACGCGATACTTCTTCTATTTCAAGATCACGCGCCATTTTCATAAGCTCTGCGCTTTTTCTGCTTCTAAGCTCGTTAAGGTTAAGGAACTGTTTGGATTCTTTTACGATTTCCTTTTCCGATTGTTCTTTCTTTGACGGTACTTTTTTTTCCTGTACCTTTTCTTCTACTGGGGATTTTTCCCGTAATTTGGTAGCTCTAGCCATATGTGTTAAGTCCTCGACCTCTATATATTGGATTTTTTACAGCAATTTCTTCTTACTAAATTTGGAAATGAGAGTCAGTTCTCTTTGAGTTGTAGTAAAAGTAAATAGACACTGTTATTATGCATGCTAAAGACGTATTTTGTCAAGTGAGTTTTTTCGTGGATAATTACAGACGTATTGCTATCAAGGTTTCTTGTTATAATATAGGGTACCAAGTCTAATTTAGCAAGACCAAGGCCGGAGTTTAAAATATATTGCTAATTAGCCGATAATTAGTAATTTACAAACAGGGGTTTTAAATGATTAAAGTTCACAAGATTAAAGCGTTTATAATATTTCTTTTGGCCATAGGCCTGTTGATGCCGCTAAGCTCGCTTGATTCGTGGGCGCAGCCGATGTACACCGAGGTCGAGGCGACATCCCTTGAAGGCGATATATACGTAAACCCTGAATACATAGGCAAAGTGCGCTCTATCAGGACAATCGACCGCAGCGGGCTTTTAGGGGACAGGGTCGAGATAGAATCCAGGATACTGACCGATGACTGGAGAAAATTCAGCCTCCCCTCTGAGTTGTCCGGCGCTTTCGGCGTTATCATCTCGGGAGACAGGGGCATACTGAAAATTTCTCTACCAGGAACCCCGGCTAGCCCGGGCGGCAGTGCGGTATACTCCATCGAAAAGCTCTTAATCGAGTTTGGCACACTTAATACTACCTTTGTATTCCCCGCTCAGAGCATTTTGGAGCCCAGCAAATACCAGATCGGGCTTCTGAATAACAGTGATCAGTCGTTTATCCCCGGCAAGGTAATCATGATGAAATCCGACCAACTTGCGGCGGAATTTCAGAACTTGCCATCGGCAATTGTGAACAGCGGCGGAATGCTGCGTGTTAACGTAACAAAGCCCGACGGAAGCTTCATAAACGCGGAGATTCCGGCATGGGGATACAATATCTTCGTTCCCGAAACGGACGTAGGCAAGCCTGCTTTGATCACGGCAGAAGTGTTCGGGCTCGACCCCGAGGCAAAGATACGTTTTGATTTCAGCTCTCTTGCAGATCAGGTGATTAACCCCTCGACAAAGGTGCTCACAGTAAAGGAAATAAACTCCGGCGCTCCCGTTTCGACCATTACGACCAATAGAGGCGGCCCGCAGCCACTTACTGTGACAGTTAAGAAGGTTCAATAAAGGGCTTTCGGATTGGCGGAAGTTTTAATCTGTCATTCCGGGCACTTGAATTAATACCTGCCCCGGCATCGCTGTGAATCGCTCGCCTCTGCCCCCATCGGGATCTCATCTTTTAATATTTTCCATACCAGCAAGGGGCCAAGGGCACAGAATACCTTGCTAAATCTCTCCCGATGTTATAAAATTCTTATATACTCCATAATAAACATTAATTTTAAGAAATGAGGTGACAGGCCATGTCAGGACATTCTAAATGGGCAAATATAAAACACAGAAAAGCCTCTGTTGACGCCAAGAGAGGCAAGATTTTCACCAAGCTCATCCGTGAGCTTACTGTGGCGGCAAAGCACGGCGGCGGGGATTTAGATTCAAACCCCAGGCTCAGGACTGCGATTAATACAGCCAAGGGCGCTAACATGCCCAACGACACCATCGACCGTGCCATAAAACGCGGCACCGGCGAGATCGGCGGAGACGATTTCCACGAGCTGTCCTACGAAGGCTACGGCCCCGGCGGAAGCGCGGTTCTGGTGCGCACGCTAACAGATAACAAGAACAGAACAGTCTCTGATATAAGAAGAATATTTACCAAGCACGGCGGGAACCTTGGGGAGAACGGCTGTGTCGCGTGGATGTTCGATATGAAAGGCCGGATCGCGTTTGAGAAAGATAATGTTGACGAAGAGCAGGTATTTGACCTCGTGCTCGATGCCGGAGCCGACGACGTTGTCACCGAAGACAGCGAGCTAGTGGTTATAACCCCGCCCGAGGAGATAGAAGCGGTTAAATCAGTACTTGATGAAGCGGGTCTTAAGTATGAAAACGCCGAGGTTACGATGATCCCGGAGAATAATGTTAAGATCGAAGGAAAAGAAGCGGAGCACATGATCCGCCTCATGGAAGCGCTTGAGGAAAGCGACGACGTTCAAAACGTCTATTCTAACTTTGATATTCCCGAAGAATTGATTGAAAGCCTGACATAATATGAGGGTAATCGGAATAGACCCCGGCTCCAGGATTTGCGGCTACGGGGTGCTTGAGGTCCGAAACGGCGATATAGCTCACGTAGCTAGCGGAAGTATTGCGCCCAAATCGACCCTGGAAATGCCTCAGAGGCTAAAGATCATATACGAAGGGCTTGTCGATGTAATAACAGAGCACAGGCCCGAGGCTATATCCATAGAAGATATATTCTTTGCAAAAAACGCCCGGAGCGCGATAAAACTGGGTCAGGCGAGGGGGGTCGCGCTGCTAGCGGCTTCAACTTCAGGGGTTACCATCCACGAATACTCACCAACAAAGGTAAAGCTCGCGCTTACCGGAAGGGGTAGGGCTAACAAAATGGAGATGCAGAGGATGCTTACATCTATATTGGGAATATCCGACTTCGAGAGCCCAGACGCCTCGGACGCCGTGGCCATAGCGCTCTGTCACATCCACCTTTCACGCATAGAAAGCAGGCTCGGAGCCGAGTTTGTCAAACCAAGGCGAAAGAGGAGGCGTTTTACACTAGATGATCTCCCTTCTTAGAGGCAGGATCGCCCGAAAAGAGCTTGGAAGCGTCATCGTTGACGTCGGCGGCGTTGGTTATGGAGTAACGGTACCCCTTTCCACATTTTACCGTCTCCCCGAGATTGGCGGCGATGCCGAATTAATTATCCACACGCACATGAAGGACAGCGGGATCGAGCTCTTCGGCTTTCTGAACGAGGACGAGAAAGCAGTTTTTAACCTCCTCATCGGAGTATCGGGTGTAGGTCCCAAGCTTGCAATCAGCATACTGTCCAATGTCGATCCGGGGGAATTCGCCTCAGCTGTTGCTTCAGGGGAGCTCCAGAAAAAGAAGATTCCAGGCATAGGGCCAAAACTCGCCTCCAGGCTTCAGAACGAGCTAAAGGACAAAGTGCCCAAGCTGAGCATATCTGAAGATACCAAGAGAGAGGGCACCATAGCGGGGGACGTGATCTCTGCGCTCCTTAACCTTGGCTATAAAAAGAATGAGATAGACGAGCAAATTAAGCAGCTTGATGAAATCGCCTCAAGAGAAAACGATATAGAAAAAGCGCTCAGAGAGTCGTTGAAACTGATGAAGAATATTTCTTAACCGGTCATTCCGGGCTGAATCATATTTTAATTCACTTCTGACTATTATTTTAATCACGGAATATATATATTAATGGGGACAGAGGCGAGCGTAGTAGTGCGATGCCCGCAGGAATAAAAACAAATCATGAACGAAAGAATCATAACCCCCGATGGTCAGGAAGAGGACGTACAATTCGACGTCAACCTCAGACCCTCGCACCTTAAAGACTACCTGGGCCAGGTTAAGATAAAGGAGAAGGTGGGGATATTTATAGAGGCCGCAAAGCGCCGTAATGAGGCGCTCGACCACGTGCTCCTGTACGGCCCGCCCGGGCTGGGAAAAACGACCCTCGCGCACATAGTGGCAAACGAGCTTGGGGTCAGAATTTACTCCACCTCCGGCCCGGTCATAGAAAGGGTAGGCGATCTTGCCTCTATTCTGACTAACCTTGAAGAGAAGGACGTCCTCTTTATAGACGAGATTCACAGGCTCAATCGAATCGTGGAAGAGTACCTCTACTCTGCAATGGAAGACTACAAGATAGACATAATGATCGGCGAAGGCCCCACGGCAAAGTCGATGAAAGTGAGCGTGAACCACTTTACGCTCATTGGGGCTACGACAAGGACAGGTCTTCTGACATCTCCGCTACGCTCCAGGTTCGGCGTCGATCTCAGGCTCGACTACTACAATTCGGGCGAGATAGAGGGGATTCTTAAGCGCTCGGCAAAGATACTCAGCGTTGATGCCTCACCAAAAGGAGTTCAGGAGATTTCCTGCCGCGCCAGGGGTACACCCAGAGTCGCTAACAGGCTGCTAAAGAGGGTAAGGGACTATGCCGAGGTAAAGGCGGATGGGAACGTTACGGAAGATGTGGCAATCCGGGCGCTCGATATGCTCGAGGTGGATAATCTTGGCCTTGATGGCCTCGACAGGATGATACTTGAGACAATAATTGAAAAATTCAGGGGAGGCCCCGTGGGCATCGATACCCTCTCCGCAGCGGTAAGTGAGGAAAGGGACACTATCGAAGACGTATACGAGCCGTATTTGGTACGTGAAGGCCTATTGGTTAAAACCCCAAGAGGTAGAGAAGTCACCCCTCTTGCCTACGACCACCTCAACATCGCCCCTCCCCACATGCAGAAAGGCTTATTTAGAGAGTGAGTTAGATAACCGTCATTGCGAGGCTCCAAAGGAGCCGCGGCAATCCCTTCCAATCTCGGCAACATATAACCCGCGCACTCTGCTTGTCTCGCCGTAGCTTTAGCGTAGGCGGAAGGCTCTCGAAGGATAACACCTTACATTCCCTCCTTTGGAAAAGGAGGGTTAGGGTGGATTTAAAAAATCCGCTCACCCTGAGGCTCTCGAAGGGTGAATAGTCTCCGGCATGCATATATAGCGTTAAGAAAATGGATGAAGTAAGCGTTAAAAACTTCACACGGGGTGTGGGCGGAATTGTGATGTTTAGCGTGAATAAGCTATTTTTAGTTATTTTATGTCCAGTCGGTGATTTTTGCTTCTTTTGATCATGCAAAAGAAGAGGAATATATCTGTGTATTTAAAAAGAGAAATTGGCTATTGAGTAAGCGGTATCTCTCTTATAAGCTCGTCCCAGTGCTCTACAGTTATGAGGTCAATCTCCTTTCTCGGGGTCTTGTAACCCTCTTCGTTAGGGAAGAGTTTTGTGTAAACCACATCCCTCATCTCAAGCCACTTATCGAGTGCAGCGTAGTTTGGGAACTTTACGACCGTCTTGTACGTCCATAACGGGTCCAGAGTATGCACTCTCTGCGAGTAGAGCTTATATTCTTCCGTGATTATCCCCATCTTCCGCATCTCTTCCCAGAAGGGATATAGTTTCTCCCTGTACACTTTAAGAAATTTCTCCGTATTCTCAGGCTTTACAACGTAAAAACTCTCTTCTATGACAACGGTATATCTGTTTTCCTCTGAGAAAGTAGGTTGAGGGGACAGAAGATAAAGTGAAATTATAGTTAGCATGGTTACGGTTAAGATTCTTGTCATCACGCGCCTCCTTTTTTTGAGCCTGGATTATATATTCTCTTGGTACCGGGATTAATGATAATATATTCTCCCCTCAAAATCTAACCGGCGGATTTAAACCGCTTGGGCTTTCATAATCGCTGTTGATTTTACATATTATGTATGGAACACTTTAGATCAAAGCTAAGATGTAGCTCATTCGTAATAATCTCAAGTGTTGAATATCATTAATGTTCAATCCTAAATCTAACTTATCAGCGGGTAAACTAGCATGACAAACTGGATATCTTTCGTGTTGCAGGCGCAGGCGCAGACCACAGGGGAGCAGATGAAAGTAATGACCCTCGTCTCTCATGCGGGCCCTGTTGTAAAAGCGGTTCTTCTTATTCTCCTTTTCATGTCTGTAGTATGCTGGACCATAATGTTCTCAAAGTACTTTGTACTGAGAAAAGCGACCCGGAGCTCGGACAAATTCCTCGATCTTTATAACGCAAGCGGTAATTTCGGGAACCTCTATTCCTCGACCAAGCACATTGGCGGGCCGATTGCAGAAGTGTTCAGGGCGGGCTACACGGAGATACTTAAAATCAAGAGGGCGAGCGGCTCGGGACAAAATCCCGAGGGCGGAGCGAGCACCACCGATATGACGTCAAATGAGCTCGGTATGATCGAGCTTGTGGAGAGGGCGCTGAACAGGACTATGTCCTCAGAAACCTCCAAGCTTGAAAGCTCGCTTACTTTTCTGGCTACCACCGGAAGCGCGGCCCCTTTTATTGGGCTATTCGGCACCGTCTGGGGCATCATGACATCATTCATAGGGCTAGCGGGCAGTGAAGGCGTCCCCACACTGCAGGCAGTTGCGCCCGGCATAGCCGAGGCTCTCATAGCGACCGCAATCGGACTTGCGGCGGCCATACCGGCAGTTATAGCGTATAACTACTTCGTAAGCCGCGTAAAGCGCATAGACGTTGAAATGGAGCACTTTTCATCCGAATTTTTAAATATTGTGGATAGATATATAAAGAAGGTGTAATAGAGCAATATGGGAATGCAGACTCCGAAACAAGGCGGCCGTACAGTAATGGCCGAGATAAACGTAACGCCGTTTGTAGACGTTATGCTCGTTCTCCTGGTCATATTTATGGTAACGACGCCAATCCTTTACCAGGGTGTTGATGTAAAACTCCCTAAGACCGAGTCTAAGTCAATGCCCTCCATAGACCGCGATAAGAAAGTCGTGGTTACTTTAAACGGCGACGGTGAGATATACATAGAAAAGAAGCAGTACACGCTCGATGAGCTCAGAGTGGAAGTCAGGATGCTTATGAGCTCGCAAGGTAAAGATATAGAGACCGAAAACGTTTTTTTAAGGGCCGATACCTCGGTCCCTTACGGCACGGTCGTAGAGGTGATGTCCGAGATCAGAAACGCCGGTATTACCAATCTTGGGCTTATCACGGAGCCTGTGCCTAGAAATTAGCCAGAGGCAAGCAGTGGAATATGAAAAGATCCG
>Ga0209633_10002191_pt1 | contig 19174 bp, 17 predicted proteins | sample Cruoilmetagenom1_FD_187290 | JGI IMG/M metagenome (GOLD analysis project Ga0209633, IMG submission 187290) | Oil polluted marine microbial communities from Coal Oil Point, Santa Barbara, California, USA - Sample 1 (SPAdes) (version 2) | ecosystem: Environmental > Aquatic > Marine > Oil seeps ... | reverse complement strand
AGAAACACCACAATTGCGAGGGCGGTACCGTCCTACTGCCACGCGCACACCGCTAGGTGCGAAAAGCCGCACCCGTACGGCGTCGCTACGAGCGACTTCTCCTACGGCGTCGCCACGAGCGCCGGTGCCCCAACCGGTTCTGAGACGTCCGCGCCGTCAGGCACCCGTTCAAATAAATCCGGTACGCACAGCTTCCGTAAAACCGGACGTGCAGCCCTCTGGCGGCTTTCACGTTCAAATTGGTGCTTATGATACCAAACGTGAGGCGGAATTAAAGATTATGGAAGTGAGCCACCGTCTCGGTGGTGCGCTGAGTGGGCATCGGGCTTTGACCATGAAGTTTAATCTCAAGAACCGGAAACTCTTTTACCGGGCACGATTTGCCGGATTTGACCGCGAACGGGCCTCGTCCATGTGTAACCGGATTAAAGCCGCGCGTTTTGATTGTCTGGTTATGCGGGCTGAATAGGTAGAGCATTTCAGTTTTTGACCAAATCTCCTTACTTTTTTCGGACCCGACTTTGATCTACCCCGCCCTGTCCACCCGATGAAATGGTACTTATGGTGGTCAGGCCAGGAAAGATTGTGTTTTCATCTAAATCTGAAGGAGTCTTGCCCCACTCAACACCTGGACGCATATGTAAAAATGCGCAGAGGATTACACATCTACTCTGCATATTCTGGCGTGGTGATTTTCAAGAACATATGGGAATGGTGAGCCCGACAGGGATCGAACCTGTGACCCATTGATTAAAAGTCAATTGCTCTACCAACTGAGCTACGGGCCCCCAAATACCATATGTCTTAGGAAGTGGCATAGATTACCACTAATCGCAATTACTTCGCGCACTTTCGATGGTGAAAACAGCGATCATTGCAAGCGAATGTGATTCGCCCGCATTTCAATTGCGACCGGATATCTAGCAGAGTTGTTCGATCAAATCCACCCCGATATGTAAAAACTTTGCGAATTTATAGCGATTAGTTGGAGATCAGCATTTTGGCTTAAAGTTATTAGTGATTTCAATGCAGGTTCATAGCCGCTGGGATCAAGGTTACGCTGCCGAATTTAAGATAGAGATCGGGCAAAATACCTATATGGTGGGCACAACTTTTCTGCGTAGAACTCTTTCCCCGGACCCAAAATGGAACATGTGAAACTCGACAAGAAATCTCTGCGTCTGCGCGCCATTATGATGATGGTGCTCGCGATCATTGTATTTTCTTGCCTGGATGCGACCGCCAAATATCTCGTCACCATCGTTAAAATACCGGTGATGCAAGTGATTTGGCTGCGCTTCGCCGGTCATGTGTTATTGGCGCTGGTATTTTTTGGACCGCGAAACACGCCAAACCTGCTCAAAAGTGAAAAACCATTACAGCAATGGCTGCGCTCGTTATTGATGCTCGGGGCAACTGCGTTTAATTTTGCAGCTGTTGAATATCTCCGCCTTGATCAGACCGTCACCATATTTTTTCTCACGCCGTTAATCGTTGCAGCCCTGGCTGGGCCAATTCTTAACGAATGGATTGGATGGCGCCGCCTCACCGCAATCACTGCCGGCTTTTGGGGTGTTATTCTCGTGGTGCGGCCCGACATTGGTGGCATTCACTGGGCGGTATTTTATTCGTTCGCGGCCACCCTTTGCTATGCGCTTTACAATATCTCGACCCGATGGCTTGTGGCACACGATCCCGAAAATGTGACCCAGTTTTATTCGCCATTGGTTGGTTTCGTCGTGATGGTACCCTTCGCATTCAATGATTGGATCTGGCCTGAAGGTCCATTTATCTGGTTGCTCATTGCGGTGCTCGGGATAACGGGGGGGATCGGCCATTGGCTTCTGATCAAGGCACATCAATCGGCGCCCGCCCCCATATTGGCCCCATTTGTCTATGTGGGATTGATTGCCATGACGATATTCGGCTATCTCATTTTTGGTGATGTGCCGGATGTCTGGACGCTTGGAGGGGCGAGCATCATCATCTCATCAGGGCTTTATCTTCTCTACCGTGAACGCATGGTTAGTTAAAATTCACCCGGTTCGATTTCAAGCCTTTTGCCGCCAAGGCCCTCAAAACTAGTGGTGCGACAGGTCAACATGAGCACCTGATGATGAAGAGCTGCCTCTGACAATGCTTCGAACATTTTGCTCATGCGTGTGTCATCGGAATAAATAAGCGCGTCATCCAGGATAAGAGGGAGGGCTGCGCCCTGATCTGCCAGCAGGCGACCAAAGCCAAGACGGGCGAGAAGCGAGATTTGCTCCTGTGTTCCCTGGCTAAGTTTGGCATGCTCCTCACGGCGGCCATTGCGATGGATGTTTGCGACCGCAAAGCGATCACTTAGATCAAAAGTTCCGCCCGGGAAGAGCATGTTAAAATATGGTTCAATACGTTTCACAACAGGTTCAAGATAGCTCTCGCGAATTTCCAGCGTGGCGCGCTCAAGCTCACTGTTCAAGAGCTGCATTGCGGCAATATCCGCCGCATATTTTTTTACGCGCTCATCGAGCTTCCCGACCTCAGCCTCAAGCGCAGAGAGCCCCGCTGGGCTGCTCATATTGCCGATCTGCGCTTGCGTTGCGCTGAGAGCAGCCACATCTTGCTGCAGTTTCTGGATTTTCTGTTCATGCGCTTTTTGGGCATTGCGTGCCGCAGCCAATTCAATTTCAAGCTGCGCCTTTTGTGTACCGTCCGGTGCCTGTTCGCGCAGTGAATGGGTCAGCGTAACGGCCTCTGACTGCTCACGGCTTTGGGTTTCCAACAGCTGATCAAGCTCAATGAGGCGCGCCGATTTTGCGTCGTCGCTGCCGGGCAGCTTTCCTTCAAGCGCCTCAAACTCGCGTTGTCTCGCGCGCAACTGAACATCGAGCTCAACAAGCCTGGTTTGTGCCTGACCATTGACCTCGTGCGCTTTGCGAAAATCAACGGCCAGCTGTTCTTCGTTTTTGGCAAGAATTGCCTCGTCTTTTGCGATTTCCTCACGGGTTCTCAACGTTTTCTCTTCCCCGTGCCCTGCGAAAATCGTCTGCGTTTCATTGAGTATAGCCCCGATTTTTGCCTGTTCGGCTAAAAGACCATCCAGGCCATTGGGGGCGACGGCATCGAGGCGCGCTGTGATTGTGCTTTTTTCGACTTTTAGTTCCTGGAACCTGTGCAATGTGTTTTGCGCGTCTTTAACGCTCGGTTGATCGACCGTATCGAGGAGTTCCTGAAGCCTGGTCTTATGGGTATTGATATCAGCCAACATATCATCATGTGCCGCCATTGGACCCGGATCGACCTCTATCTGACCGACGCCTGCAATGTCGAGCGTGACCGGTTCATGGGCATCAATAACAGCACCGCCCTCAAGTACCCTTCCGCCCAATCGAATAGCGTCAGATACGCCGTCATTATAGCGGACACGAACTTTCGTGATCACCGCATCCAGGCGATCCTCAAGCCGGGCAATGGCGCGTTCCTCGCTTTCCATGGCGCGCAGGCTGTCAGCTGTCACAGGCGTCAAAGCTTTCAGCGCATTGGAAATCTCATTGAGTGCTGCGACCTCGCGCTCCGCGTTCTCGATATGCTGGTCGAGAGCTTCAAGTCGTGTTTTTTGAGTTGTATGACCTTCAATCGCATGCAGGTGCCGTGCCTCCATGCTCAGTGCTGCGCGTTTACCTTTTAGCTCAGGTGCCAATTCCTCAAGTGCGTCGAGTTGCTGCCGGGCCTCCTCGACAGCGTTTGCGGCTTTTTCCCGTGCCTGCCGTCCCTCTGCCAACGCCGGACGCAAACTGGCTAATTGCTCAAGAGCATCGCCAAATTTTCGGCGCTCAATTTTTGCCTGATCAAACAGAAGTGCTAAATGTTCGAGACGGGCATCCGCACCCTGCAATTTAAGTGCGGCCTCGCGCGCCTGGCCAAATTCTTTTTCGGCATTGGCCACGCGCAAGGCGATCGCATCGCGCACATTTGGCGCGCCCTCCAACTTGAGTGCAGCCTTCGTTGCCTCAAGCGTCTCGCCGATTTTTTGGGCCTCGGCCAATCCATTGCGGGCATGGCCGAGTTTTCTCATTGCCTCAACGTGCGCCTCAATCACTTCCTTGTATGCGCCCGTTGGCTGACCACGACTTCGGGTAATGAGGGTGGCCAGATCCTGTCCGATCAACTCCATCATACGCCGCGCTTTTGAACCGCCACCAATATCGATAACATCGCGCTCAATGAGTGCGCGCAAGACATTGCTTTCATCATCTTTAAGCTCCATCGGGTGCAGGCTGGCACCCTGGGACAGCCAAAGAAGTCCGGTTTTGTCGCGTCCGCCGGATTTTGCCCCGAAAAGTTCTTCCAGTGCAGCCTCAACCTCGTCATTGCGGGCGATGACGCCCTGACCGCCTGGTCCCGATGATGAGAGTTCGGCCTGGGCTTTGGATAAAAACTGTTTGCGGAGACGGTAGGTGATATCAGCCACCTCAAATTCCACCTCAATGCGCGGTGCGCCACCTCCATAAGGCACGCGCGGTCCCAGTGCCGTTTTTGGTCCGCCACGGGTTGAGAGTTTTTCAGAGAAGACAACCTTTAGCGCATCAAGCAGCGTCGACTTGCCAAGCTCATTGGGACCGGCAAGAACATCGAGCCCGCCCGAAAAGCTCTCAACCCGCACGGGAGTGTCAAAGCAGCCGAATTCTGCCACGCGAAGGGCCTTGATCTTCATGACTTCACTCCGCTTTCAAGTCGGGCCAGGTAAACAAAAAGACGTTTAAGGGCCGCACCACTTGTCTCCTTGTCGCTTTCGCCCGCCGCCTCATTGAGCTCGCTCAAGCGCATCGCCGCAAGGTGGAGGGTTGGGTCTGATTTTAAACTCTCAAGATCGCTGCCGAGAACACGTGTCTCAAGGCGCTTTTCATTGCGAATGAGCGCACCATAAGTCCCGCCAAGCCTGATCAGCTCCTGATCCAGCCTGCCGTAAGCTTCAGGGGATATGGTTCCTCTAAGACGAAATTTGAGGAGGAGGAGATCGGGCTCTGACGCGAGATCATCAAGCCCCCCATGGATGAGATTTTGATCAAAATCAGCTGCGATCTCGATTAATCGCTCGTGCCAATAATATTGCCCGACTTTAATCCGCTCAACGCGGGGGAAGGAGCCCTCTCCATCAAGCTCAACACTCAAGACAAATCCCGGATCGTTTTGCATGAAGCTGTCAGGCTCAGGTGTGCCTGAATAATATGTGCGGGGGTCGATTTCCTTCAGCCCATGCCAATCGCCAAGTGCCAAATAGTCGAGTTGAGCCTTTTGCGCGCGGTCCTTGTCAATCAGCACTGACGCCTCTGCACCAAAATCGGCGACCGAACCATGGGCCAGGCCGATGCGGATATTATGCGCGCCTGATTGGCCACTATCCATCCACCGAGTTGGGTCGTCGGTGGCCGTTCGCGACATTAAAGGCGACACGAGGAGATCAATGCCGTCCGCGATTTCGTGAATACCGGGCTCACTATAGAGGCGGACATTACTGGGCAGGCCGTCCTTGATGATCGGCCCCCAGATTGAACCACTGACAGCATCGTGGTTGCCGGGAATGAGATGCCAGATGAGGTCCTTGCTGGATTTCAGCTTGGCGATGGGTTGCTGGTAGACGGAAGGATCTGCCCCTTCGCGGTCAAATATGTCTCCGGCTACAAGAATATGCACGGCCCCCCTGTCACGGGCCGACTGGGCGATGCGTTCAATGACTGAAATGCGGGCGGCCCGAAGGCGTGCTGCCGTTTCGTCATCAAACGCACCAAACCGTTTGCCGATCTGCCAGTCGGCTGTGTGAATGAATTTAAAAGTCACTGGCTAAATTCCCGCGCGTAAATGCATGGTGCCCGAATCCTTTAGCGGAATCAGACATAAAACATTAAAAGTGTTCTATATTTGTTCTCAACCATCAGGTCAAGCCCGTGCGCGTTCTTCTCCACAGTCAGCTTTTCATCGCCCAAATGCGTTTCTCTACAAGGCAAAGCCCTGAAAATTTTGAGTAATTTGGGCCGGTGCAGAGCAATGCGTCTGACATGCAATGGGTGAAAACGATGTCTGTTGTGGTGGTGAACAGGCGGGAAAATGTTTTACAAAACCCGGTGTTTCGCAAAATAATTTGGCCCATACCGTCACTTATAACAACAGATGTTTTTTGCGAAGAAATTGCGATTTAATAGAAAATAAATTCTATTTTTAGGATTGCTGTTGAGTAATTTAGAATTTAATTCTATTTATTTCTTCAGCGCAGTCGCTGATGCACGATATCTCAGTTCTAACTTTCCGTGCCGGACGAAAATTATCAGCTAATATTTCAGGACCCATATTGTGCAATGACGCAGATGCTTCAAATATCACACATAGCCGATATCATGAGCGGTGATGCTGGCGATGATCTCGGTTCATCAAAGCTCAATCGCCACGCCATGCGGTCACTTGAATACGCCATTACCGAACTTTTTACGACAAAGATTGCTCTGGTTTCGTCCTTTGGCTCGGCCTCCGTGGTGCTTCTTCATATGGTGTCGGAAATCCAGCCCGATCTGCCGGTACTTTTTATCGACACAGGCAAGCTCTTCCCCGAAACCCTCAATTATCGTGACACGCTGGCGACACGGCTGGGGTTGAGCAATATTGTGTCCGTCGCGCCAGATATTGCTGCATTAAACGAAACAGACCCTGATGGCTCGCTTTGGCAATCTGGTCCAGATCTGTGTTGCGCTATGCGTAAAACGGCCCCTCTGGCGGCGGCGATTGAGCCTTATTCGGCATGGATATCGGGGCGCAAGCGCTACCAGAACGGTCAACGTCAACAGCTTTCCGTGTTTGAACAGGATGACGACAAGGTGAAAATTAATCCGTTGTCGTTTTGGACGGCGCGAGATGTTCAGGAATATATCAGCGCTCATGGCCTGCCGGTGCATCCACTGATCGCCAAAGGCTATCCTTCAATTGGCTGCGCGCCCTGCACCTCGCCGGTGAAGTCAGGAGAAGATGAGCGTGCTGGTCGTTGGCGCGGCCAGTCCAAAACAGAATGCGGCATTCATTTCACCGTTAACAAAGCTAATGAGATTTCATCACCTAATGGGTCCGATGATGGACAGAGGAGAATTAAATCATGGGCGTGATCAAGGTACGCGATCGGGAAGGAACGCTTCATAGTCTGGATGCCATTGAAGGCTGGCGTGTGATGGAAATCCTGCGCGACCACGGCATGGGCATCGAAGGCTTGTGCGGCGGCGCTTGTGCCTGTGCCTCCTGCCATGTGCATGTGTCACCTCAGTGGCTCACCCGTATTCACCCGAAGCGCGACGATGAAGAGGAAATGCTCGATGAGGTTGCTGTCTTGAGCGAAAAATCCCGCCTCTCATGTCAGATCATTTATGGCGCGGAACTGGATGGACTTGAACTTGAACTCGTTAAACAGGAGGCCTGAACAATGGCCAAAGAAAATTCAGACACCCATGTCTTAACTGCCAACCGCCTGACTGACGGCATTGTCGTCTTCTGGAATGAGGAGCAAAAATGGGTTGAGCAGATTAATGAGGCTGACACCGCGACAGATCCGGAATGGATCGGCTATCTCAAAAAAGTTGGTGAGGTGGCAGAAGCGCGGAACATTATTGTTGAGCCATATCTTGTTGCCGTTTCGCGCAATGAGGGCGTGATTGAGCCTCTGCATATACGCGAGAAATTCCGAACCCTCGGCCCGTCCGTCCGCTCTGATCTCGGCAAACAAGCAGCTGCTGTGTCTGATGAACGGTTATTGATAGCGGCTGAATGAAAGCATAAAGAGCATGTATATCTACGATCAATTCGACCGAGAATTTGTCCTCGAACGCGTGGCGCAATTGCGCGATCAGGTGCGGCGGCGCCTGACCGGCGAACTTAACGAAGAGGAGTTCCGTCCGCTTCGCTTGCAAAACGGTGTCTACCTCCAGCTGCATGCCTATATGCTTCGGGTGGCTATTCCATATGGCACATTATCGTCAAAACAAATGCGGGCGCTGGCGGATATTTCCGAAACCTATGACAAGGGCTATGGGCATTTCACCACCCGTCAGAATATTCAGTTTAACTGGCCAGCACTCAGCGACATTCCGGAGATTTTGGAAAAGCTGGCGGACGTGGAAATGCACGCCATCCAGACGAGCGGCAACTGCATTCGCAATGTCACGTCTGACCCTTACGCTGGTGTCGCATCGGATGAGTATGAGGATCCGCGTATTTTTGCGGAATTCATCCGTCAATGGTCGACCTTGCATCCGGAATTTGCCTTCCTGCCGCGCAAATTCAAGATCGCCATAACAGGTGCGGCTGAGGACAGGGCCGCAATTGCTTTTCATGATATCGGGCTCCGGCTCAAACCAAATGATTTGGGCGAAATCGGTTTTGAGGTGCATGTCGGCGGCGGTATGGGGCGCACGCCGATGATAGGCCAGGTCATCAAGCCGTGGCTGGCAAAATCAGAAATCCTTGATTATCTCCAGGCCGTCATGCGGGTTTATAATCTGCACGGCAGGCGGGACAATAAATATAAGGCGCGGATCAAGATACTCGCCCATGAGCTTGGTCTTGAAAAATTAAGCGAAGAGGTTGATGCGGAGCACCGGAAGATTGGCGTTCAGGGCTCATCTGAACGGCAGATTATCGACCTTAAGGAGATCGACCGCATTGCGGAGTATTTCGCGAGCCCCGACCTCGACACCCAAAGCGCCACTCTGACAGATAAATCGGTTGGGCTTAATGACCCTGATTATCTCTTGTGGAAATTGATTAATCTGACGGAGCATCGTCATCCCGATTACGCCATCGTCAACATATCCTTGAAACCTTATGGTGGCATTCCCGGTGATGCGAGTGCAGATGAGATGCGCACCGTGGCGGACATCGCCGAGCAATTTTCCTTGAGCGAAATCCGCGTCGCACACACACAGAACCTCGTACTTCCATATGTACGAAAGGCTGACCTGCCCGCGCTATGGCGTGCCCTCAAGGCGTCCGGGCTTGAAACGCCAAATAAAGGTCAGGTCAGCGATATCATCGCCTGCCCCGGGCTCGATTATTGCGGACTTGCGACGGCCCGTTCCATCCCCATCGCGCAGGCCATATCCAACCGGTTTAAGGAGAACGGGCTTGAGCGGGAAATAGGCAAGGTCAAGATCAAAATTTCAGGTTGCATCAATGCTTGCGGCCATCATCATGCTGGTCACATTGGCATATTGGGTCTGGAGAAAAATGGTCAGGAATATTACCAGATCACGCTTGGTGGTGAGGACGCGGATGGTGCTGCCATTGGCAAAATCATCGGACCTGGCTTTTCATTTGCGCAAGTGCCTATGGTGGTCGAGGATATCCTGAAAACCTATCTGGATAATCGGGAGCGCGGCGAGGAATTTATCGACACGCTCAGGCGCGTTGGGGTCAACGCCTTTAAGGAGGATATTTATGCCGATCATTAGAGACGGAAAAATAATTGAAGATCATTGGCTGACAATCCGCGATGAGGACGAGATTCCAGACGCGGGCGACATTATTCTTTCACCGGAACATGCGCTTGACTATGTGGCCATGGGCAGGCGGCACAAGGGTCGTCTCGGCGCGCGCATCAAGAGTGACGCAAACCCTGAAACCCTTGGACCTCTGCTCGACAAGATCGACCTTATTGAGCTTGAATTTTTGAGCTTCACCGATGGTCGCGCCTATTCACAGGCCACCCAGTTGCGCCAGCACCTCGGTTTTAAAGGTGAAATTCGTGCGCGCGGCAATATCCTTGTTGATCAATTGCAATTCATGCGCCGTTGCGGTTTTGACAGTTTTGAAATCACTGACAAGCGGCATTTCAAGGTTTGGCAGAAGACATATGCAGATCTCAACCACGCCTATCAACGGCGGGCGCAGCCGAATGATCTCACAGGCATACGCAAAGCGCGGGCGGGATGAAACGGACTCTCTATAGCTACTAAGTACTCAGCGCCTCGGCGTGATGGCGGAGATGATCATCCATAAAGGTCGATATAAAATAATAGCTGTGATCATACCCCTCCTGTCGGCGTATTTGAGCATCTTGTCCGGCATCGCGACAGGCGCTTTCCAACAATTCAGGCCTGAGCTGCTCTATTAAAAAACCATCAGCCATGCCCTGATCAACCAATATACGCCCGGCCATTTTGTGCCCGGAGCCGATCAGCGCCACCGCATCATATTGCGCCCAGTCATCCCGGTTGGCACCAAGATAGCCGCCAAAAGCCTTCTCTCCCCAGGGAACTTGTGAGGGGGCGACAATTGGTGCAAAGGCTGAAATCGAACGAAAATTTTCGGGGTTTCTAAGGCCGATGACGAGCGCACCGTGCCCGCCCATAGAATGGCCGAATATGCCTGCCCGACCATTATCGACCGGGAAATTATCTTCGATCAGTTTAGGTAATTCCTCAACCACGTAGGAATACATCCTGAAAGTGGCCGACCACGGTGCCTCGGTCGCGTCCACATAAAAGCCGGCACCCGCGCCAAAATCATAAGCATCATCCTCGCCCGCGTAACCAGTGCCGCGCGGACTGGTATCGGGGCAAACAATCGCCAGTCCCAATTCAGCGGCCATGCGTTGAAACCCGCCCTTGGTGGTGACATTATCTTGAGAGCAAGTGAGACCGCTAAGGTAATAAAGGACCGGCACCGAACCCGACCCGGCCGCGGCTTGCGGTGGCACAAAAACACTGAATTCCATATCGCCGGACACTTTTGATGATGGATGGGTATAGACGCCCTGCACGCCGCCAAATGATTTTACTTCAGATTTTGTTGTAATACTCATATCGCACCTATCTCCGATAGTGAGGACTAGCGCCCCGCCCTTAAAATTCAATCACAGTGCGAATGCTTTCGCCCGCATGCATCAAATGAAATGCGTCGTTAATATCTTCGAGCGGTAATTTATGGGTAATGAGATCATCAATATTGATTTTACCGTCCATATACCAATCAACGATTTTTGGCACATCCGTGCGCCCGCGCGCGCCACCAAAAGCCGTACCGCGCCAAACCCGGCCGGTCACCAGCTGGAAAGGACGTGTGCTGATTTCTTGCCCCGCACCCGCAACACCAATTATCATGCTTTCACCCCAGCCTTTATGGCAGCACTCCAAAGCATCACGCATGACGTCTACATTACCGATGCACTCAAAGCTATAATCAGCCCCGCCACCAGTTAGCTCGACCAAATGATCTACAAGCGATCCCTTGACCTCGCTTGGGTTGACAAAATCGGTCATGCCGAATTGTGTCGCAATCTCCTTGCGCGCCGGATTAAGGTCAACGCCTACGACCTTGTTTGCGCCAACCATTCGCGCACCTTGAATGACATTGAGCCCAATGCCCCCAAGCCCAAACACCACCACATTTGATCCCGGCTCAACTTTCGCATCAAACGCCACCGCACCAACCCCCGTGGTAACGCCGCAGCCAATATAGCAGATCTTGTCAAAAGGCGCGTCCTTGCGCACTTTCGCCAAGGCAATCTCAGGCATCACCGAATAATTCGAAAAAGTCGAGCAACCCATATAGTGCAACACCGGCTTGCCCTTATAAGATAACCGGCTGGTGCCGTCTGGCATCACGCCGCGGCCCTGGGTTTCGCGGATTGACTGACAAAGATTGGTTTTGGGATGGAGGCAATAATCGCATTCCCGGCATTCTGGTGTGTAAAGAGGAATAACATGGTCGCCAACCTCAACCGAGGTGACGCCCGCCCCCACTTCGGCCACAACGCCCGCCCCTTCATGACCAAGCACCACCGGGAACATGCCTTCAGGATCGTCACCCGACAGGGTAAAAGCATCCGTGTGGCAAACACCGGTTGCTTTCATTTCCACCAGCACTTCACCGGCTTTTGGCCCCTCAAGGTCAAGCTCGACAATCTCCAAAGGTTTTCCAGCTTCAAAAGCCACCGCTGCGCGAGTTTTCATATGCATAAATCCTTGTTTATCCGTTTAAAAATACGCGCTCATTTGCGCTTGAATTCCTGTGATGTCTATATCCGCAAGCCACATATATCCATAGGCCTATCAGCCTACGCAGGCTAAACAATGTGACACGCAGTCACCCTCAAAGGATGGGGTAATTCGTTGGTAATTTAAGAGGTAAATTTACCGCCCATGGTTCAAGCGCAAACCCTTCACCATGAGGTGGAGGGGAATGAGAGGCGTCACGAAGACTTCCTCATCCTGAGTGGTCATTTGCTTCGCAATTGACCTGCTCGAAGGATGAACCCGCACGACCATTTTAGCCCAGATTAAACTAGCTGCTTACCTAGAAATACCAATGTCCGGTCTCGCTCGTCCCAGCGCTCCCGGGCGACTTCCACAAAACCGCAAGCCCGGTAAAAGCCGATATTTTCCGCCCCGACGCGCGTGACAACGTGACAGCCTGCAACACCGCTCTTCACGCACTGAGTTGTATAGGTGTCAATTAGCGCGCGGCCAATTCCGGTTCCGCGAGCATTGGGAGCAGTATTGATATGCAGTTGCGCAGGATATTTTTCGCTAGGCTCAACAAACAATTTGAAATATTCGATATTGGAAAATAGCGGCGTTTGAGCCGGGTTGTCGAGGCATCCCGCCAGATAGCCCAAGAGCTCCCCTCTGTCGGAAAGGGCTAAAAAAAACTCGTTCGGATAATGCGTGATATAGCGTCCGAGCCATGTCTCCCGGAAGGCCGCCTTCTCATCTGCAGACGTAAAATCTTGCGTGTTGCTGGCGGCAAAGAAAAGTGCGTCAAGTGCGGGTATAATTTCCGCCCGTTGAGCCGATGTCAGGTCCGTCAATCGAATGATCTCAAAACCAGACATAATATATTGGCCTTTTAAAAATGGAACTTAGTTCCCGAACTCGTTTGTGAAACCAGTTTTAGCCGCCGCCGCGCTGGAAGGTGCGGTCAAATTGCAGGATAAAGGCGTTGCGGGCCTCTTGTGTGGCGCCGGTGAATTTAAATTCGACGCGGCGCTGCGGGAAAACAAAAAGAGTACCCTTGATGTGGCGATCTTCAAGCTCGGTCACGGTGATCACAACATCGCCTGGATCAAGTTCAAAGCGATATTGTCCGGGGGCGATTTCTGTTGGCTTGGCACCGGGCAATCGCGCTAGAGAGCCAGCAAATTCGGAAGCTGACGCGGACATTAATTTCTCAAGGGTATCAGGGATATCTCTCCCGATATTGATGCTCATCACTAGTAATCATCCGCCAGCGACAGGTGGCCAGACAGCAACCGTGTCACCTTCTTTGAGAGGTACGTTATTGGCGTCCGATGGAGCTGAATAAACACCGTTCACCAGCACAAGGTGACAGGCCTCTCGCGGCACATTATGGGCGTCCAAAAGGCCGCCTGCGGTCTCATCGTCAGCAACCACAATGGCAACCTCGTTCTGGACAGCACCTTCGGGTAGATGAGTTGCAAGGCTCGCATATAATTTCAAATTTACATTCATCTTTTAAAGCTCATATTTTTCATGTTTCCCCATCGCAGCCACAGGACATATTCGTATGCCATACATAGGAATATGAAATATAACCAGCGCGCAAGATAGCGGGCTTGCGCGCCTTTTACCAGTGAGGATCCATCACATTGATGTTAGTGCGGCCATTGGCCTCATAGCGGCGGTCTTATAACGTCCAGCGATCTTTTTCAGAGTGGCAGATGCCCCTGGCCAACGGCCACATAAGCTTCGGGCAGTCGTGCGGGTGAGGCGATAAGGCGCTCTTTCCATTCACCAAGTCCAAGGCCGGTTTGGATGAGACCGCGCGCCATGCCGACATGCTCGGTGGTGCCGACTGACTGCATGCCGACCAGCTTGTCGCCGCTGAATTCCAGGCGGAGATAACGATCATTTTCCTCATCAACCATGCGTCCACTTTCGCCGCCTTCAACGCCCATCCAGGAACCGAACGAGCTTGAGATCAGCCCGAGCGTATCCAGCACGTTCATATTGAGGCTACCGCGATGGTACGTTGATTTGCCTGCCATATTCTGACCAGCAACCCGTCCGTGCTCAACCGCAACCGGTTGAATGGCCAACATTTCACGTTCACCGGTTGAAAGATCTATACCCTCGGCAACGTCGCCTGCAGCATAGATGTCTGGAACATTGGTTTGCAGATATTCATCAACCCAGATGCCCTCTTCGGTTTTGATGCCGGAACCTTCAAGGAAGTCAATATTGGAGCGCACACCAGCAGCAACAACGACGAGTTTTGCTGGAATGGATTCTCCGTTATCCAATTGAACGCTGAGCATGCCGCCGGGAGCTGATGAAGCCCCCACCGGTGCCAGAGAGGCAGGTGTAACCGGAGGTGCTGCAACCGGAGCCGGTGCTGCTTCAGGTGCTGCATTGTGCGTGGGCCTGTCTTCAGGGCGCACGGGATTGCCGAACAGCCATTGCAGGAATCCGTATTTCTCTTTTTTGGGTGCGGCGGCTGGTGCTGCTGGAGTAGGTGCGGCTGCCGCAGGCGCAGGTGCAGGTTGAGGAGGTGCTGCTGGTGCCGCAGCGCCATCTGATGAAAGAGACATGATTTTTGTGCTTGTCAGAACACGAACGCCCTTCTTTTCGCACCAGCGCTTGAGCATATTACCTGCGACTTCGTCCATCATGCGCGGTACCATGCGGTCACCCATCTCGACAACTGTGAGCGCTACGCCGCGCCGCACCAGTGCTTCGAGAATAATTGAGCCAATGAAACCGGCCCCCATCAGAACAACGGGATCGCCAGTTTGGGCGGTCGCCATGATGTGACGGGTATCCTGCATGGTCCAGCAATGGTGTACGCCGGGCAGATCCAGCCCATCAATGGGTGGGCGAACGGGTGTAGCACCAGTTGAGATAAGAAGTTTATCAAACGCGATAGAGCCACCGTCATCAAGCTTAATTGCTTTGCCGGCTACATCTATGCTCGCTGCACGGCCATGGACATATTGAATGCCCAAATTTTCATAGTGACCATCGGTCTGGCGCAAATATGTGCCGCTCTCATCAATATCCTGTGCCAGGAGATAGGGAATGGCCATGCGCGAATAAGGTGGCTCAGGTTCGCCACCAACAAGGGTAATCTGACAGTCAGGGTCCGTTTTACGAATTGTTTCAGCAGCTGTGACACCGGCAGGGCCTGCGCCCAGAATTACGTGATGCATTTTATTTCCTCCCCAGAATATTATTAGCCCAATTCATTGTCCCAATGAGCTTATTATTAATTTGGAAGGAGCCTATCCCATTATTAACGTTTTGAACACCGCCAACAGACCAAAGCATGAGCATTTTTAAACGCGCCGGGGGGAAAGGTTTCTGAAACGAGAAAAACCCGGAAACTATCCTTATAGTGGGATGATTTCCGGGTTTATTTTTGTCTGTAGTTCAGGCGCTAACCCAGATGGGTGAAGGTGGCCAGCACGGTAATCTGTGCTTTTGCCACCTTCACTTGGCGCTCTGGGCTATTTGGGCGCCAAACTTGTTTACGCGGCCAGTTTTTCTGGCTCCGCCATTTCGCCTGCTTGGGCGAGACGGATGCCTATATACCGGATGCGTCCGTTGATCTTGGCTTTTTGAACGCCGAGATCTCCAAATTGTCTACCGAATGTTGGCAGTGCCATGGGCTCCTTTGAATGGACTTCGCACCATGCGCAATAGCTCTCATAGAGGGCTGTCGCGGTTAGATGCGAGCCATCTGCGGGAATAATGCTTTCACGGTGGAAACGCTCCACATCTGTTTCTGGTGCAACAAGGCGTGGTGCGGAATTTTCATCCTCCAAACCTTTGTTATTTCCAATTACAAATGGATTGCGTTGTTCATAAATATTCCACTGACTGAATGCCACATAGAGACCAACTGATGAGCCAACCTCTACCAAAAGTGCAACCAGAAGTATGAGCCCCAGTTGAATGGTAGAGCTGTCCAGTCCCGAAAGCTTGGCTATCACGGCCGCTTGCGGATCCGCACTTGCAACAATCGCATCGCGGGGAAGTGTCTCGAGTTTGGCTCGAGTAACCGCTATGCGCGCTTCAAGTTTGTTGGCTTCCTGTGCCACAGCCAGTTCTGCACCAAGTTTATGATATTCAGTACAGAAAATCCGGCTCTTGGTGGACGTGACGTCAATACAGCCCGTCGTTGCACTCCAACGTACGTTCTGTTGCATGCCCGATCGTTGACTTTCAACCATACCAACCGGACGATGTTCCGGCATCCAGCTGAATTTGTCGGTCGCACGTTTGAGATCTGCACGCAAATCCTGATAGGCTTCGGCCTGAGCTGCACGCGCACCGATTGTATCTGTACGGTTAAGTGCCGCAAATCCGAGGCTTGATGTCATAGAATAACTAAGACAAACCACCCATAGAATGCTTGCAGCCGCTGTTTGCGACCAGTTCTTCTTGCGAAATGCCGCAAAGATAAAGAACGGCAAAAGGGCCTTTAACCCGTCCGCCGCCGCACTTGCGGTTCCGTATATCTGACTATCAAACTCAGTCTTTCCAAGACCAAATCCAAAACGCCAATTCATAGCAGCAGATACACCCAAAAGTACGAGTGCTGCAACTACACCTAATATGCCCAGAGCATGTTTCATTTGCCCCTCCAATGTTTAGGCCGGTGCACCCGTTCTCTAAGTGCATTCAGCCTGTTTCGTAATTACACATTACGCAACTTGAACTTTGGGGATGAGGTTTTGGCGTTATTGTCTGCATTGCGCAAAATACCTGTGCGCAATGGTTCACAAAATCTATGGTTTGGCTGCGCGCAATACAACGCACGCCACCAAACGCGACAAAACATCTATAGGCCTTTTGGAAATCGTGCTCTGTCTTGATCAATTACTTTTTTAATTATTATTTTCCACAATCACGCCCCAACGTGGTGCAGATACTAACTAATAAGACAGCGAGCAACTTGGATAACGCATGTACTATTCCGGCCCCCTCGCAGGAGAAGTTAGCTGATTCGTTAAGATTTGTTAATATATTCAGTCAGCTGGCACAGGTTGGCTTTTCCACATGGAATAATCCACAGCTGTGGACAGCTCTGTGGATGAGCAAGCGTTGGAAACTGCAGGAGTGCAGCGAAGCTCCCGTTAACGTCATTTTATGATTGTCGTCCGGGAATTCCTCCAATGCATTTAAACTGGATCATTAATTCACCAATAAAATTCAACCTGGAACCCGCGCATTGAACAATCCTATCAGATCAGGACCAAGTGGTGGTGTTGGAGGCGCGGCATTTGATGATCCACCGTCACAACCCTTTGCGCGTGTACGAGAAGTGCGCATATGGTCAGGTATCAGTGTGGAAGCTTTGCAGCTCATCCATTCATGCGAGGGAGAGATTGTTGAACAAGCGAAACGCGGCCAAAGCACCGCCGGATTTTCAATCCTGAAACTCGATCCGGGAGAGTATATTGTGGAAATTTCAGGACGCTATAGCAGCTATATTGATCAGCTTGAGATCCGTACCAGTAAAGGCATTGTGAAGCGATATGGCTCGGCACCCGGACTGCACGACTTTCAATACCAGGCACCAGACAATTGCCAGATCGTGGGGTTCTGGGGGCGGGCGGCACGACTTATCGACGCGATTGGCGTTTATTATTCACCGCTTGACGGCTAGCAGGTTGAATGCAGCTCCCCCGCCCGCCGTCGCCAGTAATCCTTGAGATTATCACTATAAAGTCAAAATTGTGTCATTGATTGGGAGCTGCTTCTGCGCTAGGTTAATCATCTAATCTTTGCATCATTGTTATTGAGTTGCTTCATTTGGTAAGTAGTGGAGCATGACTTGCACTCAAGTTGAGCAAAAATTCAGGGCAGGCGAAAGTAACACGCCAAAATCAGGAGCAAGCTAATGTCACGTTTAATCGGTCTTGCCATCATCGGTCTCGCCGTCTATCTCGCTGTAAATTCTCTGCCCGATTTTAGCTCGCGTGACAGTCACATGACGGCTGTTGCCATTGCGACGGATAATCGCGAGGGCATTGCGGCCGACCTCAAAAACATGACCGAACCTGCACGCTCGTTTTCTGCGGCGAACCCACTGCTTGCTCAACCGAAGATCGCTGCCAAAATCGTGGCTGCGCCCGCCACGAAACCGGCCCGCAAAGTGGTCCTGAAACCGTTTTGGACTGTCACAACCGAAACTGCGAAAATTAAAAGGGGTGGTGCCACCCCTTCAAATAGCGGCGAAAAGATTACGGCCAGAAATGTTGAATTGGCAGCATTGGACAATAATGATGATGTGCAACCGGTTCTTATCAAGGCGGCTGCTCTCGCCCCACCAAAATATGAGAATGTTCTTCTCGAAACCCAGCGTGAGCTGAAGCGGGTTGGGTGTTACAAATTCCGTATTGATGGCATTTGGGGCAAGGGCTCAAGATGGGCACTGCGCAGATTTGTGATCAAGGCAAAAACCATACCGATCGCCAGAAAAGAGAATTTCAGAGGTGTGCCAAATTCTGTTCTGCTGGAATATTTGCGCAAAACCAGTCAGAAGGTCTGCGGCAAACCATGTGGGAGCGGCAGAATGCTCTCCGCAAAGGGGCGTTGTATCAATGATCCGGTCATTACTGCCAGCCTGGTGCCTTCTCATTCATGGTCAGCTGAGGTCAAGGTAGATAAGACGCCAGAGGTGCAAACTGCTGCCGTGCCCGGCGCAACCATTATTCAGACCGAAAAAGTGGAACCTAAAAAAGCAAAACGTCGGGCGGCAAAAAAATGGCGCAAAAAACGTTATGCGCTTGGCGGACCTAAATTCCGCAAATATGGTCGGACCAAATCGCGGCGTTATACACGGAGTGCACGAAAATGGCGCAAATACCGGAGAAACGCCTGGAAACGCCGGATTCTATCTCCCGAATATTAAAACAGGCTTCGGTTAAGTTCGCTTGGGTTGGATGGGGCTGATTGGGTTGGGCTGATTGGATGGGGCTGATTGGTTTTGTCAGTTGTTCGCAATGACAGAGCCATCCAGCTGTTTGGTTGGAGGGTGATCATGTTGTGGGATCATGCTCATTTTTCAAAATTACCGCGCTCTAGCGCTTGGCCACCCACTCCCGCCACCCCGAGCCACCCGTGGTATTCTCCTTAAGGGTGTTCGGCGTGGCAGGAGTGTCTTTTGCTGACCATGCTCTTTTTATTGGTCG
>Ga0209633_10002190_pt1 | contig 19175 bp, 22 predicted proteins | sample Cruoilmetagenom1_FD_187290 | JGI IMG/M metagenome (GOLD analysis project Ga0209633, IMG submission 187290) | Oil polluted marine microbial communities from Coal Oil Point, Santa Barbara, California, USA - Sample 1 (SPAdes) (version 2) | ecosystem: Environmental > Aquatic > Marine > Oil seeps ... | reverse complement strand
GCTAGTGTGCAGCCTCGCCTTCGGTTTAATGGCATCAACCGTACTGGTCTTATTCGCGGTGCCTGCTATTTATGCGGTTCTTGATGATTTTGGGCTGAGTACGCTTGCCGCGCGTTTTGAGCATGTCAATCAACAGGCCGCGAGTTGAATTGACTTGTTATAATGCTTTAAAAATGTGCCCATCATGAAATCCCGGTGAATAATATGCCACGTCTCCTCCGGGCCACAACCGGACCTGGCAACTTGCCCATATTGATACGACGATCTGCTAACAAACGGCAAAACACGACCCCCATATGGGGATCGTGTGGATTGGGTTTCAGTAATCTTGTGCGACTGATTCCAGCGGGCGTGTGTTCAGGCGGCACGGGGACGAGCCACCTGTTCATTTGTGATAATTCTGGATATGTCGTGACCTGCACGATTGGCCTTTTCGTCGAGTTCGTTAGACGTCAGCACACCCTGCATTGCTAAAGCCCATAGGGTGACGGCGCGGTGGCCAGTCCGGGAAAAAATTACGGTCGGTTTTGGAATTTCATCCATCATCTCACTGAATTTATTGATCATGGTCTGGTCGATATCTTTAACTGAGCTGACCGGAAGTTTTCTATATTCAAGACCGGATTTCCGGACATTTTTTGCCAGTTCTTTTTCGACGATGTCATCCAGAGAAGAAGGTGACCGCGGCATCATGTTGATCACTGTAGAAAAACCCAATGTTTTGACAATGCGCAGGCATCGTGGGGTCATGAAACCGGTCACTGCGATTTCCGGGGTTAGGAAAGTTACTTTTTCAAAGCTCTTCATTTTCATTGCTCCTTACAATATTGATTTACGTGTTACGAGAAGCCATTATTGGCGCCTCCTGATCCATAAATAGTGTTTGCAAAATGCAACTGGAGTGAAGCGGTTCACTAAATTACGTTTTTTGGAAAACCGGAAATAAGAGGCCGGTCAGCCGATTGTCGACCCAGTGAAATTGCTCTCGGGTCGGATCAGCTTTGGTTTTTGCTTGTAGCGGAGGTAGGCAATATTCGAGCTTTGTTGATCTCTTGTATCAGGGTTCGCGATTGCGGGACTGCAGGAGAACAGCCATTTCATCGAGTTCCTTATCTGAAAGACGTTTTGCACCGTTTCCACTCATAACCCTTCCGATATAAGCCCAATAGATAAATATTGCGCGAGCTCTCGATTGCTTGCTCGACAGGCCAGCCGATTTTAGAAGGGCACGCAAATAGTCGACACGCACTTTATCTACCAATGCCACCGCTTCGGCAGCCGTCGGGTTTTGAATAGACCACGAGCGAATACCTCGCTCCAGCTTTTCATTGCTGGTCATGGCAGTATGCATCAACCGCCGTAATCGCTTGGCACCTTCTATATCCCGATCTACGACCGTAATGACTTCATCGGTTGTGCGCTCGCGCCATCTGGCAAGCAGCGCTGAGTGAAATTGATCAATGTCCTGGAAGTGCCAATAGAAACTGCCGCGCGAGACCTTGAGCGATTTTGCTAACGGATCCGCCTTGAGGCCACCGGGGCCGTTTGTTGCCAAGACTTTTAGCCCGTGATCGAGCCAATCCGACTTTGTGAGACGTTCATTCATCACATAACCATACACAAGTGTATTGACAAAGGGAAGCCTCTCACCTAAATATGACCATACAGTAATGTATGGAGAAAAATCATGAATATGAATTTGATCGTTATATCAGGCTACTTAGGGATGGTCGTTGCCGTCGTGCATGGATATCTGGGCGAAACCAAAGTCGTCCGCCAGGTCGACGGCATCCCGTTAGCATCGAAGCGTGTGCTTCAAGCCATAATGTTTTTGAGCGCGGTGTACTGGTTTGCAGGCGGTTTGGTGCTGGCAGGCAGCCCGCTTTATCTGACATCCGGTGGGCAGCGATTGGCCGCATTGATTGTCGGCGCAATGTTTCTTTCAGGTGCGATTGGAAACTTCTGGGCAATGCGCGGCCGACACATTGGCTGGGTGCTCTTGATGTGCGCCACGGCGCTCGCCTGGTTGGGAGCGTGGTTCATCCAATGAACGTCACCCGGACTGCGGATCAATCAGAAAAGGAGATTAAAATGAAAGCGACATTGAAGGCGACTGCCCTGACGCTCTTCTTGATTCTAAGCGAAGCCTGCGTGGTTATTCTGACGCATAACCTCACCGCTTATTAACGTGTTTGGAGATAATTCTATGAGCCAGAACTCTGAGAAAAAACAGGTAGTGGAGGGCAACACCCTCTTTCACGAACTTCCACCCTCAACCCGTGATCGAGTCATGAACGTGGTTCAACCGATCTCGATCAAACGGGGAAAAGTGCTTTTCCGGCGCGGTGACACGGTCAATGGCCTCTACGCTATATTCAGTGGAGCAATGAAAGTTACGCGGATTGAAGCTGGGGACAAAGAAACATTGCTTGCAATGGTCTTCGCTGGCGATCTCGTCGGAGAGATCGGGCTTGTCGACAGGAAGCCTCGCTCAGCCACGGTAACCGCATTTAGCGATTGCGAACTTGGTATGTTGGCGCTTAGAGACTTTGAGAGATTGGCGCTAGAGAATGCCGATATTTATCGATATCTGCTTGTTTCAACATGCAACCGCCTGCGGGAAACCAATGAAACCGTCAGGGCCAGGAGTTTTTCAATGTGTTACAGGCTGGCCCAGATACTCCTCAAGCTCGTTGACACATTTGGAGTTGAACTGCCTGACGGGCGGATTCTGATCCACCAGAAAATTACACAGGCAGAACTGGGCCGCATGGCCGGTTTTTCACGCGAGATCGTTAATCGCCAATTGAGTAAATGGCGCAATGCACAATTGCTGTCAAAGATCAGTGGCTATTATTGTATGGCCGACATGCCAAGCTGGCAGAAATTCTGCGGACAGCAATAGTTTTTTAGCATGATGACCACTTTCACATATTGTCATTGGCGCAGAACATGCTCCCCGTCATTGAGGATGTGTTCAATTGTCTCGGTGAACCAAATCATATTTTAAGACGGCAAGGGGCTTTACTTTCAGGTAATCGCAATCATTTGCGATTACCTGAAATGGAGGAAACCGAGCAATGAAAAAACCGCAATGGCCATTGGCATCTCTCGATTTCTCTAAAGCCGTAGCAACACCCACCTTATCGTATTTGAGTTTGTTCGATGATCCATGTATCAAGCTGCAGCTTTGGTCTCGACCATCTGCTTAAGATTTTCACCCTCTTCGCGCATATGCTGGAGTACGAGTTCGAACTCTTCTCGGTGCAGCCAACGCGCTATCGGCCCCATCCGCAAGGCTATCCGTGCAACAAACCGAGATTGATCCTCGACCGGCTCGAACAGAAACGTAATGCTCGGAAGAAATAACCGGAAAAAGCGGTTGGTTGGTGCAAATTCGATTGCGCGCCCAGGTTCAATCCTTGTAAAGATGACCTCTTTTGGCTGGCGTTGTCCGGCGATTGTTTCATCAAAAAAGAATACATTGCCTTCCTTGCAACCACGTCCTTTACGCCACTCAAAATAATGATGGTCCGGGTGCCATCGCGTGTAATTCTGCTCCATGGATTCGAAGAACTCAAACAACGCTTCAGGTTCACAATGGACCAGGATTTTATGCTCAAGGATCATGTCGTAACTCCTTTGTAGATGTTTGTCATCTTTGACTTCCAAAGACGACAGTAATGGATCTTGCAGCGACCATGAGTTTGGTGACCGGGGCAAATCCGAGCGCCCCTACCAAACTAAAATAGGAGACTAGCCATCAGCTATTAGTGAGGCCGTTCACACTTTGTGCGTTCTTACTGAGTGCACGAAGTTTGACACGAACAATAGCCGGCGACGTCAAGCGGGGCAGGTTCAATTCGGTATTTCATGTTCAGTTCTGGATGCAGGCATGTCTAGCAATGCATCTCGGTTGTCGATTATCGAAGGACCTCAAGAAACGTCAATTGTGTGAAACCCTTCACATCCGAACTGCGATTTCATCTCTACATCTATTGGCGGACAAACCGATCAACAAAAAAGGAGATGATCATGAAAAACCCCAGTCCAATATCCGATACCGTGGTGGTATCGACACGAACCGAACTCAATCAAGCCCTTAAGAACCTGACCTTTGTGGCAGCTGTCACAACCGGCTCTCTCGGCCTGGCCACGACAATGCCTGTGTCTGAAGCCCAGGCCTTTGGCCTTGGCGACATCACCGGTGCGGCCAAGAAAGTCGGTGGCGGTATCAAGAAAGTCGGCAAAAAGGTCGGCAAGAAGGCTGGCTACGTTGCCAAACACGGCGGCAAAATGGCTGGCGGCTTCGTCAAGGACGCAGCAAAAGGCCTCAAGACAGCCAACGATGTCATCAACTATGTGCCAAAGACGGTGCAAAAGGGTGCGCGCGACACAGTGCTGGATGCGGCGGGCAAGGCTTGGGGCAATTACGCTTCCACCATGACTAAAACCTATGGAAAGATCCGCGGCATCGATAATGAAAACTACCTGAGACAAACACAGGAGGCCGCCGACGAGTCTCGTGATTTCATCTCGGGTTTTGGCAAACGTATCGACGGTTATGTCGGTGCCGCCAAACGGAAAACCCGCAAGGTTCTTACCAAAGGTATTACCTCTGGTGAAAGTCTGCCCAGGGTTGGAAAGCGCCAGCAAGCCGCGCGTATCCAGCCATTGGCTCAGACCTGGGCGCCCAAACTTACGCAAAGTCAGACCCGGAAACTCGGAAATGTCGTACGCAAAGGCCCAAAATCCGCCCGCCCGCCAGTACGTGGTATCCGGAAGGACGATCTGACGCGTAACATTAAACACGGCAATTCCGGTTTCGTTGGTCGCGATAAAACTTTTTATGCTGTTCCGATAAATGGCAAGCGCCCACCGGTTCAGGGCGTCAAGCGGCGTGATCTGAAAAAGCGCATCAGGCACGGCAAGCGCCCTATCATTGGTCATGACAAAAGCGTCTTTGGTCGCCCATTATATGGCAAGCCCCGTCCCGGCCATGGTGTTAAAAATTCGGACCGCCGCAAGCCTGGTACGAAACGTTTTTCCAAACGCCGCGACAATTTGTGGGACAGCAAATCAAGCACGCGTAAATTTGGCCGCAAGTTCGACCGTAGGTCTGACCGCAGGTTCAAACGCAATAACAGGCGCCGCAGGATGTAATAATCCGGGATGATCTAACAAAAAATACGGGTGGGGTTCTTAGATTAATATGAACCCCGCTCGCAATTATTTTATCCATGAGTTTTTGGTGTCCACCACCACACTCCGAATTTATCCGCTGTGCAGAGGAAGCCGTCACCGAATATGGTGGTTCATTTCGCGCTTGCCATAACTTCATGACCACCGCTACCATTCTGAAAGCTTCCATAGGCACACTGGCCGCTCCGGGCGATGAGCTGCTGAACCGTCGATGCGCACTGCTCATCGATATGAGTTCCGGTTCAACTACATTGCAGTCTTTTAGTGTCAGCTAACATTGGCTATTTGCATGATCCATGCAGCCAGATGGGTCGGCTAATCAAGCGGACATGTTTTGCAGAGCTTAATAGTTGAAGCTTTTGCATACTAAACTCTGGGCGAAAAAAGAAGCTTCACGTAGGAACGCAACAGCATAATTTGCTGCACCGTTATCAGCGGATCCCTGATCGCTTTCGACATAACAATGCCGCCCTCTATTACAGCACTGACCATGTCCGATAGATGATCTATATCCACATTGTCGTTTTTCGGGTAGACCTCGATAATTTCATCGAACATCTCCCGGAATCGACGACGCCATCCAAGAACTGCCCGGCGATTTGCTTCATGCACATCGCGATCGAACAGTCGATCTTGATAAACAGCGGTTGCCACAATGCATCCAGGGTGACCGTCAGGCATATCCTCGATCAGCTCAGCCAACAATTTCAATCCTATCAGTGCTGCCTGCAGTGGGTCGCCGGACAAATCCCGTGCGCGTCCGAGCAGGTCATCAAAGAGCTGATCCTCCACCTCAATGTGTCGTTCGATAAGTGAGAGCGCCAGCGCGTTTTTGTCCCGGAAGTGGTAGAAGAAGCCGCTTTTCGTGATCTCAGCGCTGGCGACGATCTCATCGATTGAGGTTGCGTCGAAGCCTTTCGCCAGGACGGAGTCTTGGGCGACATCCATTATTCTCTTACGTGTTTCTTCTCCACGGGCCATGGCGTTTCCTCCAAAAACTATACTACGGGTACAGTACTATCGGTATGGTTTTTTTCTTTACTTCGAAGCAATCACGGCAAGCGGGCCGCTTAAGGTTTTGATTTTTAAGCGAAAAATTATTCGCCTGGAGTGTACCGCAAGTCGGCTATCATCGCCAGAGCGTTTGGATACATATTGGTCTCAACGGATTTAGCTTCAGATGGAGATGTAAGATGACAGACATTGAGAGATTATTAAAAACCAACCGTCCATTTCTGACTGACGGCGGTTTTGAGACATGGCTGTTTTTTCAGCAGGGCTTCGAGGCTCCTGAATTCGCAGCGATAGTGCTGATGGATGATGAGGCCGCACGACAGGCAATGCGCCGCTATTTCGATGGCTTCCTGGGCATGGCAGAAGCAGCCAAGACAGGGTTTGTGCTCGACGCCAACACTTGGCGGGGATGTATTCATTGGGGCGCCAAGCTAAAGCGGTCAGAAGAGGAGATGTTGCGGCTTAGCAGGGATGCAGTCAACTTTGCCATGAAAATCCGTGCAGACTGGCAATCGCGTGTTTCACCGATACTCGTAAATGGCGTGGTTGGCCCAGCTGGTGATGGTTATATTCCAGGCAAAGTTCCTGTAGTTGCCGAAGCTCGTAACATGCATAGGCCACAGATTAAAACATTTGCGCGGGCTGGAGTGGACATGATTTCAGCTATCACCATGACCAATATCAGCGAAGCGACTGGCATTACGCAGGCCGCATTAGAAGAGAGTTTGCCAGTGGTGGTTTCCTTCACGGTAGAGACCGATGGCCGACTGCCAAGCGGTGAGCTACTGGGCGATGCGATATTTTCGGTTGATGAAGCCACCAACGGGGCCCCCATCTACTACATGGTTAATTGTGCCCATCCGGATCATTTCCGCGATGCCTTAGCGACTGAAACAGGTTGGGTGACACGTATTGGCGGTGTTAGGGCTAATGCATCGCGCTTGAGCCATGCGGAACTCGACATGGCCGAGACGCTGGATGAGGGCAATCCAACAGAGTTCGGAAGCCTCCATGCCGATCTCGTTGGATTATTACCCAACCTGCGCGTCTTTGGCGGATGCTGCGGCACTGACCATCGCCATGTTGAGTCTATCTCGCAGCACTTGCATTACAGATCCGCAGCTTGAGTTAATAAGTTGTGCCGCGTCACTGCGACCGGAGTGAAACAAAATGATCTTGAGCGTGTCAATCTATGCGGCTTCAGATTGATACGTTCCTGTACGGAGGAATTTCCGAGTTGGGTCAACAGCACGATTTAGAGTTGCCATCAGTGTACAGTCGGTCTACCTCAGTAAGCGGAAACACCGGCTCGACTTTCAGCTACACCCTCGATAGTGAGCGTTTTATGATATTGGCTGGTACGGAAGCGATGGGCCATTTGCGGACATTAAGTTATTCAAAACCAACGGACACATTGACACCGTCGTATACCTTCGAAGAGTTATACGAATGTGGGATGCAGACATACTAGTCGAGGTATTAAGCACACCAAATTACCCAAAACATTGATGAGCGGCCGGGTAATCTCCCAGCACCACAAATTGGAACCTAGGTATTTTCCTAGGTATATTTTTTCTTACGTGCGCGCTTTTCAAATTTGAGATTATTCTGCCAAATCAATATTCATGTTGTTTTAACTGCATCGCAGATTGATCGCGTTTTGCTTTTATCAAAACAATGGCAGTCAACAGCAGAGCATTCCCGAAAATAAATGCCGCTAAATACAACGGGTTCATTGATAATTGCTTATCGACCAACCCAATAAACCAGGCAGAGTAATACCAAAGCGATAATATAATAAAACACTTGTTTTTAAGAACATTACTCATTTGCAAACCTACTTAGATGACTATTCAAGACATGGATTTTCTCCACTGGTGATAGTCCATTTATATAACAAAAAAATCACTAAATGAATTTTGCAATCATGGCGATTTAATTCTAATTGGTCGCTAAAATGATTTGATTTATTAACCCGTCGGTAGAGTGGGCTGCTCATTTGGCGAATGGCAAAACAGCCAATCGTATCAACCCCGTTTCAGGTTGTCATACCTCGGAAAATAAATCAGTCGGTGTTGAGGTGGGAGAATTATTTGAATCGTCAAAATGCGTATAACGATTAATCGCAATCCACAATATTGATGAATTTACAAGCCTAGACATATTTCTCGGATCGCTTCATCACCCGATAATTGACCGCGAGAAAATCAATAACCTTCTCGGTAGGTAACGGTTTGCTCAAATAATATCCCTGGCCCTGATTAACCCCTAGATCCTTTAAGCTAACTAATTGTTCTGATGTTTCAAGCCCTTCCGCAACTACTGCGCATTCAAAATTACGGGCAAGTTGAATAATAGTTCTTACAATAGCAAGGCTTTTAGGGGAGTGTTCCAAATCGTGAATAAATGACCGATCAATCTTGATTTTATCGAATGGAAAATTAGCCAGATAACTCAATGACGAGTAACCCGTTCCAAAATCATCCATGGAGATATGAGCGCCTATCTTTTTGATATCATGAAGTTGCCGTTGAACTGATCGGACATTGTTCAGCAATGCTGTCTCTGTAATTTCAATTTCTAATCGCGATGCAGGAAGCCCAGAAATTTTGAGTGCTTTGGTTATATTTGAACCAAGGTTACCAGATATGATTTCTGTAGGTGATATATTAACCGCAACGAACAATGATCTCGGCCAGCAGACGGCTTGCCGGCATGCTTCCAGCATCACCCATCTTCCTATTCTATCCATGACCCCAACTTCGTCTGCCACAGGGAGAAATTCATCGGGTGCGATCAAACCCTTATCAGGGTGGCGCCATCGAATCAGAGCTTCCATCCCAGCTAATTTCAAAGGTGCTAAACTGTATATTGGTTGGAAGTGTAGCTCGAACTCATTTTCTTGAAGTGCCTTATGCAATCCAATCTCTATGGTTCGCTTCTGATTAACACGCTCCTGCATTTCCTCCTGGAAGATACGATATGTGTTTCGTCCAGCAGCCTTTGCCTCATACATGGCCACATCAGACAATTTCATCAATTCGTCTTTATCAACATTGATTTTGCCAATAACGATACCTATACTCACACCAATCGTAATGTCGTGATTCATTATCTGATATGGTTTAGAAAGCTCGCTAATTAATCTTCTCGCAACAGTCGCAGCTTGATCATTTTGGTAAATATTCTTTGCTAGAATAGCGAATTCATCACCACCCAAACGTGCTGCAATATCATCTGGTCTAATGTTCGCGGAAATTCGTTTTGCGACAACTTTAAGAAGCTCATCACCAACCGGATGACCAAGCGAGTCATTGACCATTTTAAAGTGATCGAGGTCGAGATATAACAGTGCGTAATTACTTCGGCTCACATTCTGACCACTATCATAAGAATTACTAAGACAGGTGACAAATGATCTGCGGTTTGGGAGATCCGTCAAAGAATCAGTCATCGCTACGCTCTCAATCTGAGCCCGCGCCTCAGTGGTTTCAACAATCGCCGTCTCTAGTTGCCGCATCGAAGACACTCTTTCGGAAAAGCGCTCCCATACAATATTAATCAGCGAAACTAAGAACAACAGATAACTAAATGCGAGTGCGCCCAGTATCGCGTAACCCTGTCCTTTGAGAACGATAAAAATAGTTATCAATGTCGATACGAGTATGGTCGCCATATAAGCGATAGCTGCGGGTCGGATTGGAGAAAGCACAATGGATCCACTCGCTGCCATACCTAGTGCCAAAGCAACAACAATAAGGTCTATGTGGGAGTTCTTCGCGCCAAGACACAACGTGATCAATATGGCCCATGGAAGCGCAAGAAGCACCGCTAATAGGATTGCTTTATATCCGACAGGCACAAAGCCAGTTGCACCTGAGATGGGTCGCATTGCTTTCTTATGATTGCAATAAAATACCGCGAAGGCAATCCCGAATGAATAAAGACTCCAAAGGAATAGATTTTCCCATTCCACAAAATTATGTAAGGCTTGGATGGCAATGATCGTGTTTAAGCTGTGTCCAATCATGGACACAGACGTTATGCGGTTAACAGATTTGATCTGCACACGATCTATCATATTAAGGCGTAATAATGACCTTATAACGGCCTCTATTGGACGCGAAGTTATCAAGCTATCTATGACCATTTTAGGAGAACGAATCATTTAACTCCTCTTTTTTCAAAGCCTCATCTTCGACATCACACCCGAGCCTGTGATGAAGGTTTGCAAGATTATTGCGAGCTAGTTTTTCATATGCGTATGAGGGACTTGGCACATTTCTTTGGCTGGCTATTGAGCGCTTATAAGGGTTTCCGCATTGGTAAATTTATTCTGGGCCTCATAAAAAGCGGCAAGAATATTTCGCATAACGATTACATCAGGGTGGGCGTCACCGTATTTTTTCTCCCGGATAGAAAGAGCACGCTTGTAGAAGTATTCGGCCTCGTTATACAACTCCTGCGCCTCATAACAGCTCGCAAGGTTTATAAGCGATGTCACGAATATTGAATGCGTGGGGCCTAGAGTTTTCTCAGCAATTTTTGCGGCGCGTACATAGAGCACCTCCGCTTCGCTAAATCGACCATGGGCGGTATGTAGTGCTGCAAGATTGTTGAGTGGCGCGCGTAAAAGACTGTGTTCGCTACCGAGTTGCGCCTCCATTTGTCCTAAAACTTTGCCCGCTAACAAAATGGCTTGTGTAAATTTTCCAGTATTGTAAAGCTTAACGACTTTCCCGTTAAGAATCGTGAAGTCGTCCAACGGCTCAACTTCCTGCGCCAAGGAAGAAATTACCAAAAATAACTTCAGTACAATGAGAAATATTAATACTGTTACCAATTTCGTAAATATATTAGTCATTTTTACTCCTGCCCGTTATTGAAAATCATTAGGCTTTTAAGATTGAGATCCGTGAATACGCGGAATTAAACTCGCCTTGCACATGTTAACGGCCGCCGTTATGTGAAATGCGCTCCAAAAAGAGATACCGAAAAACTTTAAGCTATCTTCGATCAAGAGAGTTGCTGCGGAATTTCCCCAATAGGGATTATCTATCAAGACACTTAGCGCGAGTAGTGTTCCCGCTATGAGGTATGCGATGAGATCGTGGTCACTTATCAGGGAGATAAAGCGCAGAACGATCGCAAAACAGAGAGAAGCGTATAAACCATATGTATAAAGTTTAGGTAAGCCTAGCTCATACATCAAATTCGAATGGAGCAAATAAAGTTCATCAAGGGTTAAAACGCCGGTCAAAAATCCGGCAGCGCATAGAAAATAAAATTGTTCCGAGAGGCCTTGAGAATTGAAGAGAAATATTGCTGCAAAAAAACAGATCGCTGAGGTCCCCCACCAGACGAGAACTCCCAGGTTGGACAATGCCCCATAATAGGAATGGCAACAATCAACCGATTTTTGTGCAACCGTTAATGGATCCTCAAATAGGGTATCAAGAGGAACCCATGGCTGCACTATGGCTGAGCTAATGATGATTGACGGTGCAAAAAATGCGACCGCATATACCCATAATGGCATTGACCGTAAGGTCATCTGCTCGCGCAACATCCCATATGTAAATTTGCTTTTTAAAAATATTTTATTGTTATTGAACAAGCCTGTCTCGCAAAGGAAATCTGATTTAGTTGGGCAACAACGAACCGCATGCGCAGTCGTTCCATGAACTCAAATTAACTTTACTCAACTCTTGATAGAAAGTTTCTGCGAAAGTGCAGGTTATGCCCCGCACAAGCCATCCACTTTCGCACTCCTTCCTAGCGTTCAAAATTTTTAATTGAAATCAAAATTTTCTGCCAAGAAGGAGTATATAGCTTATGCTCTCCATGCTGGAAATCACAGTTACAAACAGTAAAACCGCCTGTTACGCGCATGTTAAAACCCCATAACTGATTGTAAAATATAGATTTTTTGGATTGCGGTAGATATTAATTGATATCTTCCAGCTGAATATATTAAACAATTTAACAGTTGATGGATGCAAATTTGGCCGTATCAGCGGCATTGCCAAAGTTAGGTGTCCGACGCTTATCCGTAAATTGCAGCCCGCCCATCCAATTAATCAATCAATTTTAGTTGCATGAAGTATGGTAGCCCACTAATGTTCAAAATGTGTATTACACTTATTAGTGGTGCTGGGTTGAGATGAGCGAATGAGTTTGAAATCATACATATATAATGGGTTCTGCGGATTAGTGGCGCTTGGTAGCACATTTTCCACTCAATCTATCGCGGCGGAATCCACGGCCAGCTTTTATGTTCCCGGATTATATGGCGATGCAGCGGTGGCTGTTCCCCCTGCCCCTGGCTCCTATCTTCTAGCCACAAGCATTTTTTTTCCCGCTAAGGCCCCGCACTCAATCTTCCCAGGGAAGATTGACCAAAAGGTAGAAACAGAAGCCTATGCTCATTTTTTGCGGGGATTTTGGGTGCCGGATGAAAAATTTTTCGGACTTCAAATACTCATGGGAGTTCGGCTTTCAGTCCTGAATTTGGATATATCGGCAGAGCTAAACACGCCAATTGGATCGCTCATACTTGAAGATAGTAAAACCGCTATGGGAGATCTCGGTCTTATTCCCATGTCGCTTTATTGGCAACGCGGAAATCTCTATCTCAATCTTTATGAAGCGGTAAATATTCCAACCGCAAAATACGATAAAACCCGATTAGCCAACACCTCGCTAAATCATTGGGTATTTGACACCGTCCTCGCAGCTACCTGGCTTGATCCTGGTACTGGAATTGAGATATCGGCGTCCCCAGGCGTGATTTACAATACCGAGAATACTACTACAAACTACAAATCTGGCGTGGAATTCCATATGGATTTGGCGTTCAACTTACATCTGTCTTCATCTTTGGCCGTGGGAATGCATGGATCGGTTTATCGTCAGCTAACAGGGGACGAAGGCGCAGGGGCTATACAGGGATCGTTTAAAGGTCGGTCTAATGCAATTGGCCCGGCAATAGTGTGGAATAAAAAACTTGACCAAAAACAATATTATTTGTCTGCCAAATGGTTGCATGAATTTAGCGCAAGAAATCGTCTGGAGGGTAATCTCTATTCATTGACTGGCGGGATAAAATTTTAAAGATCTGTGGTATCTCACGCTCACCCGAACGAGGACATCAGTATTTTCTCAAATTCCTCCGGGGCCTCCCAAAAAGGAAAGTGACCAATATCTTCCATTTTGTGCATGACAGAAATATGGGGGATCAATTCTTTAACAAGTTCCAGAGTAACAAAATCATGCATGCCCATGACTACCGATAATTTTGATAAACCTTTTAAATTCGACGAGTAATCAAAGCGTCGCAATCGATTAGATATCTGTCGGTAGATGGATTTGTTGAGTGGAAATGGATCAATAGGAATGGCTCTCACATCTTCCACATAATATGGAAGAAGAGATTTCATGATTTTTGCTCCGTCTCGTTCAAGCATGACTAACTTGAAAATTTTAATCCGTTCTATAAGCGGAATTCTATTGAGCAAATTTATTGCACATAATTTATATTTTTGCGCACATATAGGAACCGGATTTATAAGTAGACCCTCGTCAAACCGGATTATTGGTTCTGACACTAGATTATCATCGGCCAGCGAACCAATCAGGACCAATGTTCCCCATGAGTGAGCGATCACTCCCATGGGACTCCCATTACTCAAATAATGGGCAAGCCAACGAAAGTGTCGGTAAATCTCAGCTAGTGCAAGATAATTGTATGGTTCACCCGATTGCCCACAACCAAGCTGGTCGTAAAAGATCAGCGTACGTTTCTTAGCTAGAGGTGCCAGTGCCTCAATGAGATATCTATGGTCAAAACCTGGACCGCCATGAACAACCAATACGCAAGGTCCACGGCCAATTGTCCTTATGAATGTATCTCCATAGGGGGTTGGCAATATTTCTCGGTTACCCAGGTTTTGAAATTTCATTGCAATCTTCATAATATTGTGTGGTCGCCAGGACTCGTGAACGAACTTCAAGATGAAGAACTATACCGCAATTTTATCTCCCCGATGGTGTTACAGAGGCAAACCCGCGACCAATATTCATCTTTGCCTCAGTGGGCATATGTGCATCTAGTTCATTAGGGTGAATAAAATCATCTCGAAACCAGGGATAGATTCTCGGATCAAATATTGATTTCAACCAATCAATGACCTGAGCTTTTTGCCGAGTTTTTCTGACATCAGGATGATACGTTATCCAGATTTCAAGTGAATGTTTTATACCTATATCAACTGGAATAACTGGAGCTCCCAACGCTACTGCATAGGTAGGTAGAGCGCCAATACCTCCACCTCTTTCGATAGCATAAAGAAGAGCTGAGCTAGAATTGGTTCTTACGCCCACAATTTCATCGATACTCTGCAAACCCAGTAGAGTTGCCCATACTTTTTCGTCGAGCTGAGAGGCTACCTGTTGAACAAAACGGTGATTTTTGGCCTCTTTGATGTTTTTAGGATAACCATATGTGTTGAGATAGTTTTGTGATGCAAATGGATAGACATGTAATCGGCCGATTTTAGCGACGATCAAATCAGGACTGATAGGTTTTTCAAATTGGATTGCCACATCAGCTTCCAATCTTAAAACGTCAGCACTCCTCATCGCGCATTGTACATCGACAGTAAGAAAAGGAAACTCTCTTTGAAAAGAAATCAGACGCGGCATCAGCCAATACGATCCTAACCCTTCTGTAATGGATACAGTAACTGAACCTTTTGATTCAATAGCGGCCATTTTCCTTTTACGGATCAAATCAAATACTGCACTCTCAATGTCTATAGCGCAATCAACTAAACTCTGTCCCTCATGAGTAAGGATCACGCCTTCGGGTAGTCGATTGAATAGACGTAACCCCAGTGCATCTTCAAGTCTACCAATTCGCCTTACAACAGTCGATGAGCTGACCTTGAGGCTATGAGCGGATTTGCGGAAACTTTGTTCTCGGGCACAGGCCAAAAAAATTCGCAAATCATCCCATGAAAAATTGTTGTCAATTTTTGGCACACTATCTAGGTGATCTATTTTTGCATCGGGGTAGTGCAGGTTTTTATGCATCCAAGCCGCCTCCTAAGCGCTACATATATTAAAACAATTCGATCCATAAAGACAACATAGGCGAGGCTTATCGATGCAAAATATTATAAAGAAAAATGATTCTTCGTCCCCAAAACGTGAATTTGACTCCCTCGAGCCATCAATCAAATCTAGAATTCAGGTGCGAAATGCCAATCCAACCAATTTGGTGGAGGCTTGCCGCATTGGAAACGATGAAATCCCCGGTGGAGTAGCGTCAATTCCCTTAGTTGAAAGTGTAATAAAAAATAACCCCGACAATGCATTTGTATTTTTCCGAAATGATAGGATTGTCGGATTTTATGCCATGTTATTACTGACGCCCATTGGTCTTGAGAGATTACTGCTCGGCGAGTTTAATGGTTCTTGTCCCGATCCTATTTGCTTGTCCACACCGAATGAAGCGCCAGCAGCGATTTATAAATGGGCTGTAGTTGCCCCTGGCTTGGCTGCCGACGGAATTAAACATGTGAGTCGCATTCTGCGCCAGCCTAAATTCCGGAATATAAATTTCTTCTCCCGTCCCAATACCGAAGCCGGAGTGCGTATCAATCTCAATCTTGGTTTTAAACCAATCGAATGTGGAACCCCTAGCCTCTATCGCTACATTCGCGTCGCGAACCGTGTTCCAAATATGCAGCAGGCAGCCTGATAATGAAAGAGCGATCAATGAATAATAAAGTTCCAATATATGACAGTTTTCATGCGCAGAGAAATGCTATCCAGCCTGTAAAACAAAATCATGGATTTAAGGTCGCCCGGAATATCAATGACTTGATGAAAGTTGTTTCAATACGTTCTGCCGTATTTTTAAGCGAACAGGATTGCCCGTATGACGAAGAATTCGATGGCAATGATTTCTGTGCGCTGCATTTAATCGGCTATGCCAATAATGAACCGGCTGCTTGTATCCGGGCGCGTTTTTTTGCCGATTTCGCCAAACTGGAGCGACTTGCGGTCAGGCATGAATTCAGGAACACAAGCCTGTCATTCAGAACAGTTCGCGCAGGCATCGAACTCGCCAAGAAAAAAGGTTACACAAAGATCTATGGTCATGCCCAGGATCGATTGGTCAATTTCTGGTCGCGCTTTGGTGCAAAACCTCAGCCTAAAAGATGCGATCTCGTATTCTCGGATTTTTCTTACACCGAAATGCTCTTGGAGGCAGAACCTCACCCGAATCCCATAACATTGCAAAGTGATCCTTACACAATCATTCGCAGTGAAGGAACCTGGCACCGGGAGGGTATTCTCGATCAATCCGCCGGTAGAGACGTTAGTTCACCGTTACGCAATCTGAAGGCGGCCTAAGCGATGAAAAATGCAGCTACACAAATCATTCCATTCCCGAACCGAGATCAAATCTACAACAATACAATTTTATTGTTTATCGATCTGCAGCTTGAATACACCGCATCGGGACGAGCATACGCTCTGCAAAACAGTGCTGAATGTCTGAATAATTGCCGCCGTCTGCTGGAGACAGCACGCAGCGCCAAACTCACCATCGCGCATTTCCGTCAACTAAGACCAGGTACATTCTTCAATCCGGAAACTGAATTCTCCAAATGGATAGAGGAGTTTCGCCCACGCCCAAATGAAATGGTATTCGAGCGGGATCAACCCTCAGTTTATAGCAATCGCTCATTCGAATCCTTCGTGAATGAAATCACTTGGCCGGAACTCATAATTTGCGGACTTACAGGTGAGATGGGGTGTCTATCAACGGCGATTGATGCGGCTCACCGAGAACACAAGGTGACTTTTGTAAGCGATGCTTCAGCCAGCAGGTCATTGCATAAATACTCCGAAGAGCAAAGCCATGAAGCCGTTACAAAAATTATCGATATCTATGTTCAACTGGGCTCGACTGAAGATGTGATTTCTCGCATCTCCAATAAAGGAATGACTCAAAAAATAGGACCAGTATGAGCTGTCAAATTTATATCGAGCAGTTAATTGAATGATCCTTCGCATCAGGATGAAATCCAGGATTACCTAATGATCTCTATATGCAAATAGAACTCAGAAATCAGGAATGAGAAAATGACTGAACAAACTGTATTCCAAAATGACGTCTTGGATACCTCCACCAGAGATGCTGCCAATAACTGGAACCAGCTCCTGCAACTGCAGACCCAGGTGTTTTTACCAAACGAAATTAAATTTTTTCTCGGCTGCAAAGAATGGATGGATGCTCAATCTGTTTTGGATGTTGGATGCGGCAATGGCGCATATATTTCAAAACTTTCGCAGCATTTTCCTGAAAAAACCTATACGGGCATTGATGTATCGCCAGAATTAATATCAGCTGCAAAATGTGGAAAAACAGATCCAAACATTCGCTTCGAACAGCGGGACTTTTATGAATTTCAAACTGAAGGTCTCTTTGATGTAGTTGTCATGAGATTGATCGTCCAGCATTTAAAAGGTTTTAATCCGATTCTTCGCCAAGCCTCTAAATTATTAAAGCCTGGAGGATCTCTGGTGATTATTGAGCCTGATCTAGATAATAGCTGGAACCGACCTGAAACTCCAAAGTTCGCACAATTGCTGCAAAATGTCGATGACAATAGTCGCCAAAATCAAACAAATAGAAGTATTCTTTCGGAGCTCAACCACATAGTTATGAAAAATGATGATTGGACCACTGAGCAAAATTTAACGATCAGTCTTCCATATGTCGGACCGTTTGAGGACTCCAATCTATTGCGCCTTTATAGTCTTTGGATTGAAATATTAAACAACTCGCATGTCGTCTCTTTACCCCTCTTGGAAGTGCATCGGGAATTGCATGCATGGTCTCAGAGATCAGACACCTATGCCCAAATCGGAGTACGTTTCATGCATTTAAAATGCGATGCTCAGTATCGGCGAGGTTAGGTGTATTTATGATCCCTGAATTTTATTTGTATTGGATTAAAAATCTAACGCCTTACAGGCAGGCATTACCGACTGAAAGAAAGCGGATTTATTTCAAATGGCCGAATATAGTGATCAAACTGCGGCTTTGGTGCGAGAGAACTTAAATCGTGTGCTCGCAAGCGACCCGTTTTTACGTTCTGAACGTATTACTACCTTATTGATTCATCTAGTAGAAACAACTCTGGCGGGTAAAGAAAATCGCCTTGGCGGGTATGCGATCGGAATTGATGTATTTGGTCGTGATGACAGTTTTAATCCCGAAACCGATGCGATTGTCCGCGTGCATGCAGGGCGCTTACGTTCGGCTTTGGACCATTATTATTTAACTACAGGCATAAATGATTCACTTGTTATCGATATACCGAAAGGAAGCTATGTCCCCAAGTTCTCGGAGGTTAAAAAAGCACCATCTATGGCGATGATATTCGGAGATATATGGAGAATTATACCACATCGCTGGAGGAGCTATATCGGTTCATCCATGCTCTTTTTTATATTGGTTATCTTTGCTGCATTCTTGCATTCGTTTAGCCATATTATTCATTAGCAATACCGTCTTGCTGGGAAAAAGCGAATTGATCGAGGTGATGATAATACTTACATCAATTCGGATATTTCTCAGTTAGCGTAATTATCAAACAACTAACTTCCGCACTGGGTCATTTTCGCTATTAACAGTACACGGATAGCTCCGTCCGGTGTACCCTTGACTGCCGACAATACGGCCTCGACTTCAGCTATACCCTCGATAGTGAGCGTTTCATGATGTTGGGCGGTACGGATGCAGCGGGCCAGGAGAAGACATTCAGCCAAGGTATTATTTTATAAATTGGATCGGTCCTATCAATTGGGATCCAATAATTTTAAATTTCCAAAAAATTGAAGTTTGTAGATTAATTATCTGGACTCTCAAGCAGATGATA
>Ga0209633_10002189_pt1 | contig 19181 bp, 12 predicted proteins | sample Cruoilmetagenom1_FD_187290 | JGI IMG/M metagenome (GOLD analysis project Ga0209633, IMG submission 187290) | Oil polluted marine microbial communities from Coal Oil Point, Santa Barbara, California, USA - Sample 1 (SPAdes) (version 2) | ecosystem: Environmental > Aquatic > Marine > Oil seeps ... | reverse complement strand
TGTTGATGTTCTTCACCCTAGTGTAGCTGAGCAGTTCCTCAAACGTCTCTTCCTTGCCAAGGCCGCTCTGTTTCCACCCGCCATAGGGCGCGCCGAGATAGCGCCCGCTGGAATTGATCCAGACATAGCCAGCATCTATTTCTTCCGCGGCGCGCATGGCAGTTCGGAAATCATCGGTGATGATTGAGGCTGTCAGCCCGTACATGACGCCGTTGGCGATATCGATCATTTCGTCATAGTCAGACCAGGTCAGAACAGACATGACGGGCCCGAAAATCTCGTCCACGCCAATGCGCATGTCGGGCGTCACACCATCAAACACGGTTGGTGCAACGAAGAAGCCCTTCTTGAACTCGTCACTCTCGGGCGCGCCGCCGCCGGTGAGCAGCTTCGCCCCATCCTCACTGCCATAACCGATATAACTCATGACGCGATCATATTGCTGCTGAGAGACAATGGGCCCCATCTCCGCGCCCTCAAGCCATGGGAATCCAATGGGAATGGCCGCTGCTGCCTTCACCAGTTCCTTGACCACCTCATCGTGCAGGGACTCGTGCACCAGCACCCGTGAAGTCGAAGAGCAGGACTGTCCCTGACGGTTCATGTTCATGGACTTGATGGTCTGTGCGGCAGCTTTCTTGGGATCGGCATCGGGAAAAATGACGATTGGGTTTTTTCCACCCAGTTCCAGCGTAACTTCCTTCAGCCCATCCGCCGCCTCGCGCGCGATGATGCGGCCCGTATCAGCTGAGCCAACGAAACCGATGCGCGGCACATCCTTGTGCCGCACCATGGCGGAGCCCGTCTTGCCGTCGCCTGTAACGATGTTGACGACGCCGGGTGGAAAAATCTTCTCGCACAACTCACCCAGCTTCAGGCTTGAAAGCGGTGCCTGCTCCGGGCCTTTAATGACAACCGTGTTACCGGCGGCAAGAGCCGATGCCGCTTTCTCCGCGCAGAAGCGGAATGGATGGTTGAAAGGATTGATCTTGGCGACCACGCCGTAAGGCTGGCGCAGGGTGATGTTAAGATGGCCAGGTTCGCGTGAAAGCGTCTCGCCCTTGATCTCCAGAACCAGCCCCGCGAAATAACGATAAGTGTCGGACGTCCACTTCATGTCTCCGAGCATGCCGGAATAGGCATTACCGCTGTCCACGGCGTCCATCAGTGCCAGATGTTCCGCATGTTCGTCTATGGCGTCCGCCAGCCTGATCAGATATTGCGCGCGCTCGGTCATCGGCAGCGCTGCCCATGCCGGGAACGCTGCCTTGGCCGCGGCGACCGCCTTGTCGACATCACCCTCACTGGCAAGCGGCACTTCACCCAGCACATCGCCGTTGGAGGGATTGATTGTTGTGATCGCCTCACCCGACTGGGCGGCAACCCACTCGCCACCGATGAACAAGCCTTTCGGTTTGTAGCCGAGGTCCGGAGTTTCCACTGTCATGATTTCACCTGTCTTATGGCACGACTGCAGCGCGCAGAACGGTGCGCTCGGACGCCTGCTTGAAGGCTGTGTTCAATTCGTCGAGTTTGAACGTTGAATCGACGATGTCCTTGAAGGGAAACCGGTCGCGGTTAGCCATGACAAAGTCCAGCGCCTGGATGAGATGTCGCGGGTGATAGTTGTGGATTCCCTTGAGCGTAATCCACTTTTTCACAAACATATTGGCATCGACGGTAACTTCGGCATCCGGCGTGACGATACCGCCGAGCGTATAGCGCCCGCCGACGCGAAGCATTTTCAGCCCGGCAGTGACGACATCGGGAACCCCGCAGACCTCGATGACCACATCGACGCCATCGGGCGGTGCGAGCGCGCGTACTTCCGCTACGACATCATCCTCCTCACGGCCCGAGATGTCGATAACATGGTCGGCGCCGAACTTCTTCGCGGTCTCGAGCCGGTCCTTGACGGCGTCAAGACCGATCACCCGGCGTGCACCCCGCGCCTTCGCCATTGCGCATCCATAGAGGCCAAGAAGACCCAGCCCCTGGATGGCTACGACGTCGCCCATTCCAATGTCCGCAGCCTCCGTAACGGAGATCATAGTCGCAACACCGCAATTGAGCGGTGTCGCTTCCTCATCGCTTAACTCATCGGGCAGTTTCAGGATGCCAGTGCCTGGCACGACGTAGCAGTATTCAGCAAACCCGCCCAGGAAATGCGGATCTTCGTCTACCAGATCATGGCCATATTTCCGTATGCCGTTTGATTTCTGCGGCATGTCATGAACGTCACGATAATAGGACTCACCGTGGTGGAAATATTCCGTCCATGTAATCCGGTCGCCCACCTCCAGAAGATCCCCGCGCATGTCGCGCTTGATTTCATCACCCAGCTGTTCGATGACACCGATAATCTCGTGCCCCAATATGCCAGGACATGGGTTTGGCCTGCGGCCCTCCCACGAATGGATATCTGAACGGCAGATCGTGGACATTGAAATCCGGACCAGCACTTCGTCGGCGCGCACATCACGCAACGGATAGGTCTTTATGACAAACGGCGTGTTGGGCGCATCATAGACCGCTGCGCGGGCACTACGTTTTGACACCGGAATCTCCCCCTGAACTCAATTAGCTGGTGCCGTTGATGGCGAAGTCGAAAATCTGGTAATTCTTCAGTTGATCTGTCTTCGCCCGAGCAAGGTACTCCGCGTTCAGTGGGCGGGAGATGACGAACGGAACGTCACGCTCGGAAATTCCACCATGGGTCCTAAGCCGTTCGCCGTTGAGACCGGCAACATCATGATCTTCCCGGCCTGCTCCCACGCAGAAGTTCTCCCCGGAGATCACAACGACATCAGCCTCGACGTCATATGGCAGATCTAGAGTTTCCGCTGCTTCGGTCCGATCGTAGACCGTCTCTATTCCATCCAACTCCCGGACGAAATCGATCACGTCTTGGGGAAGTGCTCCGTCGAAGCAGTGCACCCGCACGAATCCTCCCAGTGCACCATGATGGCCGACGAAAGCGTCGGTGATCGGACAGATAACCTTGGTCGTGCCTTTCCCGAAGCGCTCATCCAACAGATCCTGAAGATAGATGATGTTATAGCTGCCATCGTCCGCGCATTTGTCTTTCATGCCATGGTCAGCCACCAGCGCAACCACGGCACCGAGCTCTTCCAGTCGCGCAAAGCGCTCATCCAGCGCTTTATAAAATTCGAGCGCCTTTGGATGATCGGGCGCATATTTGTGCTGCACATAGTCGGTGAGTGAGAGATACAGAAGTCCGGGCTGATCGTCCTGCTCAAGAGCCTTGATGCCGGCATCCAGAACGAACAGGGAAAGTTCCTCGGAGTACATGTCCGGCAGCGGCTGCCCGACAAATCCGAGCGCATCCTCAATGCCATTTTCCTCCATGGTCGTCTGGTCGGCATGCTGCGTTGAGAAGCACACATTTCCATTTGAAACGTCGAGGTCTTTGCCGAGTTGCTTGCGCAACTTGTCCTTGGCGGTGACCACCATGGTTTTCACGCCGGCCTTTGACAGCACGTCAAAGATCGTGCGCGAACGCATCAATTCCGGACCCGTCATGACAACAGCCTCGCCAGTCCTGCGGTCCAGGTAGAAATTCCCGGAGATGCCGTGCACCTTGGGAGGGCTGCCCGTGGCAATCGACATATTGTTGGGGCATGTGAAGCTCGGGACGACACAGTGGGCCGTAGCACTGAACCCTTCACGCATATAGCGCTCGATATTGGGTATTACGCCCGCCTTGCTCGCCACCTCGAAATATTCGGGATCGCTTCCGTCAATACACACGACGGCTACCGGGTCGCTCGGAATTCCATATGTAACGCCGTTCAGTTCTGTTCCGTTTGTGGCCATACCAACACTTGCCTCACCTTGTTCGAGGGTCTCACCTCAGACGCCGTTCTCATGCGTCCTTTAGGCGACATCTAGCACTTTTTGTGCTATTGGGTAAAATTGGAAAGCGTTACAGTTTCATCGATTTGATCAATGTACCAAAAGTGGCTCGAAGCGTTTCATCACGTCGCAACCGAAGGTAGTTTTACCGGCGCCGCGCAACGGTTGAATGTCGGCCAGCCGACCATATCTTCGCATGTGAGCAATTTGGAAGGCCGTTTCGGTGTTGAACTGTTTCATCGCAAGGGACGTTCAATCACGCTCACACCCGCAGGCAGAATGCTCTACGACATTACGCATGATCTTTATGGTCACGAGCAGGAGGCAATCGCCTTTCTGAATACGGTCAAGGACCTCGAGCATGGCGAGCTGAATTTCAGCGCTGTCGGCCCCTATGACATCATGGAATTGCTGGCTGCCCTGCGTCAACGCCGGCCGGGCGTCAAATGCTCTGTCCGCATTGCTGTGATCGATGAGGTCCTGGAAGATCTGGAGGCGTTTCGTGCCGATATCGGTGTTGTTGGGAGGGACAGCGCGAGCGAAACCATACACTCCGAATTCTACAATCAGCACAAGGTCTATGTTGTCGTAAACCGAACCCATCGCCTCGCAAGTCGGCAAGAAGTACGCATGAGGGAACTTTCAGGCGAGCCGATGATCGTCAGAATGTCGAGCTCAACAACCCAGGAGGCGTTCGACAAGGCGGCAGCAAAGGCTGGTATCGAGGTCGATCCGGTTTTCACAATCGAGAGCAGAGAGGGTCTGCGGGAGGCCATTATTCGCGGACTTGGAATCGGTGTGATTTCAGAAACCGAATTCGCTCCCCACCCTGAGCTGCATGCACTCACGGTGACAGACGCAAAAATGTACACCCGCGCCTATATCGCCTGTCTGAAGGCCCGGCGAAACCGCCCGCTCATACGCGACTTTCTCGACCTGGCGGCATCAATTGTTGAAGAGCGCGCCAACTAGAGACCTTATCACTTCGCTTTTGCAACACGTGCTCGCGCCCAGGCAGAAATGCCTTCAGCAATCAAGACGAGAACGATGATTGAAACCAGGATCGCAGACACACGGTAGGTCTCGATCTGAAGGATGTTACGCTTTAGATACCAACCCATTCCGCCGGCGCCAAAGAAACCGACCACGGTTGCTGCCCGGAAGGCAACGTCCCACGTGTAAATGCCGATGCCGGTAAACGCGACCCGAACCTGCGGGAAAACCGCATAGGCCATCACATTCAATTCGCTTGCTCCGGTTGCGCGCAGAGCTTCGACCGGGCCCATATCTATGGCTTCTATTTCCTCTGCAAAAAGTTTGCCCGCAAAGCCGATGCAGAACATGGTCAGCGCCAACACACCGGCCATCATTCCAAAACCAAGAATGGTGACAAAGAGGATGGCCCAGATGGTTTCGTGAACGGCGCGCGCACTCATTGTGACGAGCCGGGCGACTGGATATACGAAGCGCCTGCTCGGCGTCATGTTGTACGACCCGAACCAGCCGAGTGGCACGGCCATGAGCATGCCGAAGAGTGCACCCAGATATGACATCTGGATTGTATCGAAAACGGAGGCCAGATAGTCTGGCTCCAGAACATAGTCGATCTCGGGCGGGTAGTAGCGGTCTGCCACCAATTGTCCAACGCGCCCAAACATATTGAAGAAACGATCAAGCGGGATATTCAGGTAGATAATAGAATAGCTCACGAAGACGAGTGCCAGCAGCACCCCACCCCAACGATAGAGCGACTCCGGAAATTTGAAGCGCCGCCACTCTCGTGGTGGAGCAGGCTTCGTATCGGAACTGGCTTGTGTCGCCGTGCTGACAGCCATGGCTAGATGATCGCCTTTCGCACGTAGTAGGAAACCATCTCGCCAAACAGGATCAAAACCAGAATGGCGAGAATGACCGTTGTGACACCGGGATAGTTGAAGGTGTTGAGTTGGCGGAAAAAGACCAGACCCAACCCCCCTGCTCCAACCAGGCCGAGGATCGACGAGCGGCGGATATTGATCTCCCACTCAAAGACGATTACGCCGACCATGACAGGGAGTACCTGCGGCAGGATTGCGTAGATAAAGACCTGAAACTCACTGCCACCGACCGCACGGATAGCCTCAACAGGTCTTGGATCGAGATCCTCAATAGCTTCCGCCGTCATTTTTGCGATGAAACCGACCGAACGAACGGCGATCGCCAGGACGCCGGCGAGTGCACCCAGACCCACTGCCGCGACAAAAAACAATGCCCAGACGATCTCGTGAATGGACCGGCTGAGCGTCATCATGAGCCGCGCAATCGGGTAAGTGATAGGCGCAAAAGGAGTAATATTAAGCGCGCCAAACCAGATAGCGGGTATGCAGACCACGACACCCAGCAGCGTCCCGAGTGTCGCCACCATGATGGTTTCCAGAGCCGGTTGCCAGAGGTTGGGCACAAGGCTCCAATTGATGCCGATAAACTGGCCAATTGATTCCAGGACGTTCCAGACAGACCCGATCCGTGCCCAGTCGGTGTCATCGACGATTGTGGTTTTCACGCTCAGGAAGACCAGCGCGAGCACAACCACAAAAATAAGCAATCGTACGATCTTCGTCTTGGAGCGCGCGGCGATGATGCGCTCGACTTGATCCGCGGTTGCCTGCGCCGTGGCCACTAGAGGACCTCCATGGCGTATATTTCATCCAGCTTTTTCGTATTCATTTTCGATGTTGGGCCATCGAACATCTTGATTCCGTCCTGCAGGCCAATGATCTTGTTGCAAAACTCCATGGCGAGTTGAACGTCGTGGATGTTGCAGAGCACAGGCACCTTGTATTCTTTCGCTATCTCCATGATGAGCGCCATAACCTCGCGGGAGATTTTCGGATCAAGGCTTGACGTGGGTTCATCCAGAAGCAGCAGTTTCGGGTCCTGCATGAGTGCGCGCGCGATACCGACCCTCTGACGCTGCCCGCCGGAGAGTTCATCAGCACGCTTGTCGACGTGATCTGACAGTCCGACCCGGTCCAGCACAGAAAGAGCGCGAGAAATGTCCTCTTTGGAAAAGAGGCGAAACAGCCCTACCATATTGCCAACATAACCAAGTCTGCCGGAGAGAACGTTGTCCATTACGGACATGCGGTTTACCAGATTGAATTCCTGGAAAATCATGCCAATTCCGCGGCGCAGCTTTCGCAACTGGCGGGAGTTCAAGGCAAGGACATCCGTCCCATAAAGCACAATTTCACCTGAACGCGGTTCAACCAGTCGGTTGATACACCGGATCAGGGTCGATTTTCCGGCGCCACTCGGCCCGATAATGGCAAAGAAATCGTCAGCGCCCACTTCGAAGCTGACGCCTTTGAGAATTTCCGGACCAGAGGCTGAATAGCGCACTCTCAGATCCCTGACTGAAAGAATTGACATGCGTCCCCCGATAGACGTGCCCCGGATGTGAATGTTGGAGAGGCGGACGACCAGTCCACCTCTCCACTCACAAACCGATCAGCCCGCGTGCCGACGTTGAAGCAAGAGGCTTCACTTCTTCTTGCGTGCGTCCTTCGCCTTTTTCAGATCGCGAATGACGTCATAGTCCTTCGAGGACATGCCCACAAACTTGTTGGATTTGACGTTGTCGAGGAACTTTTTCTCGCCAGGATTGCTGGCTGACAGGCCGAGGAAAGTAGCCTTGATCTTGTCCTTCAGGTCCTGGCACAGCGTGCCACGATAGACGAAGGGGTCCTGCGGGATAGCCGGCGACATCCAGAGGATGTTGAAGTCATCCAGCTTGACCTCCCCCTTGTTCACCACATTGTCGAAACGGTGCGTGGCAACAAAAGCGGCATCGACCTTGCCCTTGTCGACGGCGACGGTGGAAAGCTCATGGCTGCCGGTGTAGACGACCTTGCCAAAATACTTATCGAGATCGCCACCCACGTTCTTGGAGAACACGACCCGCGGGAACAGATTGCCCGACGTACTGCCCGGATCGACCAGTCCAAGAGTCGTTCCTTTGAGCGATTTGATATCCTTGAATTTCGAACTCTTCTTGGTGACGAGAGCTGCCTTGTAACCGGGACCTTCTTCCTGCATGTGCCCCGGGCGCTTGGCATAGGTTGCAAAGACTTCAACCGACGGGTCCTTGCTGCTTGCAATTACGTAGCTATATGGCCCAAGAACCGCGACGTCGACGAACTTGCTGAGCAGGCCTTCCACCACCGATGCGTAGGATGTCGGCATGAAGAACTGAATTTTCTTCCCTGTTTCTTTGGCCAAACGATCGGTCACCGGTTTATAGAGCTGCAGCTCGGCGACGGTCTCTTCGGTTGGGACCATTGCGAAGGTCAGTTCATCAGGATTTTCGCATTCCGCTGCCTGCACTGCGGATGCCATTCCCATCGCTGCGACAGTCGCTGTCAACGTGACGAACAGGCCACGCCGAGTGACTTTCGCGGACATGCAAGTCTTGGTCTTTCTGGATGATTTTCTTCTATTATGGATCATGTGTTTCCTCCCTAACTGCGCGGACGCTGGCCAAGCTTGCGCACGCTAAAAACGGCACCAGGGCTGAAAACGTAATTAGATTGTCCGGAGCGACGGACGCTTACTGCACCTTCTTGATCGCACCGGGAGACCCCGTTTCCAGTCCCCACCACGAGAAAGCTAACACTATAGGTAGTATCGTCTAAATCGAAAAAGCCGACATTAGAATTGATTAAATCGATAACGACAGAAGCCCTGCCAAAAAAGCGGAAGGGCTGGGAACCCAACCACATCACGAAAGAAAACGACAATCACGGAATATCTCAGCAGCCAATAGCCGCCCCGTCGCTGCGGGGGTCGGACGCACCTTCCATTGAACCATCCTGATGTCGCACCAAAGCACCGGCATGGCCCGTGACTTCATCCATCGGCCCGATCACTTCCACATCGTGTCCGGCGGCCCGCAATGCATCGATAACAGCAGGATCGAGCCGGCTTTCGACGCGCAAGTTCATCGCCTCGGCACCCCAGGTTCGGCCAAGCAGCCAGCGGGGAGCGGCGATAGCCTGCGCCAGGTCCTGACCATACGTGGCAGTGCGGGTGTAGATCATCGATTGGGTTTGTGGTTGGCCTTCCCCGCCCATAGTCCCATAGGGCATAACCCGGCCATCATCGAAGATCGCAAGTGGCGGCTGGATGGTGTGAAATGGCCGGCGTCCGGGCTTGAGTGTGTTCACGGCCTCTTCTTGCAAGCTGAAGCTCGTCCCACGGTTTTGCCAAAGCACGCCAGACTCCGGCAGCACAAAACCAGAGCCGAACTCCCAGTAGACGCTCTGGATGAAGCTTACGGCATTGCCGTCCTTATCCAGTGCGCCGAGCCATACCGTATCGCCGGGCTTTGCTACATGGGGCCATGGCAGTGCTGTCTTGCGGTCGACCGCATTCGCGCATCGATCGAGCATCTCGGGTTTGAGGAATTCTTCCGGATCAACACTCATATAGGCCGGATCGGTGACATGCGCATCACGTACGAGAAACGCCTGTTTCGCGCTCTCGACGAGCCCGTGCACATAGTCGAAACCTTCTGCCTCCGAAACGCCGAGCCGTTCGAAAATTCCAAGGATCATAAGTGCGGCAAGCCCTTGCGTTGGCGGCGGCATATTATAAACGCGAGCACCGTTGAGCGCGACGGACAGAGGATCAACACGCCGCGCATTGTAGGCCTCAAGGTCATCAAGCCGTATAGGACTGCCCCCTGCTTCGAGATCAACAGCCATGGAACGGGCAAGGTCACCCCTATAGAAGTCATCAAGGCCGGCTGTAGCTAGATGCTCGAATGTCGATGCGAGCCGCGGCTGATGAAATATCGTGCCCTTTTCGGGCGGAGCACCGCCGGGCAGGAACGTTTCGGCAAAGCCCGGCACTGGTTCAAGTTCAGCACGCTTGGCAGCGGCATTGGCATGAAGCGTGCCGGGGACAGCAACACCACTACGCGCCAGGGAAGTCGCACCGTCCAACAAACGCTCAAGAGGAATCCGTCCGCCCCACGCAGCACTCACCTTGAGCGCTTCGCCAATGCCCGATACCGCGCCGGCGACCGTCAGTGCAGAATGAGGCCCGCGCGAGGGGATCGCATCATGCCCTGCATCAAGATAATAATTTCCATCAGCAAGGCGTGCTGCAGGACCCGCCGCGTCGATGCCGACCGGTGCAGCACCTCCCTTGCTGATAAGCCAGAAGTTGTCACCGCCCAACGCATTCATATGAGGATAGGCGACCATGATCGCGGCAGCGGCGGCCACCATCGCCTCGATGGCATTGCCTCCCTCGCGCAGCACCGCACAGCCGGCTTCCGCCGCCAAGTGATGCGGTGCGACAACCATCCCGCCTTTCGCGCGTACAAGCTCCGTCATAAGTAAGACATCCAGCAAAATTGAACTGCGGTATAAACCGGTTCACGTCCGGCAACTACCGCTTTGTGGGAGATTGTCCTTCTAGTATCCGGGTGAGGCAGCAGTGGTGGACATCTTTCTCAGATGTCATCCAATGGCCAAATCGGCCGGCGGATATGCTGGTAGTTCAGTGATTTGAAATTGTGCGACGTGATGCCATCTCCGTCGTCCACCACAACAATCTCAGACGCAATTGGCGCATAGTCCGCCCGGAAATGCTGGGCTGATTTCACGGCAAGGATCGCGCGTTCGGTTGGTTCAATACCAACGGCCTTGAAAAACTGCCGGTCGTAGTTCTGCGCCCGGCGCGAGGCGAGCACGACCTCAACCCCGCCGCTCTTGAAAACCGCCGCAGGGCCAATGTTGATGGCAACACCCGTAGCCATCGGCCCTTCGAGCTTGAACTTGCCGTCATAGACCCCAATGACCGTGCCGCTTGCGGCAACGGGTCCACCGAGTGAGGGTTCGACTTTGCCACCCAATTGCAACTCGATCTCCGCCCCGGCGCCTGCAGAGGCACATGCCTCAACGCTTTCTGGGTCATACAGGGCGGAAAATGCAGCGTTCTCAATGCCACCCGTGATCATGGCGCGGAGCAAACCGGTGGAGTCGCCATATCCGCCGCCGCCTGGATTGTCGGCGAAATCGGCAATGACAAACGGTTCACCAACCTTGCCCTTTTTTCGGGCCTTCGCCAGTGCGGCTTCGGCTGTCATGGGCTGGATGGTGAGGGTCTCGCGCGTGCGCCACAGCTCTTCGCGAAGCGCCTCGGCCGCAGCCATCGCGTTCGAATTTTCACGGTCGGCGACGACGATGACCGTCGGCCCAACATAGTCAACATCGGCCCAGGGGAAGCCGGCGTTGACGGAGGCTGACAGCAGCCCATGCTCACTGGTTAGATCATCCGCCAGCTTAAGGATATCCCGCATCGGACCGGGTGCTGTAGTCCGACCATGGTCGACGCCATCAAGTTGAGGGCCGCGCAGCAACGTGACCTTGGGATTGATTTCACCAGACATCTTGCGCGCAATGAGATCGGCGCATTTGGTTGCTGTGTCGAACTGGTCAATGTGTGGATAGGTGCGGTAACTGACCAGCACATCCGACAATTCTGCGGTCAGGTCAGTGACATTGGCGTGGAGATCGTGGGTCACGCCGATGGGGATATCGCGGCCAACTTTTTCACGGATAAGGTTGAGCACCGCGCTCTCGCCGTCGTCGTGATCCTCTGCAACCATTGCCCCATGAAGCTGCAGCAGGATCGCGTCCACCGGCCCCGCTTGGTCAATCGTCTTCAGGATATGCCCCGAAATCTCGTCGAATGCCTCGCGGGTTACCCTGCCAGACGGCGTAGCGTCGGCAGCTATTGCCAATACCGGCTCCCATCCGTGGCGTGCGCAGGCATCAAGGAACCCTGCGATTTCCGTATTCGTGCCCGCAAGTGCTGTGCGCATATCCTCGCCACGGCTCAACCCACGCGCCTGATAGGACTCCAGCGTCGTCGGCAGCTTGGAAAACGTATTTGTCTCGTGTTTGAACCCGGCAATAAGAACCCGAGGCGCCATATCACTTCCTCCCCATCAATTTGTCCGACGTTAAACGGACATTGCCATGCCGTCCCGTCCCGGGTCGGCACCACCATCCCACCCGGCTTCTGTTTTCCGCAATGCATGCACGCCTGCAAAATGATAACTGAGTGGCGAACGGCGGACGGTATAACCGCGCCGCTCCAGTTCGGCTTGGGTGGCACGGGTTATCCGGTTTGACACATCGATCGTATCGGAAGTGGTTGAGAAACGTGGCGCCATAACAGCTTCCTGAGCAGTCATCCCAAAATCGACGGCATTGAGTATGGCCTGCAGCACACCCATGGTGATGAAAGTCGCGCCGGGCGCGCCCACCACGAAGAAAGGTTCATCACCCTTGAAAAGGATCGACGGGCACATGGCCGAGAAACGCGCCTTCCCTGCCGCCAGCGACCCGGTGCGCCCGGGCCGTGGGTCAAACACCGCCATGGCGCCGTTATACATAAAGCCAAGTCCGTCTGTGACGACGCCGGACGGCATACCAAGCGTGTGGGTCAGCGACACGCAGTTGCCGTGTTCGTCAGCGGTCGAAACATGCGTCGTGTCCTTCGACTCCGCGCCGCCGGGATTGTAGCGCGGCACATGGGCCTTCTCGCCCGACTTGATGCGTTCCGCACACTTCCGCGCATAGTCTTTCGAAGTCAGACGATCGAGCGGCACGTCTACAAAGCGCGGATCGCCCACATGCACGTCTTTGTCGATGGTGGCAATCTTCATCGCCTCCGACACGGTCGCTATGTAATCAGGTGAATTGTGCCCCATGGCGGCGAGGTCAAAATTCTCAAGGATGTTGAGCATCTGGATAACCATGACGCCCCCACCCGGTGGACGGTTTGTTGAAACGCGCAAGCCTCGATATTCGCCCCAGAGCGGCTCCATATCGTCGATGACGATGCCTTCGAGGTCGGCCGCAGCAATCAATCCGCCATTAGCTTCCATGTCGACAACGATCTCGCGCGCGATCGCGCCGGTGTAGAAGTCATCCACGCCATCGCGCGAAATACGCCTGTATGTTTCGGCCATGTCCGGGTTGCACACGGTCTCACCAAGTTTGTAGAGGCTGCCGTCGTCCTTGACGTAGATCTTTCGCGCAGCCGCATTCTCCGTAAGGCGCATCGAATGAGGCGCCTTGCCGCCGCCCTCATCGGAGTTCCAAAAATAATTGATATGCGGGCGCACCAGCATTCCATCTTCAGCATAGTGGATGGCAGGTTCAAGAAGGTCAGCCATCTTCATGGTGCCGAAGCGCTTCAGCGCAATGTCGAACGCCCGCAATGTCATGGGCGTTGTGATGGCGCCATAGCCGACGTCATTGACGTAGTCCTTGAGAATAAAACCGAAGCCGTCTTCCGCCTCCTTGATGATCAAATCTTCCCACATGTCCGGACGCACGCTCGCCGGCGCACGGCCCTGAAAATCCAACAGCATGTGCTCGCCGCGTTCAGCGAGGAACAGATGCATACAGCCGAAACCGGCAATGCCGCACATTTGTGGATCGACTGCGGTCTGCACCAGCGCGCAGGCAATCGCCGCGTCTACAGCGTTGCCGCCCTTTTGGAGCGCTTCGGCGCCAGCCTCGACGGCCTCTGGTTGTGGTGCGCTGACAATGCCGTGGGTCATTTCTTTGCTCCCGAAAGTTTCTTCAGCTCCGGCTCAGGCCGCGCCGTCTCCTTGTTGGCGGCAAGTGCCTGTTCAAGCGAGTAGGCAACTTCGAGCACCATGGCATCGGAGCCCATTGGTCCGACAACCTGGATGCCGAATGGCATGCCCAGATGATCCGTTCCGCAAGGGATGCAGCAAGACGATGGGAGTGCCATTGTGAGTGCGTAGCTCATCGCCAGCCAGCGCATATAAGTCGGCATCTTCTCCCCGTTGATTTCCTCGACGAACAGCTGTGAATGCGGGAACGGGCTGACAGATGCCGCCGGGCAGATGAGAATGTCGGCATCGTCGAAGAAGGCACGGAATTTTGTATAGAGTTCTGTTTGCGCCTTATGCGCCCAGGCAACGTCAGGCAGGGAATAGCCCAGTCCCCGCTCCGTATTGTTGATGACATTCGGTCCGAGCTGGTCGCGACTGTTTTCCAGCTTCTCCTTGTGCGCGGCGACGAACTGAATCGCCCGCAGGATTTCAAACGACTCGTGCACGTCCGTAAGATCCGGATCGCGATGTTGCACGTCGGCGAATACGGAACCGAAGCTCGCGACCTTTGTCTCGAACACTTTCCGAATGTCATTGTCGACCGGCGCACAACCGAGGTCTGTCGAAACGGCAACCTTGAGCGACCCGAGGTCGGCTCCTGTCAGCGCATCAGGAATTCTCAGCAGATCATCACTCGAGAAGGGATCATCCTTGTCCAGATCAAGCTGGGCCAGCAGCAGCAGGTGAGCATCCTCCACGCTGCGCGCCATTGGACCCAGAACCGGCATGGGCAGAAGCGCCACGGGCCTTGTCGTGCGCGGCACAAGCCCTGGAGACGGGCGGAAGCCGACGACGCCGCAGAAGGTTGCGGGCGTACGCAAGCTGCCGCCGTGATCGGACCCTGTCGCAAGCGGCACCATGCCCGTCGCGACCGCCACGCCCGACCCACCGGAAGATCCGCCACATGTCTTGTCGGGGTCAAATGGATTGCCCGTCGGGCCAAACACACGGTTGGTGGTATTGGCACCTGCACCAAACTCCGGCGTATTGGTCTTGCAAAGGATGATGCCGCCCTCTGCCCTGACATTGGCGACGACCGGATCATCGTGATCAGGCACATGGTCCTCGTGGAGCAAAGAGCCGTATGTCGTGCGCAGGCCTTTTGTCGCCTGTAAATCCTTGATGCCGATCGGCAACCCGTGCAGCAAACCCAGATCATCACCGCGCATGACGGCGTCTTCCGCTTCTTTCGCTACCTCTCGAGCCCCGACTTCGTCGATCGCCGTGATCGCATTGAGAACACCATCCACCTCACCGATCCGCTCTATACAACTGTCGGTCAACTCAACCGGAGAAAGCGCTTTTCGGCCAATAAGCCGTCGAGCCTCAACGGCAGAAATATCACAGGGCTTGGTCATGACTTGAGTTCCTCCAGGTTTGGACGCGGTGGAATGAGATCAGGCATTGTGGCGATTTGCTTTTCCAGTGCGGCGCACGCGGCAAGCAGGAATGCGTCGCCTCGGCGGGGTCCGACGATTTGCACACCGAATGGCAGGCCGAGAGCGTCAGTTCCGATCGGCAAGGCAACCACCGGATGACCCGTGAGCGTGAGTGCGGAGCGCAACAGTGATGCGTCCATATAGTTTTCCATCTGCCTTCCGCCGACGACCTTCGGAATTCCCTCGTCGATACGGAACGCGGACGTTGCGTTACCCGCCACGATAAGGAGGTCCACATCGCGGAAGAAATCCTGAAATTTCCGGTACAGCTGGGTCCAGCCTCGCTCCGCCTCGGCCACGTCTACCGGACTCATGGCAAGCGCTGCTTCCACGTTTGCGACGACATTTGGCGCCAAGTCCTGGCCGTACTCGCGGTAACGTTCGCCATGATTGGCGAGAAATGTGACTGAGCGCAGCGCCCAGAAAATCTCACGCGCGCCTTCCATATCCGGATCGCGCCGTTCACATGAGGAAAACACGGTCGCAATCGACCCGACATATTTGCGAAATGCCGCGCGGATATCGTCATCGACAGGAGCAATGCCGAGATCTTCCGATATCACGACCCTCAAACTGGAGAGGTCAACCTCTGCAAGGTCTGCAAACTCATCCACGGTGATTGGCCCGCTCATCGGATCGTAGGGATCATTGCCCGCCAGCCCCGTTAACATGAGCCCGATGTCTGAGACCGTGCGCGCCATAGGGCCCTGCACCCCGAAATGGGAGTAATTCACATTGCGTGCCTCGTGGGGGACAAGTCCCGGTGTTGGGCGAAAACCCACCACACCGCACCAGGTAGCCGGATTGCGCAAGGAACCGCCCGTGTCGCTACCGTGGGCGAGCGGAACCATGCCGCATGCAAGTGCTGCCGCCGCGCCGCCCGACGATCCACCACAGGTTCGCTCGAGATCATGTGGGTTGTGTGTCGGACCATAGACGCGGTTCGACGTATTGGTGCCCGCACCAAATTCCGGTGTGTTGGTCTTGCCGATAACGATCGCGCCCGCAGTGCGCAGCCGTTCCACCAGCCCGGCATCCTGACCGGGCACATTGTCAGCATAGCGTGGCGAACCGTAGGTAGTGCGCAGGTCTTCCGTTGCCACAAGATCCTTTATGGCGACGGGAAGTCCGTGCAGTGGCCCGATTTCGTTTCCCGCGCTGACGGCCTGCTCCGCCGCGCGCGCTTCTGATCGCGCGCGATCGTAGCACGTGGCGACAATTGCATTGATCGACGGGTTAAGCTCTTCGATACGGGCGATACAGCTTTCCAGAAGCTCGACCGGTGAAACGTCTCCAGATGCGAGGACCTGACGCAGCGCTGAGGCTGGCTGGTCGCAGAGTTCGTTCATGGCCGGTATCCGTCAGCCTCCCCCATCTCCCAATACACGCCGGTTATCAATTCCATCCCCTCGCGCATGAGTGGGCGCAGGATGTGTTCGTTCGGCGCGTGCTGGGAGCACGCCAGATAACTCATGGGCAGCCATGAGAATGGCATGCCGAGTTCGGTCTGGATGATGCCAGTGACATTCGATCCACCCGAGCAGGACTGGACACCGCACGGTTTGCCGCCGACGCGCTCGACCGCGCCCTTCAGCCAGATCGCCCAGGGATGGTCGGGGTCCGTACGGCCGGGTTCGAAATAGCCCCGGTTTTCAAAAGGCGGATCTTCGATCTGAACTTCGCTGAAGCCATTTGCATCCAGGTGTTCCCGCAGGGCCGGCAGGATCGTATCCTGTGGTGTTTCGATCACGTGGCGGAGTTGACACCAGGCGCGCGCGCGGGGCGGAACCGCATTGACCGGCCGATCCGGTGTGCCGATTTCCATGGCGAGAACTTCAAAGCTGTTCCAGATGCTCACTTTTTCCGCACGACTGAGTCCAGGTTCTCCGTAATCGTCATCAATCATTGGCGCGTTCTCGCCCGCATCGCGATCGATATCCTTAAGGGCTTCGCGCACAGAGTCCGGAATGCCTTTCGGTCGCCAGGCTTCAATCTGGATCACGCCATTCGGCGTCACAATAGAGCTTATCGCGTTGGTCAATATGGCTGACGGGGAGCGCAACAACCCACCCCAGTTGCCAGAATGGTGGCCGCCTTCTCGCAAATCGACAACCAGATTGAAATTGATACAACCGCGGTTTCCAAGCGAGATGTTCGGCTTGGTGATCTCCGCGCGCGGACCATCGGAAGAAAAGAAAGCATCCGCCATGAATGCATCACGGTTGGCAGCAATTACCTCTCGGAAACCCTTTGAACCGTTCTCCTCGCCTTGTTCAATGACGATTTTGGAGTTGAAACCGAGTTTTCCCCGTGCCTCAAGCACAGACTCAATCGCTACGAAATGTGCCAGATGCTGGCCCTTATTGTCTGCTGTACCGCGCCCGTAAATCCTGTCGCCATCGACGGTAAGTGACCAGGGATCGCGGCCCTCTTCCCAGCGACCTTCCATTCCCAGCACGACATCACCGTGCCCGTAGCACAAAAGAGTGGGAAGGCTTTCATCCTCAATGCGTTCAGCCAGCATTACCGGCCCGCATCCTTCAAATGGGTTGTCGAATACCTGCGCCGTATAGCCCAGACGCTCCAACACCGGCGTGATGTGGTTCCTTAGATAATCATAATGCTCTTCAAGCCTGTTTGGATTCTGGCTCTCTGTCTTAACCGCAACGAGGTCCTGCAGGCGGGCGTAATAACCTTCACCACCGTCATCGTCATAACAATCAAGAGCACGAGCAATAGCGTCATCGCGGCTCATGTCATGCTCTCCCCGGCGTTGGGCCTTCGCCGAGGTCCCAGTAGAGGCCGGTCATAATCTCCATGGCTGAGCGGAATCCCGACAGCAAAATGTGTTCATTGGGAGCGTGTTGAGAGCATGCGCCGTAGGAATGCGGGATCCAGATGGTCGGAACGCCGATAATTTCACTGAAAATGTCGTTGCCGATGGAGCCGCCGGTCGCGGGGATTAGCGCCGGTTTCTGGCCGGATGTCTCTTCCACCGATTTGCGAACCCACATCGCCCAGGGACTGTCTAGATCGAGCTGTGTCGCGGTGAAGTCAATTGCGTTCGCATAGGGTGGTGGGTTGATCTGCACGTTGTCAAACCCTTGCGCGTCGAGATGCCGCCTGAGTGCAGGCTGTATATCGTCCCTGTCTGTTCCCACCACATAACGGAGCTGGCAATGCGCCCAGGCACGCGGCGGAATTGCATTTACCGGCTTGGCCGGCGTACCGATCTCCATGGCCAGCACCTCAAAGCTGTTCCACGCGTAGACCTTTTCCGGTGGTGTCAGTCCAGGCTGACCCCAGTTGGGGTCTATTTCCGGGCCATCTTCACCGTGATCGATCTCCACGTCCTTGAGCGCATCGCGAACGGAGTTGCTGATCGGCGGCGGAAGCCACTCCTTGACCTGGATGACGCCGTTGGCGTCGACGATCGAGGCAATGGCATTGTTGAGGATAGCACCGGGGCTTGCGAGCAATCCGCCCCAGTTGCCTGAATGGTGCCCGCCTTCGCGCAGTTCAACCAGGAGGTCGAAATTTTGCGCGCCCCGATTGCCAAATGACAATGTCGGGCGATCCGGCTTTACGCGCGGCCCGTCGGAGCCGATAAACACGTCGCAGGCGAAATCCACAACATTGTCAGTAACGACCTCGCGCAACCCTTTCGAACCGTTTTCCTCGCCCATCTCAATGAGTACCTTGGAATTGAATCCCAGGTTTCCACGCTCCTCGATGATGGTGCACATGGCGGCCATGTTGAGAATGTGCTGACCCTTATTGTCGGCGGTGCCGCGCCCGTAGACCTTGTCGCCGTCTTTCGACAACTCCCATGGACCCTTGCCCTTGGTCCACTGATCATCAAGCCCCTGGATCACGTCGCCATGGCCGTATCCGAGAACGGTCGGCAAATTATCGCCTTCGTGGCGGGTCGCCAGAAGAAATGGACCGCAGCCTTCGAAGGGATTTGGATAGACCTTGCACTCGAAGCCCATGGCCTCAAAAGCCGGGATCATCAACTCATCGATATAGCGTCGCAGTTCGGGAAACCCCTCGGACGTCTGACTTTCGGTTTTCATGGAAACCGCAGCACGAAGCTCGTCCTCGAATACGCCATCGTCGATGTATTTCAGCCCACGCGCAATGGCGTGGCTCTTACTTGG
>Ga0209633_10002188_pt1 | contig 19189 bp, 21 predicted proteins | sample Cruoilmetagenom1_FD_187290 | JGI IMG/M metagenome (GOLD analysis project Ga0209633, IMG submission 187290) | Oil polluted marine microbial communities from Coal Oil Point, Santa Barbara, California, USA - Sample 1 (SPAdes) (version 2) | ecosystem: Environmental > Aquatic > Marine > Oil seeps ... | reverse complement strand
AAAAGGAATAACTGAAAAAGAATTTAGAAAAGAATATAATTTAAACAACAAACCCATAATTGCCTTATTACCGGGTAGTAGAAAACAAGAAATAAAAAAAATGCTTTCTGTAATGTTAAGGATGGTTACTAAATTTAGAGATTATCAGTTCGTTATTGCCGGAGCACCAAGTCAGAATTATGAATTTTATCAACCTTTTATTAAAAATAGTGACGTAAAGTTTGTTGCCAATAAAACTTATGATTTACTTTCTATGTCTTACGCTGCCTTAGTAACTTCTGGAACTGCCACGCTAGAAACTGCCTTGTTTAAAGTTCCGGAAGTGGTTTGTTATAAAGGTAGCACTATTTCTTATCACATTGGTAAACAATTGGTAGATATAAAGTATATATCATTGGTGAATTTGATTTTGGATAAAGAAGTGGTTACTGAGCTTATTCAACATGATTTTAATGAAAAAAAATTAGCAAAAGAACTCACTAAAATATTAGATGATAAACATAGAGAACAACTCTTTTTAGCCTATTATGATTTAGAAAAAAAATTAGGAGGTAAAGGGGCAAGTGAACAAACTGCATCATTGATTGTAAGTAGTCCATAATCTACAATTGCATTCTATATTTGATTTTTACTTCAAAAATGATACTCCTTTTCGATAAACATTTGAAAGGAAGAAATTATTATTTATTTTAACAAATATTTCTTTCTAAAAAGTACGACCAGAATAGTCATCCTTAAAAACATCCAAACTGCAAAAGCTATCCAAATCGCATAGAGTTTTAGGCCATAATAGTCACCAATCCATAAAACGGGAATAAAACCTAAAAAAGTTGCTATTAGCAAGGTGTTTCTTAGAACAACAGCTTCAGCCAATCCTTTAAACAATCCGTCAAAAACAAAAGCAATAGCATTAAGTGGCTGCATCAATAATACGATCCAAAAAATGGCGTAAAATGCATCTAGCACAGCAGTATCATCAGTAAAAACAGACCCTAATGGTATATAAAACACAAAACATATGATTCCTAAAATAAAAGCAACAACAATGGCATATTTGCTCAAATCTATACTCAATTTCCATAGATTTTTATAATCTCTTTCCCCTAATAACCGGCCCGAAACAATATTCCCAACACTAGAATAACCATCAATAAAAAAGGCGAAAAACAACCAAATTTGAAAGGCTATGGTTTGTGCTGCTATATATTGATTACCATAAGTTGTTGCAAAAGAATTCGCAAAATAAATAGCAATATTTAAGGCAAACGCTCTAATAAATAAATTTAAGCTCAATAAAAGTAACCGTTTAATTTCTTTGTTAAAAGGCCAATGAAATCTTAGGCTGAAGGGGGTTTTTTTTATTAATAAAACCAATGCCATAACAGCCATAACAGCTTGAGAAATTACACTGGCATAAGCAGCGCCTTCTATGTGAAAGGCAGGTACAATACCTTCAATACCAAAAACTAATATATAATCTAAGATAATATTCATTACCATACCTGTAATACTGATGATCATTGGCCAAAATGTATTTTGTAAACCCCTAAAGACTCCAAATACAGAAAATGCAAAAAGGGTTAGCGGCAATCCAATGGCTCTAATTTTATAATAAGATGTTGCATAATTCAATATAAGACCTTCAGCATTATATATGCTGAAAATTGCTTCAGCAAAAAAGAAAGTAATACTATATAATAACACACTCAGAACTATGTTAATAGTGATAATTTGTGCAGGCAATGACTTAATTTCAGTCAATCTATTAGCTCCTAAATATTGTGCAATAATTGCAGAAATTGCTGATTTTGTTTGAGCTAAAATCCAAAATAATGCCGATAAAAATGATCCGGCAATACCTACGGCCGCCAATGCTTCAGTAGCATTGATATCTATATTCCCAACAATAGCAGTATCTGTAATAGATAATAAAGGCTCAGCTATACCTGCAATTAATGCCGGTACAGCCAATTTATTGATTTGTTTAAAAGTTACTTTTGGTTTGGAATGCATGCTTTACTGCAACATATTTAAAGCAGCTAAGGTCGGAAATTACATTAAACTGAGGTTGAACTAAGCTTTTTTATGCAATCAAATACAAATTATGTTAAACCTAAATTATGAATTAAAGTTGAAAATGAATATAAAAGAAATCAGATTTCATAAGATTTATCACCACTAAAATGGGAAAGACCCCAAAAGACATGAGATCGCAGTTGGGGCCTTAAATTAAATAACTCTAAATTTAATTTTCTTTTAATAGTAATTTTTTGGGGTAAGCAATTGTTTAGAACAATTGGGTTTTGCTTATAACAAATATAGTAGAGAAAAGTGTTCAATGTTGACAAAATAAACATAAGCATCTGTTTTCTTAATAAATGGTATGTTTTTGTCTATAAATGGTAATTTAACATCCTCAGAAACTTTAGCTGAATCTTATGGTAAACCCAAATTCGCTATATTTATATACTTGAAAATACTAAAATACATACCACTACACTTACTTTTCTTTCAAATTATTGGTATTATTATAGGGTATTACTTCCAGATAAGTACGCTGGTGATCACTATATTTCTTTTGACAGGAATTATCATCATTACAATTCTCTACTTTCATTCACCTAAAAAGGTTGTCCAACATCATTTTTTTACATATGCTGGTTTTCTGGTCTTTACCTTTATTGGTATGGCTTCTATAAATTTTAAGAATCAGTTATCAAAAAATAATCATTACACAAATTATATAAGCAAGGTTAAAAATAATAGTACTGTAATCATTGATGATGTTCTAAAGACTAACCATTACTATAATAATTACATTGCAAAGGTCATCAACGTTAATGGGCATAAAACAACAGGAAAAGTTAAACTTAATGTTTTAAAAGATAGTGCTGATAATATATTTTCTATAGACGATAAAGTTTTAGTTACTGAAAATTTTATGCCTATAGGTAAATCGTTAAATCCGTATGCTTTTAATTATAAAAATTATTTAGCCAAACAACAGGTTTATCGACAAATTACCATAAAAAATAATACATTCTTAGTATTAAAAAAGGACAGAACCTCATTAAAAGGATTGGCCTTTAAGTTAAGGGCAAAAATTAACCATTCTTTAGAAAAACATGGGTTTAAAGGCGATGAGTTGGCTATAATTAATGCTTTATTATTAGGTCAACGTAAAGAGATTTCTAAAGAAATAATTCAAAATTATCAAAATGCCGGAGCCATCCATATACTAGCTGTTTCTGGCTTACATGTAGGTATTATATTATTATTGCTCAATTTTATATTAAAACCAATAGAAAAATTAAAAAACGGAATTGTAATCAAATTATTATTAGTTGTGCTTTTATTATGGGGCTTTGCATTTGTGGCCGGTATGTCAGCATCAGTCATTAGGGCAGTAAGTATGTTTACAGCTGTTGCTATTGCTTTAGCTACCAAAAATATTTTAAACACATATAAAACATTAATTATTTCTATTTTTTTCCTATTGCTGTTGAATCCATATTACCTATTTGAAATTGGGTTTCAATTAAGCTATTTGGCCGTATTTTTTATTGTTTGGATTCAGCCACTCATTTACTGTCTTTGGAAACCTAAACTAAAACTGATTGATTATTCCTGGCAATTATTTACAGTGTCAATAGCAGCTCAACTCGGGGTTTTACCACTAAGCTTATACTATTTTCATCAATTTCCGGGTTTATTTTTTGCTGCCAACTTAATAATTATCCCGTTTCTAGGTCTCATTTTAGGTTTGGGAATTTTAGTTATTATACTTTCGTTATTTGATATTCTTCCCGTTATAATTGGCAATTTATACGAAGAAATTATCTTCCTCTTAAACTCATCGGTAGCTTGGATAGCTAAACAAGAATCCTTTTTATTTCAGGATATATCATTTGGTTTTATTACGGCCATATTGAGTTATCTTATGATAATCACCTTTTTTAAGTGGGTAGAAACTAAGGATCAACCCTATTTTAAATATATGCTTATTAGCATGCTTTTATTTCAGTCTCATTTAATCATTGAAAAATATAAAAGTGGCAGCACTAATGAATTTGTTATTTTTAATACCCCCAGAAATACAATTATTGCAGAACGAAAAGGAAAAATGCTCAATATAAACCATAGTTTGGATAGCATTCATAAAAGTACTGCGTTAAAGGCATACAAAATAGGCACCCGTACTAAAATTAATAAGGTTGATACTAAGATTAAAAATGTATATCGTTCTCATTCTAATAAACTGTTGGTAATAGATAGTTTAGGTGTGTTTTTCAACGATAAATTTTCTCCAGAATTAATCCTCTTAAGAGATTCTCCAAGAATAAATTTAGATCGAATACTTCGTTCATTACATCCTAAAGTAATTATTGCAGATGCATCCAATTATAAAAGTCATGCCTTATTATGGCAAAAAACCTGTAAAAACTACAATATTCCTTTTCACTATACCGTTAGAGATGGAGCATTTATAGATAAAAGATAAGCCGCTAAACTCATGGTATTTTACTTATATTTGCGTTTTTAAAAACGAAAAATAATATGAAAATTATTGTCCCCATGGCAGGTATAGGTTCTCGCCTAAGACCACATACATTAACTATTCCGAAACCATTAACTTTAATAGCAGGTAAACCAATTGTTCAGCGTTTGGTTGAGGATATTGCGAAGGTGCTTAAACAGAATATTGATGAAATAGCTTTTATTATAGGGCCGACTTTCCCTGCAAATACTGAAAAAAAGTTATTAGATATTGCTAAAGATTTGGGTGCTAAAGGCGTAGTTACTATTCAAGAAGAAGCATTAGGTACGGCACATGCCATTCAATGTGCCAAGGGATCATTAAATGGTCCTTGTGTTGTTGCTTTTGCAGACACGCTTTTTAAAGCAGATTTTACGCTTAATGCCGATGCAGATGGTGCTATTTGGGTGAAAAAGGTTGATAACCCTGGTGCTTACGGTGTTATTAAATTAAATAATGGCATTATTACTGATTTTGTTGAAAAACCTGTAGATTTTATTTCAGATCTAGCCATTATTGGTATCTATTACTTTAAAAAAGGTGAAATTTTACGTGATGAAATTCAGTATTTACTAGATAATGACATCAAAGAAAAAGGAGAGTATCAACTCACCAATGCCCTTGAAAATATGAAGCAAAAAGGCATGAAATTTGTGCCTGGCCAAGTAGATGAATGGATGGATTGTGGCAATAAAGAAATTACGGTTGAAACCAATGGTAGGGTACTACAATTTGCTCATGACGAAGGTCAAAATTTAGTTGATGATTCCGTAATTTTAGAGCATTCAGAAATTATTCAACCTTGTTATATTGGTGCAAATGTTAAGTTAATAAATGCTAAAGTTGGTCCAAATGTTTCTCTTGGCACAAATAGTGTAGTAGCTAATTCAACCATTAGTAATTCTTTAATACAATCTAATACTAATATTAAAAATGCTCAATTAGAATTTGCCATGATAGGAAACTTTGTTCAGTATGACGGTAATTTTTCTTCTATAAGTATTGGAGATTATTCCGAAATGGTTTAAAACAACTATGATAAAAAGAGTTCAACATATTATTGTTTTATGTTTTTTGAGTGTTTCTTTTATTGGATTCTCTCAAAAAGACTCTTTAGCTGATGCATTTATGGCACAGAAAAACATTAAAGAAATTCAAGCAGAACAAAAAGAACTTAATTTTGAAGATTTCTTTTTTCAAGCATTACAATACAAAGCCATTGGAAGTTTTGGCAAGGCAATATCTGCATTAGAAAATTGTCAAAATATTAAAGCTGATGATAAAGCAATGAATTTTGAATTTGGTAAAAACTATTTTGAATTAAAAAAATATTTTGAAGCTGAAGCTTATACTAAAAAGGCCTTAGATCAAGATACTGATAATTTATTTATCCAGTTATTGTTAAGAGATATTTATAATGCTCAAAACAACTATAAAGACGCTCTGGAAATTCAAAAACGTATTGCTGACAAATATAGCGACTCAGAATTAGATTTGGTTGGTCTATATATTAAAAATAATCAGATAGACAATGCCAGACAAGTGTTATTAGATTTAGAAAAAAAAGGTAATTTATCAGACAACTTATTACCTTTTAAGGAATCTTTATTAACAGGTGAGGTGTCTACTCCTATATCATCATCAACTGACAAACCCTTAGAAGATCAAACGGTTGATGAATTAAAAACTGCTTATAAAACTGATAAGACCTTTAAAATATTCAAACAAATTTTAAGCAAGTTAAATGCTAAAAAAAAATATTTAATATTGGAAAAGGACAGTAAAGAGGGTTTGGAATTATACCCGGCTCAACCTTTTGTTTATTTAATGAACGCAACGGCATTAAATTATACCAAACAATATCAAAAAGCTTTAACTATTTTAAAAAATGGTTTAGATTATATTGTTGATGATGCTTTGCTTGAAGCTGATTTTTACGAGCAAATGAGCTTAAGCTATAAAGGTTTAAATAATAATGTAGAAGCCTCAAAATATTATAAAAAAGCGATGGCTTTAGGTCAAAACAAATTATAAAATGATTTTAAAAAAAATTATATATATCATCATTATATTTATGCTTGTATCTGCCTGTAAATCGACCAAAATTATGAATAAGGATATTGATTCGGGCTTATCTTCAAAAAGGGTTATTAAGAACCATTATTCCAATGCTTTCGACAAGCAAACTTTCAATGCAAAATTAAAAGTAAAATATAGTGGTAAAACAAATTTACCAAGTGTAAATGCGTCATTAAGAGTTAAAAAGAACGAAACCATTTGGATCAGTTTATCTAAATTAGGTTTTCCTGTGGGTAAGGTTTTAATAACACCTAAGAGGGTTAGTTATTACGAAAAAATTAATAGAACTTATTTTGAAGGGGACTTTGCTTTGTTAAGTAATTGGTTGGGTACTGAATTAGATTTTGAAAAAGTGCAAAATCTATTACTCGGTCAGGCAATTTTAGACCTAAAAAAAGAAAAATTTGATATAAATATTGATCAAAAAAATTATATGCTTAGACCAAAAGAAGCAAACAGTTTGTATGATATTTTATTTCTAATTAATCCTATCCATTTTAAAATTAATAGTCAACAAATTAAACAATTAGATGAAAATAATACCTTAATTATCACTTATAGCAACTATACAACTATAGAAGACGAGGTGTTTCCTAAAGAAATTTTCATTGCGGCTTCAGACACTAAAAACACCTCAACCATATCAGTTGACTATAGAACAGTTGAGTTTAATAATCCGGTAAGTTTTCCTTTTGTGATACCTAAAAATTATGAAAGAATTATTTTAAAATAAGGTTATTAACTTTGTTGAAATGTTATTTTATTTAAAAATGTCGTTTAAGTAAAAAAAGATAGTTTTGTAATATGAATTTAAGAGTTATATTTTTTATTTTATTTTCTATTATGTTCTCCTACTCTTCTGTAGGTCAATCTAAGAATCAATTAGAAAAAAAGAGAAAACAATTACAACAAGAGATTAAGGAAACACAAAATCTTCTTTTTAAATCTAAAAAAGAAGCTGAAACTTTACTTTCTGAACTTGACGATTTAAATAAAATTATTAGTGTACGTTCTCGGTTAATTAGAACTATTCAGGCAGAGGCAGAAAAATTAGCCAATGAAATTGCTATCAATGAAAAAGAAATTACAACTCTCGAAAAAGAATTGACCATTTTAAAGCAAGATTATGCAGACATGGTGGTGAAGTCCTATAAAAGTAAAAACAAACAAAGTAGATTGATGTTCTTACTTTCTTCAGAAAATTTTACACAAGCCTACAAACGGATACAATATCTAAATCAATATGCTAATTATAGAAAGCAACAAGGAGAACGCATTAAATTTTCTACTGAAAAACTAGGTGTATTAACAGATTCATTACGAAATAAAGAAGATGAAAAAAGATTGTTATTAGGTTTACATGTTAAACAGAAGGATAGTGTTGATAGAGAAAAGAATTCTCAAGTAAAACTGGTTGGCAAAGTAAAGGCCAAGGAACAAAAATATATTACTGAGATAAAAAACAAACAAGCTGAAGAGCGAAAAATAGATAAAGCGATAGAACGATTAATTGCTGAAGCGATAAAAAAATCTAAAAAAGGGACTGGGAAAAAATCCTCTTCAGGCTTTCATTTAACCCCTGAAGATAAAAATTTAGCCAGTAGTTTTGTTGCCAATAAAGGCAAATTGCCATGGCCGCTAAAAAAAGGGTTGGTAACAAGAAAATATGGAACACAACCACATCCTACGCTTGCAGGAATAACCATGCAAAGTAGTGGGATACATATTGCTACAGAAAAAGGATCTAAAGCCAAATCAGTTTTTAAGGGTAAGGTTATGTCCATTCAATTACAAACCGGTAGAAAAAAATTGGTATTAATTCAACATGGTAATTACATTACAGCCTATAAGAATTTAGACAATGTAATGGTAAAATTAGGCGATCAAATTACTACCAATCAAGAAATTGGAACCATTCATACAGATGCTGTTACCGGAAAAACCATATTGATTTTTAGCTTATTTAAAGAGACCCAAAAACTAAATCCTGAACCTTGGATTGGAAAGATACTCTAGCTTGTAAAAAGTGCTCTTAGTTCATTAGCATCTACAGGTTTCATCTTACCTGATAATACCAAACTCAATTGTTTTCTACGCAAAGCTCCGTCATATCGTTCTTGTTCTAATTCGGTTTCAGGTGCAATCGCGGGCACTTTAACCGGAGTTCCTGTTCTATCTACAGCTACAAACGTATAAATACCTTCATTTACTTTGGTTTTTTGTCCGCTTTCTCTATCTTCTGTCCAAACATCAGCGTAGATTTCCATAGAAGAATTAAAAGCTCTAGAAACTTTAGCCTCCACTATAACAACACTTCCAACAGGTACGGCTTTATTAAAGGCAACATGATTTACAGAAGCCGTAACGACTATTCTACTAGAATGTCTTTGTGCTGCAATACTACAAGCTCTATCCATTCTAGCCAATAGTTCACCACCAAATAAATTATTTAAGGCATTGGTTTCTCCGGGCAAAACCATATCAGTTAAAATGGTCAATGAATCTTTTGGACTTTTAGTTTGCATTTTAAAATTGTTTATTGTTTCCGGCAAAGATAAATAAAAGAGGGTTTATAAAATGGAATTCAATTGCTATTTGGGTATTATTTTATTATCCATTTATAGGCTGTTAAAAACGGATAATTTTTATTTATAAATATCATACTTGCATCGGCTTTATTAAGATTTATTTTTACCTTTATTGGCATTATGCAGATAAACGTAATGTGAATATACTATTGTTGTGTACCAATTGATAAGCAAATATAAATGAAACTATTACTGATAATTTTAGGACATGTAATTTTAATTACCCAAACTACATTTGGACAAGATGCGATTTGTGAGACATGTGTTGAGTATACTTTAGAACTAACCGAGGGTAAATTATTGGGAAGTAGTCTTCAGTTTGAAGGGTATAATATTTCTATGAACTTACCACCTGATTTTTCAAAAGACAGTTTAAGCATTAATTATTTATTTACAATTATTGGTAATAAGGAAATTAGAGGAGATTTTATTTTTCCAAACGGCAAAACAACTAAGATTAAATATTCATTGGTTTCGTATAATGATACAACTACTATTTTTATGAAAACATCTAATGGTTGGTATCCTTGGGATAGACATAGAATTGTAAACAACAAATTAACCTTTTCATATGACTACTGGTATTGTCCTTCTGCAACAAAAATTGATTTAGAAATATTAGATTTATCCACTGATTATTTGAAAGATTCAGCAACTTGGCACCAAAAAGATGATAGAAATTGCGATACGGATAAATTGAATAACATATGGAGTTTGTTTTGCTCAATAAAAATTGCCTCTATCGAAAAAACGGGAGAGTATAATCATCGTGGAACAGTAATTCAAACAACAAGAAATGTAATTGATGAATTATATCCTAACCATAAATACGCCCATACTATAATGGATTTTAATAATGATTCATTGACTAAAATTGAGGATATTAAAAGAGTATTAACTATTGTAAAAGAAAGAATTGAAAAGGAATTAAAAACGAATGAGTCCAATTGAATATCGAGCCCAATCTTATCAAAATTAATTATAATTTTGTCTAAACTTTTGGGTACAGTCTATTTTATATTCGGTTTGAATTTGCTAAATTAGGTACTCAAAACAAGCAACAAACCATATACAAGCACGTTGAAAAGAATTATGAAATGGAAATTTATTCATTTACCAAAAAATCAATTTATCACTCAAATAAAAAAATATGATGTTTTAGATAAAGAATATCATAATCACATTGAAAATTGGATTAATGAAGTAATGAAAACAAATACCATAGAAGAGTTTTTTGAAAAGCAACATGGATATAAAACGAAAACGGCAAACGCCATTTGAAAAGTTACAAAATGTAAACTTTAGACGTATAAATTTAATGTTCAGGTCTGTTCTTTCCAAATTGTAGACGGGAATCAACCATGTATTTGCTCGCACCAACTTTATGTTGAGCATTAACTGTAATGATATTCTATGAAAAACGAAATATATAATAATGTTAAGTCGAAAAAAGCCTTAAATAAGCTCATTAATAGTGGTTATTATAAAGGAATCATAGATTCAAGTCGGATTGAATTAAGGCGGAAAATAGTATTCCCATATGGAACAAATTATTTAATAATCGGAAAAATTCAGGCGAAGAATAAAATAAGAATAAAAGCAGAATTGAAATCAGGAATGAAAATTAGTATTATAATTTTCTTAACCAATACCAAAAATTTTACTCCACTTAACAAAAACCTTTAGTAAACAATAAATAAAATTTCATTAATTTTCCTTGTATACCTAATATGACCACTTTTATGAAAAATAAAATAGTGTTTTTAGTATTTCTAATTACCGCAAATATTTATTCTCAAGAAAGGAAGAAATTATTTCAAGATGAATTTGCTCCTTTTACACTTCTTTGCAAAAAAATAGGAGATTCAATTATAAAAAAAACCGCTGAACTTAAACTATCAGAATGGTATGAAGGATCTGAAAATGAAAAAATAAATTCGAATATACTCAAACTTAAAACTGACATAAACAAATCTAAACTAAATGTTACTTACTGGATAATGATAATGAATGAAGACCCGTTAATCTATACAATTCATTTTGGAAACAATACAACAAAAGAAGAATTTGGACAATTATATTTTGTCTTTAAAAATAGAGATAATACATTGGTTGATAATGTCAACTTCATAAGCAAAAATGAAATGGAAAAGATTGAGTCTGAACCAATAGATACAATAAGAATGAGAAACGCAACACTCTTGCCAATGGCTCCTGTAGATAAAAAAGCAAAATCTAAGAATAAAAATTAAAAAGACATATGGTTACCCTCTACAAATTAATTACTCAATGGTAAAATACACCAAGTTTTGTGTACATTTATACAACCCTTTAGCCTGCATAAAATGAAACATTTTGAAAAATTAATTGAAAAACACTTTAGTTCAACCATAAAATTAAGTCCATTAATTGACTTCAAAATTTTTCAAGTAAATGAAAGGTATTTTGAACTTCCTAAAAAAAATCAATGGATTATTGATGGTGGAATAGAATTGCAGTTTCCATCCGCAGTTTTTTGTTTAGGTTGGAGTCTAGATTACGATTCATTTATTTTCAAAAATAAAAAATTTGAGGAAATATACACCGAAAATAATTTTATTGAACTAAATGGAGGAAATATAAATAAACTCAAAAAAATGATAAAGAATACTATTGTAGAAGCCAAATATAAGTGGATTGATTATGATGTCATTCTTGATTATACAATGGCAACTAAAAAAGAATCACGATTGGTAGAGTTAATAATCAAATTCAAATCTAATGATATTGTTCAATTTTCAATAGTGGACTACCATCTTGAGGAAAATAGTAGTCCGAAAAACTTTTCCTATGATATTAATGGAGAATTATTAATAGCCTTGAATAATAATGAAATCATTAAAAACAACAACACCTAATAAAAACCTGTGATAAAAAATAAATAAAAATTATTGTATTTTTAACCAAACTAATCATGGACAGTCCGTAGTATACATATTCTCTAGAATGAACTTATAAACTGACAATTATGAAAACAATGACTTGTGAACAATTAGGTGGAGCTTGCAACAAAGAATTTAAAGCCAATACTTTTGAGGAAATGGTACAAATGAGCAAAAAACATGGTATGGAAATGTTTCGAATAGGAGATAAAGAACATCTAAAAGCGATGGATAAAATTCAAGATCTCATGAAAGCTCCCGAAAACATGAAAGCTTGGTTCGAGAATAAGAGACAAGAGTTTGAAGCTCTTCCTGAGGATAAATAAATAAGAACTTTACACTATACAATGAAAAAACTAAAATTTCCAACTGCTCAAACCATATTATTAATTATTGCAGCATTAGTAACGCTATTAACTTGGTTTGTTCCTGCCGGAAAATATGACAATTTAACTTACAATAGTGACAATAATACATTAGATAAAATAAGTTTAGAGTCCACAACCTCATTACCTGCAACACAAGAAACATTAGACAATTTGCTTATTAAAATTCCCATAGAGAAATTTACCAATGGAGATATTTATAAACCCATTAACATACCAAACACCTACAAAAAATTAGAGGCTAAACCACAAGGTTTTGCAGCTTTTGTCCAATCTCCTATCAAAGGAATTATTGCTGCAGCAGATATTATTTTTCTAGTTCTTATTATTGGTGGTTTAATAGGGATTATGAATTTAACCGGAGCTTTTGATGCCGGAATTTCTTGGCTGGCAAAAACGTTAAAAGGAAGAGAGTTTGTCTTAATTATATTGGTGACAAGTTTAGTGGCTTTAGGAGGTACAACCTTTGGTTTAGCAGAAGAAACCATGGCATTTTATCCAATTTTAATTCCTGTTTTTCTCGCTGCAAAATATGATGCTATGGTTGGTCTGGCTAGTATTTTTATAGGATCTTCTTTAGGTAGTATGTGCTCTACTGTCAATCCTTTTTCAACTATTATTGCTTCTGACACTGCCGGAATTAATTGGACTACCGGGCTCAACGGTAGGTTTCTAATGCTAATAATTATTCTTATCATTTGTATACTTTATATACTGCGTTATGCAAAAAGAGTAAAAGCAGATCCTTCTAAGTCAATTATCTTTGATCAAAAAGAAGCTATTGAATCTATGTTTAAATTAACAGCATCAAATAACAGTATAAAACTCACCAATAGATTGCGTTTTATATTACTTATTTTTACAGCTTCCTTTATAGTGATGATTGTGGGTGTATCTATGTTAGATTGGTGGTTTGTAGAAATGACCGCAACATTTTTAGCGGGTGCCATCCTTATTGGTATAGTAGGAAAAATTAATGAATTTGATTTTGTAGAAGCATTTTCAAAAGGTGCAGGAGAGCTATTGAGCGTTGCCTTTATCATTGGAATTGCCAGAGGTGTTTCTGTAATTATGGATGATGGTCTTATAAGTGATACGATGTTGTTTCATGCAAGTACCATAACAGAAGGCATGAACAAAGGTGTTTTTGCCAATGCTATGCTTTATATTTATGGAGGCTTATCATTTTTTATCCCTTCATCATCAGGTATGGCCGTATTGACTATGCCTATTATGTCTCCACTGGCGGATACGGTTGGTGTAGGTAGAGAAATTATTGTGAATACCTATCAATATGGTATGGGCTTATTCTTTTTTATCAATCCAACCGGATTAATTTTGGCATCCCTTGCTATAGTAAAAATAGGTTTTAATAAGTGGTTGAAATTTATATTGCCCTTGTTTATTATCCTATTATTAACAACAATGGTGGTACTGACAATTTCTGTTTATCTATAAAACATAAGAGAAAAACTAGTTGTTTTTGAGGAAAAAAAAATATTGTTTCTATGTTTGAACCCCGATCTACAAATTTTGTATCAACAACCAAGCGTCTTCAGATTCTGTGCGTTTTATTCTGTATAAGTTATTAATGGCATCGTTTCTTTCAGTATAACTCTCATAAGAAACTTGTGTAAGACCCCATTTGTTAACGCCTAATATTCTGGCTTTGTATCCATTGGCCATTAACTTATTTACCAAGCGTTGTGCATTTTCCGGATATCTAAATGCTCCTGCAACTACATGATATGGTTTTTTATCTAGCGTAACATTTACATGAATAGAGGGTATGGCTTCAGAAACTATAAAAGTTGCTTTTTCAATTTTAGCGTCTCTTTGCTGAAGCTGCTGTTGGGTAGCCACTATTTGTTGTTCTCTTAGGTGCTTCTGATAAATTGAATTTCCTCCTAATCCTAATAATGAAATTCCAACTACGAGTATTGCAGCATATTTTAAATAACTATTACTCTCTTTTTTCCTATTTGTAAGTATAATAGGTGCTTTTTCTTCAAGTTTTTCAACTTGTTTCATATAGGTTTCTCTCTTTATTTCAGGTTGTACAAAAGAGGATAGTCCAAAAGCCTCTGTCAGATAATTGATTTCTGTTTGAGGTTCAAAAATTATAGTATTATTAGCATCCAAAAAAAACTTGCCAATATTATCAACCACTAAATTAGAATGTCTTAAGGTTTCATACCATTGATCAATTTCAAATTTTATAAAATTTAAAGCATGATCAAAAGGCACCTGATCAACTGCCGCTATATAATTAGCCAATAAACCATCATTATTTTTTAAATGACTATTAAAAGAAATGATCTTATGTGGAGGATAAAATGTTTTTGAATATGGGCTTATAATTGCTGATGCTGTATTGGTCACAAAACCTCCAAAATCCGGTATAATAACACAGTCGTAACGATAAAGAAGATCACTTATGTAGTCGGAGAGTTTCAGTTGATTAAATTTTGGGGTTCTTATACTTAAGAAACAAAAGTAAAAAAAACTTTAGTTTAAAACTGCTTTACATTCTATTTTTATTAACAATTTTTGTACATTGAAAGCTTGTAAAAAACCACATTGAAAAACGAAGAACTACTTAACCTGCTAGCACTTATAAATGCAAATGGCATTGGAGATGTGATGGCAAAAAAATTGATATCACATTGCGGTAGTGCTTCGGAAATATTTTCAGAAAACAAACAAACACTTGCTAAAATTCCCGGAGTGGGTACAGCCATTATTTATGCCTTAAAAAATAAATCTATATTTACCAGAGCGGAACAAGAAATTGAATTTATAAATACCCATAATATTCAATATTCATATTTTCAAGATAGTGATTACCCACAATATTTAAAACATTGCTTTGACGCACCAATTCTCTTTTTTAAAAAGGGAAAAATTCAATTAAATAACCAAAAAATTATAAGTATAGTTGGCACCAGACAAATGACCAGTTATGGAAAATCAGTTTTAGAAAGTCTTATCTCAAATTTAAAAGCTTACAATCCTGTTATTGTAAGTGGCTTGGCGTACGGGGTTGATGCCTATGCCCATAAATTAGCTATTGAAAATCAATTGCAGACTATAGCGGTATTGGCTCATGGTTTAGATAGAATTTACCCTGCAATTCATAAAAAATATACGGATAAAATGATTAAAAATGGAGGGCTGATTACAGACTATTGGTCTAATACAAGACCCGACAAAGAAAATTTTGTAAAGAGAAATAGAATTGTAGCCGGAATTTCTCAAGCCACAATTGTTATTGAATCTGCCGAGAAAGGGGGGTCTTTAATCACAGCAGATATAGCCAATTCATACAACAGAGATGTATTTGCAATTCCCGGTAGAATTACTGATGCGTATAGCAGAGGATGTAATCAATTGATCAAAACCAATAAAGCAGCAGTACTCACTTCAGCTAAAGATATTGCTTATATATTAAACTGGGAAAAAGATAATCTGAAAGAAAAATCTATTCAAAAACAACTTTTTGTAGAGCTTTCTGACATTGAAAAAAGCGTTTATAACTACTTACTAAAGGAAGGAAAACAACAATTAGACTTGATAGCTTTACATTGCAATTTACCCGTTTTTAAAACGGCTACGCTATTATTAACCTTAGAATTAAAAGGTGTAATCAAACCATTACCCGGGAAAATTTTCGAAGCGTTATAATTCGATTAGAGATTTAAACCTCCTATATGACCTCTTTTTCAACAAAATATTGGATTACAGCTTCTTTCATCAATACAGATTGTTCCCCTGCTTTTAAAAATGGCAATTCTTCTTTTATGATATAATGCGGCCAGCCATCTTCATCAAAAAAATCAAATTCATAATAGCCTAAAGGCTCTAACAATCTACAAATAGCAATATGCATTAAGTTTATTTTTTCGTCTTTTTTAAAAGTACGATAACCTTGACCTAATTCTTGAACACCAATTAAATAAACAATAGCATCTAAATCTACCGCTTCGCCATCAGCAAATTGCATTGAAATTTTCGATTTCAACAATTCCCATTTCATTTTTAGATCTAGATCTCTTGACATGTTAAATTTTTAAGCAAAGATAAGTATAGTTTTTACTTCTTTCTATTTAAAACCCAGCCTAATTCTATGTCAATTAATGGAGAAACAAAACCATTACCTCCTGAGCTTTCAAAAGCATAGCCAACTCCTAAATCTAAAGAAAGATTGAATCCGCTCTTATAGGTTCGCTGAAAGCCCCAAGTTGGACCTACAACAATAAGAGCTCGGTCATCATATCTGTCGCTCTTAAATAAAGGTTTTTGACTTTGAACTACAGCGATAAAAGAAATGTAATTGGCTGAATTATTTAAAGTGTTTTTACCTTTGCTTCTCCTTTTTTCAAAATTATAATAATACTTATATTGACTTTCTAAAAATGGAAAAAAAGAAACTTCTGTATCCTTATTAGAACCACCGATAATACTAAAACCCATGCCTACACCAAAAGTTACTGAAGTTTTATCAGTTATGCCTGCTTCATATTTTAGACCTGGTACTAAAAAATTTAGTTTTAATTGGTTTTTTTCTACTTTACCGTTTTGGGCATTTACTAGTAACGTAAAAATCATAAATACAAAAAGTAAACTATTTTTCATTTGTAAATTGTTTTAGAATTAGTCTTAAAAGTTCACAAAAACAATGCCACAAAAAATGACTTTTTTAAATTACTTTTGTATCTTATTTACTAATCTACATAAATTATGTACGGAAATATCAAACAACATTTACAACAAGAAATTAAAAACATAAAAGACGCCGGATTATTTAAATCTGAGCGAATTATAACATCTTCACAAGGTGCAGTCATAAAAATTTCAACAGGCGAAGAAGTTATCAATTTTTGTGCAAATAATTATTTGGGTTTATCCAACCACCCTGAAGTAATACAAGCAGCAAAAGACACTATGGATACGCATGGTTATGGCATGTCATCTGTCCGCTTTATTTGTGGTACGCAAGACATCCACAAAGCATTAGAACAAAAAATTGCCGATTTTTATGGTTTTGAAGACACTATTTTATATGCTGCAGCCTTCGATGCTAATGGAGGTGTATTTGAACCTTTATTAACTAGTGAAGATGCCATAATTTCTGATGCTTTAAATCACGCCTCTATTATAGATGGTGTGCGTTTGTGTAAAGCAGCCAGATACCGTTATCAGAACAATGATATGGAGGATTTGGAAGCTCGATTAAAAGAGGTAAATGATGCGGGAACAAGATTTAAAATTATAGTTACGGATGGCGTTTTTTCCATGGATGGAATTGTTTCCAGTCTTGACAAAATATGCGATTTAGCCGATAAATATGATGCCATGGTCATGGTAGATGAATGTCATGCTACCGGCTTTATTGGAAAAACCGGTAGAGGCACTCTAGAGCTAAAAAAAGTTTTAGACAGGGTTGATATAGTAACCGGTACATTAGGGAAAGCATTAGGTGGTGCCATGGGAGGCTATACAACAGCAAAAAAAGAAATTATTGAAATTTTACGACAACGTTCCAGGCCGTATTTATTTTCAAATTCACTCGCTCCAGCAATTGTCGGTGCTTCTTTAAAAGTATTTGAGATGCTACAAAATGATACTTCTTTACGCGATAAACTGGAGTGGAATACTAATTATTTCCGTAAAGGGATGGAAAAAGCCGGATTTGATTTGGTAGGTGCAGATGCCGCTATTGTGCCAGTAATGTTATATGACGCAAAACTATCTCAAGATATGGCAAATGCCCTATTGCAAGAAGGTATTTATGTTATAGGATTCTTTTTTCCTGTTGTACCCAGGGAGAAGGCTCGGATTAGAGTTCAGCTCTCTGCAGCACATACCAAAGAACATTTAGATAAAGCTATCGAAGCTTTTATCAAGGTTGGAAAACAACTAAATGTAATTTGATTAAAATTCTCTTACCCTCCTGATAATTATAGGGATAAGAGAAGGTGGATTTGATTCCTATAAAAAGGAATCTAAGGGAAGCGTAAAAATAAATTCACGTTGTCTTTAATTTTACTGTATTTTAATTCAATAACTTTGCACTATGAGTATTATTAGAATTACCAAACATTTCGATTTTGAAACTGCACATGCCTTATATGGGTATGATGGTAAGTGCAAAAATATTCACGGACATAGTTATCAACTCTATGTTACCGTAATTGGTACGCCCATAAACGATCCTAATCATGTAAAAAATGGAATGGTGCTAGATTTTGGTGATTTAAAACATATAGTAAAAACTGAAATTGTAGATGTTTTTGACCATGCAACTGTGTTGAATGAAAATTCACCACATAAAGATTTAGCAGAAAAAATAAAATTACATTCCCCAAAAGTTTTGTTGGTTGACTACCAACCTACAAGTGAAAATATGATACTAGATTTTGCAAATAAGATCATGGCTAAATTGCCTAATTCCGTTTCTTTACACGCTCTAAAGCTCTATGAAACCACCAATTCTTATGCAGAGTGGTTTGCTTCAGACCAAGTACTTCCTGCTGACCTATCTTAAGAAGGGGCAGCAATTTTCATCATCCATTTTAAATTTTAAATCTTAATTTTTAAATGCTTAAATCATTTTAACTATTTTTGAGGTCAAATAGCCTTAATGAATATCAATTTACCCCAATATAAAAAAATATA
>Ga0209633_10002187_pt1 | contig 19207 bp, 14 predicted proteins | sample Cruoilmetagenom1_FD_187290 | JGI IMG/M metagenome (GOLD analysis project Ga0209633, IMG submission 187290) | Oil polluted marine microbial communities from Coal Oil Point, Santa Barbara, California, USA - Sample 1 (SPAdes) (version 2) | ecosystem: Environmental > Aquatic > Marine > Oil seeps ... | reverse complement strand
TGGAGTTGTTACCTTTACTCGGACACAAAATATAAGACCGTTTGTTGCAAAACAAATATCTTAGAACCATGAAAAAACGTATTTACAGTAAAGAATTTAAAGAGCAAACCGTTGGCTTAAGTTATCAGCGAGATAACATTAAAGAATTGGCAGATGAGTTGGGTTTAGACCCTCAAAGGATTTATAAATGGCGAAAAGGAGCTAAATCAGTTCAGCTTTCTAAGTATCAAAAAATAGTAAAAGATGATTCCTTAGAAGTTAAAAGATTACGCAAAGCTCTTAAAGAAAAAGAATTAGAGCTTGAGATATTAAAAAAAGCCGTTCACATTTTCTCCAAGAACGATGGGAGATCTATCAATTTGTAGCCAGTTATCGACATTTATATCCTATTGAGAAGATGTGTAAAGTATTAAAAGTAAGTCGAAGTAGTTATTATAGGTGGTTTAGTCAAGGACCATCCAAGCGAGCATTGGAACATAGTTTGTTTACTGATTTAATAAAAAAAGAATTTCAAGAGAGTAAGCGATGCTATGGCTCTACTAGAATTGCAGTACAATTAAAACGTAATAATTATTGTATTTCAAGAACAAGAGTTGCTAGAATTATGCGTGAAAACAATTGGATTAGTAAACATAAAAAGAAGTTTAAAGTTACTACAGATTCCAATCATAATTATCCTGTTTGTAGAAATTTATTAGATAGAAACTTTAATCCTAGTCGGTTAAATAAAGTTTGGGTATCCGATATTACATATATCAAAATAAAAAAAGGATGGTTGTATTTAACTACAATTATTGATTTATATGATAGACAGGTAATCGGATGGTCATTAAGTACTAGATTACATACAAGTCAAACTATTATTCCTGCTTGGAGAATGGCTGTTAGTAAACGTGCAATAGTGGAACCTTTACTTTTCCATTCCGATAGAGGTATACAATATGCTTCAAGGGAATTTAGAAAAATAATTAAATCTAATTCTTTGGTAACTCAATCCATGAGTAGGAAAGGGAATTGTTGGGATAATGCAGTGGCTGAATCCTTCTTTAAAACTCTAAAAGTAGAACTAATCTATGCAAATGAATTTAAATCTATAGAGCAAGCTAAAACTAGCATTTTTGAATATATTGAAATATGGTATAACAAAAAACGATTACACTCTTCATTAGGATATAAAACACCATATGAAGTGCAACAAGAATTTTATCAATTTAAATATGTAGCATAGGTCTTAGAAAATTTGTCCGACTTTTTGTTGCAAGTCCAAGTCCTGTCTTTAATAAATGTGATACTTTTTTTCATATATCTTTCCTTTATTGTATTTGGTATATTATAAATTAAGCCTTCCTCGAACACCCCAAAGAAAAATGGAAGATTGATCTAGGTTTAATGCTGGATTGATCAAGTATTGAATATCTGGTGTAATTACAAAATGTTTAGAAACCTGAATTCTATAAAATATTTCTGTAGTAATTTGATCACTTAGACCTGGAGAGAAAGTTGTTTCGTTTGGTTCTCCCCAACCAAATGCAACTCCTAAAAGGTTTCCTCCTGATTTAGGTTGAAAACCCAAACCTGCAGTTATTGATTTTTGCAATAGTGTACCACCATCTTTGGCATAGCCACCTCTTATAAAGGGGTTTAGATTATTTTCAAAATAATATATGGCTGAAAATGCTATTCCCCAACCAGATAGAGAAGCTGTGACATCGCTTCCATCAGAATGCCAATAGGTAACATGGATATTATCCATATAAAATTTATCTTTTGAGGTAACATAACCAAGTTCAAAACTTTTAAAATAGTCATTATTGCTAAAAAAGGTTTCAAAACTTTTAAAAGGTTTAGTTGGATCAGAACCCGCATCACTGATACTAGCGATAACAAAAATATTATCTGTTAAATAAGCACCTATTCCTATCCCTAGGGCAGCATCATTAGGTATGTAAATTGTTTCTGATCCAGTACTGAACTGAAAATTCATAAACCCAGTCCATGGACTGGCTAAGGCATAAACATCAACATAATCGGTTGCATCTAATAAACCAACCACCATAGAGATCTTTCCATCTATAAATCGTTGTCTCCAGTAAAAATTGGTCATTCTAAATCCATCATCATTAAAAGCAGGTACTTCCATACCTACATAGCCCATTTCAAATCCAAAGAACTTGGGTACAACCTCACTATATTTGTGCCGATGTTCAATTTTGTAGATAAAAGCTCCGTTATTGCCTTTGCCTCGATTTACCAATTCCCAAGAACCATAGAGTCGTACCATACCACTACTGGCACTTTTTTCTCCCAGACTTTCACTTGCTCCAAAATAAACAGCAGAATAATCAAGACCAAAATCAAAACCTTTATTTTCTTTTAATTCACTTTTAAAATCAAAATAAGGTTGCATAAAACCCAGTTCGAAGAAAGGTTGTTTCTCTTGGTTATCGCTTTCTAATTGACGTTCTACCTGATCGGGACCACTAAAGCCTCCTTTTTTTTCTTTTTCCTGAGCGAATAAGAGATTGGTGGAGCACAAGAAAACCCCACTGATTAGTATTACTATTTTCTTAATTAGCATATCACAATTTATTTAGTGTCCCATAAATTTAGAACGTTGTTCTTTAACAAATTTTTTGACCTTATCATAGATCTCTCAAGTTTTGCTTTCTTCGCTTGCTCTAACATTTACAATAACTAATGTTAAAAGGACAAATAGAGTCTGAATAATTCTTTTCATAATTTTTATTGTCCTAATAATTTTTACATTATCCGATACAACTATAATATAAAGATCTAATTTTTGTTCATTCCAATTTTCATAATTATTTTACCGATTCAAAAGTCAGTGTATCTCCGCCTAATGGAATATGACCTGTTTTATCCAGAATGCCTTCCATTTTTAGGTTAGCCATACTAATCCCTTCATTATCGATGGTTATCCAAGTAATATGATCAAATGAGGGGCCATCTTCGGGGAAGAATTTCCCGCCTGATGTTGCCAAGTTTATATAGTCTCGACCATACCTTTGTTCGTATTTATACACATGTGTGTGTCCATAAAAAACAGAATAAGGCTCTTGGGATAAAGCTTTTTCAATAGAGGCAAAGTTTTGTTCGCCCTCTTTTTTCCAAGCGGGTTTATGAATTAAAATTATGGTATGTCGAACATCAGTGTTTTTTGATATAATATCCAGGAAGTAATTGGTTTGCTCGATGCCTACAGTACCTGAGATACGTTCAGGAAGCTTTGCATATGCTGTCTCTTTAAATGCTTCGGGCCCTTGAGTTTTATATATGTTAATACCTTCAAGACGAATTTGTTTAATTTCATCCATTCGTTCTATCGTATTATCTTCTGTATCAAAAACTAAAAACAACACGTCTTTATATCGAAAATGGTAATAGCGAGAGCCATTTCTTTCCTTCCAAATATCACGAGCCAACTGTCCTGTTAGGTCGTGGTTGCCGCCGGCATAAAAGATAGGGGCAAAAGCTTTGTTAGCTCTTTCATCAAACGAATTCCATTGTTGGTGCCACTCGCTAGGGGCATCTTTTGCACCTGCAATAAGATCACCTACATTAACAATTAATTCAGGTCGTAATAAGTTTAACTGCTCAATTGCCACTTTAAATATTTCAGGACGTTCACCACCAGTTAAATCAGAGAAAATTGCAAAACTGAACTTATCATCAGCATTATCAAATTGGGTATGCTTCCACGGTTTTTGTTCCGTTTGTTCAGAATGGGTAAATACACTTTTTTGCGTACATGAGGCCATGCCTAATGTAACTAATAGAATCAAAAAATTTACTTTTGGTTTCATAGTGCTAAATATTTTGTTTTTGCATTCGTATGGGTATAAACCATAATAGGAACCCAGTAATTATAAAGAGTAATAGCGCTAGTCCCATTGCGTTAGTAAAAAACAGTTTAAAAAAACCATTTGAAGTTCCTAGCCAACGGTCAACAATGCTTCCATCGTGTATTTCTTCAATTATATCGGCATTTCGCTTACCCAAATGCAAAAGTTTACCGTTGGTACCATCAATCTGCACCATCCAATAATTGGTGAAACTTACTTTTGCAACGCCTTTGCTTGGCCTTATATCAATTCTGTCTATTTTAACAGATGCATCTTCTTCATGTAAATAATGCAAGGCCAAAGAACTCAAGGAATGGATGGGTAACCAATTTTGTAAATCGGAACTCGTTCCTCTATAGGTGTCGGGCATTAACAATTCATTGCTATTCTTTTTCCAGCCCAGTAAAATTCCTGTTACCGATACAATTAACAAGAATGCTATTAGACTAAGACCCGAAACGCGATGCAGTTTTCGAACGGTTTGCATCAGCCTGAATTGTCGTTGTATTTTTTTATTCATCTAGAAAGCTTGGGAAAAATGGGGAGAATGATCTCTATCATACTCTCCGTTACTTGGATATAATTTTACTTTATCAGTTTATTAAATTCAGCTATTTCCTTCTTAATTTTTGAATTAAAAGATTCATCTGCTTTTATAGCATCTTCTACAACACCTTGAAACTCAACTTTCATGCTTTGAGTAACAGGGCCTTCAGAATGATCAAGTATTCCACTCATAAAAGACATCTTAAACAACAATGTTGCAGGTAAATTAATCACTTCTGCTAGTGTACGACCAGTAGACACATAAGCCCCTTCATATGTATCTACCATTGAAGCAATAACTGTTGCTTGTTCTTCAGCTTTTTTAACGTCAGATTCGCTTGCACCACTCGCTTTATAAGCTTCAAGTTTTGTGTTTGTTTCCTCTTTAAGTGTTAAAGCCGCGATTACGTTTTGCGTTGAACTTTCAGCTGCATTATACATTTCCATCCAGAATGCAAATTTTGCTTCAGCCTGTTCTTGTGTGTAATTCTCCTTAGGACTCATAAATATTTGAAGGTCTTGTGTTTCTACCACTCCATCGACAGTTAACTTAACAGTGTATTTCCCAGGAGGAACTATCGGAATTAGTGCTGTTCCAGGTCTTTTTGGTACAGAAGTAACCTGGTTAATGCGCATATCCCATACAAATTTGTTTAGCCCGGTATTAAAATCGCCTTCTTTACCAGCGTTCAGCTCCATTTGCTCTTTTGTATAGTTACGTAGAACCTTGCCATCTTTATCTAATATTTCAATCGTTATATCTGTAGGTTTATTTTCCAGTTTAAAGTAGAATGCTGCACCTAGAGGTTTAGGATCACCTGCATCGATAAACTTACGTTTGCGTTCGCCATTTACCTGCTTAAAGCTCTCTTCGTAGTATGTTAAGCCTGGACGCATATTCTGAACAAAGTAGTTTTTCTTTGCCCCTGGATCTCCACCAGGCAGATAGTCTAACCACCAGTTATAACCAAAACGAGTATGGTCGGCAATTGGATACAGATGAACAGGTTTAGCGTTTGAGTCGGTTCCTATTTCACGTAAAGGAGTAATATCATCCATTATCCAGAAACCACGACCGTTTGTAGCAATTACTAAATCATTGTCCTTAATTTTCATGTCAACCACTGGAACTGCTGGAAGGTTTGCTTTTAATTTATCCCAACTCTGCCCATCGTTTAGCGAGTAGTAAACACCTGTTTCTGTTCCAACGAAAAGTAAGCCTTTACGTACTTTATCTTCTCGAATTGTACGTGATATTTCACCTTGAGGGAATTTTTTAGAAAGATTTTGCCAAGACTTACCATAATTAGTAGTCTTAAAAATATAAGGCTTGTAATCGTTGTATGTATTGAAATTAGAGAATACAACATAGGCTGTTGCAGCATCGTGTGGTGAAGGCTCAATTTCGTATACTTGAGAATATTCAGGTAAGTCTTTGTCTTTGATAGAAATATCTATCCATTTTTCGCCACCGTTTTTTGTAATATAAATTTTGCCATCGTCAGATCCAGTCCAAATAACACCTTGTTTTAATGGCGACTCATCTAATCGCTTAATGGTGCTGTATATTTCTTGACCAAAGTATTCCGATAACCAAGGTGTACCTGTAATTTTTTGACGATCTTTAATGTCGTTGGTTAAATCTGGACTAATTACTTCCCAATTTAAACCTTCATCCGTAGATTTAAAAACTACATTACCACCTAAGTAAATGGTTTTACCATCGTGTGGAGATAAGAAATACGCTAAATCCCAGTTGAAACGGTATTTTAAATCGTATCCATTTAATCCGAATAAAGGAACCGGCCATACCGAACGAACTTCGTTTTGTCCAGTCTCTAGATTATTCACCGAAAAAGGAGCACCGCTACCCATTGGCGCACCACCGGAAATATTGTACACAATATTTAAATCATCTGGCTTAGGTATTACACTACTTATTTCTCCATTTCCAATAATAGTAGTTTCGTACCCAGAGATTCCGCCCCAGCGTGAGGCACTCGGAACTTTATATGCAAGTATATCTTGACCACTTCCATAAACATTGTAAGGGAAATCATTGTCCACATTTACACGGTAAAATTGTGAATTTCTTTGCGTATACTGACTGCTCCAAGTCTTACCGCCGGTCATACTTACCTGACAACCACCATCGTTTGTTCCAATCATACGATTTGGATCTTTAGGACAAATCCAGAAATCATGAAAATCGTCTTTTATTCCAGGTTCTAGTACCCAGGTTTTACCGCCATCTGTAGAGCTAAATGCACGGTTATTAGGGCACCATAAAACATTAGCATCGTGCGGACTTGCCATAATATGACTGTAATAAAATGGACGACCAATTATCTGGAAGTTGTCAGAAACAAATTCCCAGTTTTCACCTAAATCGTTCGAAACATATAAAGCTGGTTTTGTTTCCGAATCGATTAATGCATATATTTTCTTCGCATCTGCTGCCGACATAGTGATACCCGTTCTCCCACGTCCACCTTCCGGCAAACCATTGGCATAAGTAATATCTGTCCAAGTTTTTCCAGCATCAACCGATTTATACAGGCCTGATTCTGGTCCACCAGTTTTAGGCCCCCAGGCCTTACGCTCGAATTCCCAAATAACAGCAAATAATTCATTTGGGTTAGAAGGATTTAAAACCAAATCGATGGCTCCAGCTTTTTCGCTTTTGAATAAGACTTTTTTCCAAGTTTCACCACCATCTATTGTCTTAAAAACTCCTCGATCTTCATTAGGACCAAATGCATCGCCGAAACCAGCTACATAAACAATATCAGGATTTGTTGGATGTACACGCACTTGAGAAATGTGTTTCACATTTTTTAGACCTACATGAGTCCAGTTGTCACCACCATCGGTAGATTTATATACACCATCACCCCAACTAACATTCTGACGCATTTGAGGTTCACCTAGTCCAACATAGGCAATATCTGGATTCGATTCAGAAAATTCCATGGCACCAATGCTACCATAATTAAAATCATCATCACCTACTGGCTCCCAATAAGTACCAGCATCTTCGGTTTTCCATAAGCCGTTACTTGCACCATGAAAGAAAGTGTTTGGTTCGGTTGGATGGCCAATTACAACGGAACCACGGTTTCCAACTATTGGGCCAATAAAGCGATACTGCATCGCTTTAAAGCTATTTTTTTCTTGAGCAATAATTGGGAATGCTAATACAAATATTAACAGAATCATTAATCCTTTTATTATTTTCATTTTTCCTTGATTTAAATGGTTAGATTTATTCTTAAATATAGATTATTTCACCTTTTATTCACTTCTTTTTTTAACATTTTCTCCAGTTTCTTTAATTCTTTTTTAATGGTGTTACTAAGTGCAGTGTCTACTTTTTTAATTTCGCTTGTTTCTTCTTCTTCACTTTCTTTAAAGACTTTATCCTTTGTTAGTATTGCCTTTTTAATTTTTAGGGAGGCAATTATATTTTAAATTGAAGCCTCAGTACTATAATACAATTCCATCCAGAAAGTGGATTTTGATTCGGATTGTACTTAAATATTAAGAGCTCTTTAATAAAGCATAAGCACAAGTATACAACTTGACAACTGTTAATCAATAGAATGAAAGTCTCAAAAAAGACCCAATTTTAGAAATGATTATTTTGAAAATTATAGAAAACGCAATTCTTTTGATAAGGCAAGAACTGATTGAAAACTATGAAAGGGTTTTAATTTTTTATACAATTACCCCTATATTTTTTGCTTTGTAGTAGGCATCTATTCTTTTATTTACATTCAATTTTTTAAAAATATTTCCATTATGACGTTTAACAGTTTTAACTGCGATGAACAATTTCTTGGAAATTTCTTTATCAGATAATTGGAGCAAAGGCAGGACTTCTAATTCTCTTCGAGTAAAATTATACTTATTCAATTTATTATAAGGTTTTACAATTTTTTGATAGAATAGGTTGTTTTTATATTCATTTTTTAAATTAATAAGTAATGGTTTTAAATATGAAGATAATTCAAAAAATGGTCTTGCAATATTTAGTTCACTTGCTGTAGTAATAACTATTTTTAAATTGTTTAATGCTTCTTCAATTTTTTGCCTTTCATTTAATAAAAGAACTTCGTATAATTTAATGTAAATATCAAACAATTTGTTATGTGTCTGGATTAAATAGGAGGAAGTATTTTTTATTATATTCTCAACTTGACTTAACTCAGTTTTATATAGAAATACTTTAAAAAAAGAAAAACTAGGCATAATTATATTAGAAAAAGGAACCAAAGGTATTTTTTCTGTTCCTTTAGCCAATTGCAATGCAATATCTACTTTACCAACAGTCAGATAATATTCGGCTCTGGCCAAATCAATTAATTTTATATAATAAGGATTTTTAAATAAAATCACTTCTGATTCAAGTGTATCTATAATACTTAAAGCTTTATTAGTTTTTCTAATTTCTAATAATGTAAGTACATAAGCAACACTTCCAAAATAATTAATTGCCCCTATAGTCAAATGTCTTTGGGCATACAATTTTTTAAAATAAAATTCTGCATTTTTAAGATCATGCTGTATAAAATAGAAAGAAGCTAAAAAATAATACCCATTCATTAAAGCTTCGGGTTTATTATTAGTTTTTGCTAAATGGATTAACTTTTTGGAGCTTTTATATAAACTTGGTAAATCAGCTTCCATCCAAAAAATATAATTTAATATTAACAGAAGATTTTGTTCTAAATGAACAGGGGTGTTCTTTTTTAATTCTTTATCAATCAAATCAAGGGCTTTTTGAGCTTTTCCTTTTATTTGCAAAGAGCCACCTAAAAATATCCAGGAATAACCCTTAGGATAAACACTTTTTTTATCTAAATTATCAAGTGCAAATTCACATTGTTCTATACAAGCATCAAAATCCTGATCAATAGTATATGTTTTATATGGTAATAAGCTTTTCAACTCGGCCTTGTATTGAAGTTTGTTTTTTGATGAATCATTTTCAATTTGTACTCCTAATTCCTCAAGAGAGTCAAACAATTCAAAAACTTTGCCCGTATGAATTAAAATCCATGATTTTATAAGTTGGAGTTCAATAGATGTTTCAATTATTTTTTTGGGATATTGGTTTAATATATTAGTGAGTTCAATCCAATTATTTTGGTTTAACAAATCACAACGAATTATCGAAAATGAATCAATTGCTTTTTCAAAATCTTCAGCTTTAATATAATGTTGAATACCTTTTTCAAAATCTCCATTTTGAATATACCATTGTGCAGCTTTTCTATGCAAAACGAAATAGCTTTGTTGATCAACCTCCTGAACCAGAATTTGATGTAAATAATCTTGAAACATATGATGTAACCTAAACCATTGTAGTTTATCATCAAGGGGAATTAAAAAAAGATTTGATTTTTTTAACAAAGTTATTACCCCATCTACTTTTTGTTTTTCATCATTAGAAACCAGTACTTTTACCAAATCACTTTTAAATTGATCAAGAATTGAAATCTTTAAAATAATATTTCTTTCTTCTGGATAAGTATGAAGAACATCTAAAATCAATTCCTTAAGAATACTAGAATTGTCATTTTGTTTGGAATTAAATAGAAGATCGAATCGTTTTTCATTTTTATTACTTAACAACCATAATCGTAAACCAGAAATCCAACCTTCCGTTACTTGTTTTAATTTCTTAATTTGTTTATTGTTAAGTTCTAATTCGGAGTTCTTGGCTACAAAATCTTTGATTTCGTCAATATCAAATTCCAGATCTCCTACCCTTATTTCTACCATTTTATCCTTCAGCCTCCAAATAGGTAAAGGAAAAAGAGGGTCTCTTCTGGTAATGATAATAAATTGAATATGTTCAGAAGGAGATTTCAATAAATGAATTAAAAAATCATTAATCGATCTTTCTTTGATAAGATGATAGTCATCTAAAATTATATAATAATCTTTTTGAATTTTATTAAAAGCATTAGTAAATAAATCAACAAATAATTGAAAAGATTGTTGATTTGGTGAATTTAAAAGAATCTTTATATCCTGATGAAAACTTATATATTTATCAGGAATAGATTTACTTAGGTATAATATAAATTGTTGAAAGTTATTGTCAAAATTATCAAGAGAGTACCAAAAATGATTTTTATTATTAATATTCAACCAACTTGATACTAATGAACTTTTACCATATGCCATCGGAGCAGAAACCAGAACTAAGGGAAAAGTAGCAGCAGAAGATAATGTTTGATGGGGAATTTTTCTGAAAATATCATTTTCAGAACCTATTGGCGTAAATAATTTTGTTCGGTTTATCATAGCTCCTAATCAACAGATAATAAATAATCATTGTAAAAGTATTAATTAAAGGGAGATTACCAAAGAGAACCAGTTTAGAATATTAGCAAACTAGTTTGAACTCGACTAATTTAAGCACTTAAAAGCATCTTCACCTTTTCCATAGACCAAATTTTATAAGAATTTGTGACATTCGCATAAACCATAGTGGAACTGATGTTTTTGTGGCCTAAAAATACTTTAACCATTTATAAAGACACAACATTTTCTAATAAAGAGTTGTGGTACAAGTGCGACTGGCCTGTAGTGAAATAGGTTTTGTTTGATTCCTGTCCGTTGCAACCGGCTTTTGTGATTGTATCACAAATGTAATACAAATGTAATATGATTGTACTACAGCTTGTGATACATAAAAGAAATGAATTTAATTAAAGAACTGTGTTAACGAAAAATCAACATGTTTGTATCCAAACAATATGTTTAAGATTATTTCTAATTAGTCGGTTGCTAGATTCAGCAACCCGCTAGAAAAATGGTTAAAACACGCATACAAAATAACTTTTTTATGTAAAAAAGGTAGATAAGCCAGTTGCAAAACTTGCAACTGGCTTATACAGATTAAAACATATTAGAAAGAGAAATATCAGATTTGGTTTTCTTCAAGTTTAAATTACCTAACATCTTTTTGAGATTATTCAATTCCTTTCTTAATTCATCAATATCATTTTTTGTAGCTGGAAGCGTTTTTGGAGCAATGATTTTTTGTAATCCGAATGTAATTACATTTGCAGATGCTGTTCCAATAGCTGCGTTTGTAACCGATCCAGAATTAATTCTTTCGTTACTACCATGAGTTGAAAGATTTTCAATCTTGTCGTTTAGTATTGATAACGTATTTTCGAGATCAACAGGTAAAGAAAGACCAGTTTCCTGAACCTTTTTGGTAGAGGGCTCCACAATATAATGACCCGGGTTATATTTATATTTGTTTCTCTTGTAGCTAGCAAGTGTCTTACAACTGGAAGTACAATACAAATGATTTTTTCTTCTTGGAGTAAAGTATTCACCACAATGTTTACATGGTTTTTCCATAATTTTAATGATTAAAGGTTAAAATAAGTTTAATTTAATTTTTTGAGACTAATTTTTATTTAATAATACTTTGTAATGTATATGTGTTTGGATCAAAACCCTCAAAAAACAATACTCAGGGTTTTGAGGGTTTTAAGGGTTCTGAGGGAATTAACCCTCGTTTCCCTTAAAACCCTCAGTTCCCTCAATTCCCTCATTGGCATTAAACTGAGGGTTTATATATTTTCCATTGCTTTCCCGGTGTAATAAGTTGGCTTTAACAAATTTTGTAATATAACCCTCCGCTGTTTTATGAGGAATGTTTAAATCATCAGCCTTAGCCAAATATTCTTGTTTTGAAAATTCAACTGGTAAACTCTCTAAAAAACGTTCCTTACGATTACTGCGTTTTGATAATTTTGTTTCCACCGGTAAAGCATTAAATACTTTTGAACTGTGTTTGATCAAAACAGCAACCATATCCAGTACACTGTCAAAATCTACATCTTCACATTCTCTGGTTTGATTCACATCACCATCCTCTTTGATGCGTAAAGCAGTAAATATCATAACCATTCTAAAACCCATGATACCCATTCTACGTACAGAAGCAATATAAGCTTCCGATTGAATGTTTAAATATTTGATTTGAATCTTACCGAAAACATCATTGAATTTTTCTTGTTGGAGTGGGGTAAGGGTTACTTTAATTTCAGGATTGTTCTTTAACGTTTTATAAAACTCTAAAAACTCTTCGCCCAAAGCATTATAATAATCACTTAAACCATTGTTAGTTTTAACAGCAAATACATTTTTCCAAACCGGTTTGATATTCATATAATAAAACATAAACCGGCTAAACAACCCGTTTTCAGCATTAGGTATTAATGTAGACACCTGATTAGGAGTACCAGATAATACAGTAGAAATACAAGGTTTTTCAATTTCAACATATTCACGATCCGTTCTACGGTAATATTTTATAGTTTCGTGATGAAATGCCTTACGGAAACCATCACTATAATTACCATAATCACTTTTAAAGGCTTGAGCGAGTGTATCACCCTCCGTTTCAAAAATAAGTCCTTTACCATCATTATCAGATAACAATTGAAACATACCGGTTGCACTGTTATTTGCAGGGATGAATAACATACTTTCTGGTGGTTCTTTGGGTTTTTCTTTGTCCTTACCTTTTTTGGAATTGTATTCAGCCGTTTCTATTTCAAACTGTTGTTTTAACAAAGAAGCCTGTTCACGCATTTCTTTATGAATTGGATTTACAAGATTTTCACATTGATTCAATCTTCCTTTACCGGCAGAAGCAGGAGCAGTAACAAAAAGAAATAAATTAGAAAATACTTTTTCACCATCATAAATACCATATAATTTAGGAAAGCATGCACTTAAAACTGTAAGAGATCCTAATAATAATATGTCTCTTTCTTCATTACTAGTTGCTGGTTCAATTACCTTTTGCAGAAATTCAGGAAGCTGAGAAAACAAAGAATCAGGAAATGTAGGCATGTCTACTTTTGTATCCGTTTGTTCCACAACTTGTGTCAAGGGTTGTACCACGGGTTGCACAGCCAATTGATTTACCAGTTGACCGGTAAAATCATTTCCGCTAAATCCCATAGATTCTGTGTTTTCAGTATTTTTAATGACTTTGATCCCTGCATTATGTGCATGATGATAAAAAGTACCAATTGCAACACCGGTTCCTTTTGAGTTGAGGCATTTATCAAATTGTATATCACATTCTTTAGCATCATAATCTGGATGAAACTGGCTTATCCTATGATAATAATCTCTGCCGGTTGTACCGTATTCATTTGCAATTGAAAATCCAATATCACGCCAAGTGGCATAATTACCGGTTATATCAATAGATGATTGCTCTATTGCATTGATATAAGATTCAATACCATTATTTAATATACTAGTATCATTTTTAATGTTTTGAAGTTTTTGTATTTGTGGAACAGTCGATTGCTCGACAGTTGCTATCCGATTGCTCACCAATTGCATAGCCGGTTGTTCTAACCAATCGGCTGGGTTAAATGTTTTTTTAATCATTGTTTCTATGTCTGTTATGAAGAAAAGCATCAGGATCATAAGACAGAAAGCATGCTCTGGAAACATCTTTACCCGATTGATCAACTTCTATGTTGTATGTTTGTTGTAAATAATTTGCTATAGCTTTAAAATAATCCTGATGAGTTGTTTGGGATAGATCAATTCTAATGATCCATTTTAATCCATCCCCAGAAGGTGAAGTAAAAAGCAATTCTGTATCAAAATATTCATCCTGTAATAATTGATCTTTTACCAGTTGAATGTTTTCTAAATGATCAAAATCAATAGTAATTAAAGAAGAATGTTTTATTAATTTCTTATCACTTCTTTTTTCGAAAACACCGGAAAAGGTTACATAATCAAAGTTATTGGCTTTAAATTTTCGTTTTTCTTTTATATCAGAAATACTTCTTAATCTCTCCGTAACACTTTTATAAGTATTACTGGTAATTAAAGAATGAATTTCATGTAGTTTTAGAGCGTTTAAAGGAAAAACATTGCGTACAGGAGCTTTAAAAAAGCTGCAACTGGCATACCATGTATCATCCGGATCACAAAGCCAGGCCAACTCATCTTCTTCAACTTCTTTAGGAATTAAATTAAGATGTAAAGCATCATGAATTGCAATTAAGAGATCGTATTCACTTTCTGTTTTGAAATAAAGATTTGCAAAATCAAAAACAGTTCCTTTAAATTCAGATAATTCTGTATCCATATGATTTGCAAGATTCCCATGGATGTTGATGGATAAAGTTTGCTTGTCATGATTAAAAGGATTTTGAGCTATCCTACAATCCCTTCCCGAAAGGGAAAGGACTGTTTTATCAGGATAGAACTTTCTTAACACATGGGCATATATTTTTAAGCCGTAATGTGTTTTTTGTAAAATAGAGTCTTTAGTAATCTGCATTATGACAAGAAAAAAAACCGATTATTAAACAACTAATTATCACACAAATCATCATTATCTTCTGTATTTAAATGATTTAACTTCTGATAATGATTTTTCTAAGTCTTTTGAATTAATGATTATTCTTCTGCCAATTTTTTCTGCCTTGATTGTTCCTTTTTTAATGTAATTTCTAATGGTTAATTCTGTCACATTTAAACGTTTTGCTGTTTCCTGTACAGTCAAGTTGCGTTTTGGAGGGTTGATACCTTCTGTGATTAACTTTTTTAACTCTTTGAATTGTGGATCTACTAATTCTTTTAGAATAGTTTTAACTCTTTCTTCAGTTGGGATGAAAATTCCTTGATTATTCATGTTTGTAAAATTTTAGTGTTTATTAATATTAAAATTGAGCAACAAACATACTGGCAGGTTTTTTTGGAAATCGGTGAAAGACGGGAAACGTCGGGAAACGTAGGGAAAAGACTAGAAAAGACGGGAAACGTCGGCGAAAGACGGGAAACTTTTGTTAATTACTATATAATCAACATCTTATGATTATTTTGTGATTTGTTAATTATCTATGGAAAATGATATCTAATTGTACTTTTCAGACTGTATTGATGATGTTATTTACTTATTGTATAATGATTTAGGAGTTTAATGCTAACATTTAGAATACTATTAAGAACAGGATATTTAGCTATAACATTTTTTTTTTTGGGAAATAATATTCTAAAAATCAAATTAAAAAGGTTCCTTATATATTTAAATATGATAAATTAAATTTTAGGAGTAGGAAATGAGTTTTCCATTTTCCAATCCATCTGATTTATTTTAGTAGTGTATTTTCTTAGATCATCTAGCATTTCTTCAAAGGAAGGTGAGTCACCATAGATCATTTGTTCTTGCATGGTTTTATAGTCAGCTCTCCAATCATCCAATAGGTTTGTATTAGGTATTGGGTTTATTGATTTTGGCTGGTGCAAATTATAGTCAACTCCTCCAACTCTAGTAAAAATTTGTCGATGTTTTACAATGGACTCATAAAGTTGTTGGTCATTTATGGCATTATCTGCAAAGTTTGTTTTTGATAATTGATAGATATCATATAAATGACGACTTAATCTGTTTACTCTTATTTTTTCAGCCGGGCGTTGAAATTCTTCATGTAGTAAGAAAATTTTTTCCAAAAATGTTCTTTCTGGATTTACAGTTGGAATTTCAATAGCTTCTTGTGTAAAAAATTTATTAGGATAAACTTCATCTACTAAAGTTGAAAAAGAGCATACTGTAAAAGGTTCTCTCATTGAACGAGAACCAATTTCTACCTGTACTCTTGGCTGAATATACCCGGGTGAGGGGATTATATTTGGATAGTAAATTTCAATTATTCTTGGGTCTTGGTCGCTAGATATTGGCTCTATAATTTTAATATCTACTTTTAGTCCTTTCTCGTCAAACTTTGATTTTAATTCAGGATAAAATATTTCAGAAATATATGCACTAGCAGTCTTTCTAAGTTTTGTACGTTGTTTTTTAGATAAATCACCACCAAAACCATAAAATGACCTATCAACCGCAAGATCAACATCCTCTGAAAATCGTTCAATTAATTTCCATGCTTTACTTAATGATGTACCACCTTTAAATACAAGATGTTTGCCAATTTTCATATCGAAAATTATTGACAAAGTTTGAACTACCCACCAATCTTTTTCTACTGCAAAATCAGGTAAACCAGTTTTATGGGTTATATCTTGAAATATTTCTACTCTATCTTTTTTGGGTACATTCTGAAAGTTAATTATACTCATTTATAAGTGCTTTTTGCATTATTTTTCTTATCCAAGCAGGTGCTAATGAAATATCATGCTTTAATTTGTTTTGATCTTCTCTTTTTAAAAGATTAATTATTTTATTTTCTTCTTCTGTGGTAATATTTCCATTTCCAATCTCTCGAAGAGCCTGAATTACTAATCCGCTAATGTCTCCTTTAACGCTTAGTGCTTTTGGTGTTGTCTTCTTAAGTTTTATTGTTCTTTTTCCTATTTTTATTTCTCTTGGAGATCCATCGGTTAGTAAAACTATTTTCATAGGAACTTGAGTACTTAACCCAAGTGCATTTAAAGCATAAACACCTGTAGGAATTACTTTAATTTTATCTCGTTTAGCAATAGCTTTTATTACATCCTCTGCTGATGGTGATATTTCTCCGATTAAATCACTTATTACCGGGCGGACATAAATACCTTGAGCAATTCTTTTTATAAAATTACTCGATTCTAAATTTTGAAGAGCCTTTCTTATAGAATCATTAGAACCCAATTCAGAAAAATCATCAGGAAAAACTATCGTACCTCTCTTTTTACTAGAAATTTGTTTCTTTATTTTATTTTCAACACTTAACACTTATATGAGTTTGTAATATTTTCACAAAAATAGTTAAAATTTGTGAAATAAAATGGTGTGTATTTGATTAAAATTACATTTTCCAAACATCTTTCATAAAGTCTTTTTCATCTTCTTTGTTAGGCTTGTAGTATTTATTAAAAACCTCTAAACTTTTATGTCCGGTAAAACTCATAATAACTTTATCAGGGATTTTTTTATTCTTCATAATAGTTATAAAGCTCCTTCTAGCAGTATGAGAAGATATTCTTTCGTAAAAAGGCACATCGGTTTCTATAATATCTTTTCCTATTCTTGTAGTTTTTTTGATGGTATGGGTGTAATCTAATTCCTCAAAAACATCTTTTATGTATTCATTGAATTTTTGAGTGGATATACTGGGTAATTCGTAATTATACTTTTCAAGTATTTCCAAGGAAAAATCATTTAAAGGGATCCTTAACTGTTTGTCTTTGTTTTTTTGATCATTTACAAGAATGAAACCGTTTATAATATCATTTTTCTTGATTTTTGAATAGTTGCTAATCCTAAGGCCAGTTGAACATCCTAAAATAAAGACATCTCTTACCTTTTCCAATCGAGATTTATCACTTAGGTCTTTTTCATATAACTCTTTTACTTGTTCAAAAGTTAATGCTATTTCATCCGTAATTTGCGGCTTTGGAGATCTAAATTTTTTAAAATCAGATTTATAAGTGTGTTGATTTTCCAGAGCCCAATTCAAAAAGGTTTTAAGTAATCCTATATTTCTTCTTAAAGTGTTAGCGGAATGCTTTTTTACAGTGTTACAATAATTTAAAAATGAATTGTAAAACTTATCATTGATCCTGTTAAAATGAATCGTTGTTCTAGTATCTCTTTGAAATTCTTCTAGAAGTTTTTTGTTGTATTTATACCTTTTTATAGTGCTTTCTGAATTTGCACTATCTGATTTATCATTTTCTTTCTCTTCAATAAATATCTCATAAACAGCAAAGAACTTATTTGAAATTGCTTTTACTTTTTTGAAGTGTTTATCAAATTCTTTTTTTATAGTTTCTATATCGTATTCCTGGTTAGAATTTTTATATCGATTAATGGTTTCTGTAAAGAAATTAGAATACCGATCTAATTGTTTTTTTATGGTTCTGTGATTTTCAGCTTGCTTTGTTCTTCCGGAGGTATTATTTGGTTGACGGTAATTAAAGTCCCATTCATTTGGAGAAATCTTTTCTCCTGTGGAATAAACAAATTTTTTACCTTCGTTTTTGAAATAAGTTGAAAAATAAATTAGGGTTTCTCCAGCTCCTTTAGGGCTTTTCAAGTTAAAAGTGTATCTCATAGCAGGTGACAGTATAGGTGACAGTAAAGGTATGATTTAATGCCAAAATAGGGTATAAATGAGGTATAAAAATTAGTAAAAAAAATAAGAAAGTCAGTATTTATAAGGCTTTAGGTAAAATAGGGGTTATTTAGTTCAAATACCTCTTTCTCCGCTGAGTCTTTTTTAGACTCCTTCCAAAACCTTGCAAATCACTGATTAGCAAGGTTTTTTCATTTTCAAATGTTTCACTTTTTTTTAGATTTGTTTCAAAATTGCGTCGTTTTTGTGTCACTTGAGCATAAAAATGATGCATTTGCTTCACTAAACTGAACACCGTGTTTCACTAAAAACAAAATAAATAAATCTAAAAAAAAGAACGAATGACAGCAAATATCAACATTAAATTTTATTTAAAAAACACTACTAAGAAGGAATTTCATAAAAAGATTGCCGGTAGAATAATTCATGACAGAAAAAAGAGTGAGTTTGTAACCGACATATATATCCTGGAAGAAGACTGGAATGAAAGATTTAGCAGATCAATAAGTGATGAAGAGATCAATCAAAGATTAGCGATTATTGAAGCTAAGATTTATACAGTTAAAGAAAAATTACTCATTGATGGATATGAAATAACTTCAAAACTTGTAAGAGATGTTTATTTGGGAAGAGATAAAATCCAATATGGTGTTGTAGAATTTATTGAAAGGTTTATTGAAAAAAAGAGTAAAGTAGAAACCCTTTCAAAAA
>Ga0209633_10002186_pt1 | contig 19212 bp, 22 predicted proteins | sample Cruoilmetagenom1_FD_187290 | JGI IMG/M metagenome (GOLD analysis project Ga0209633, IMG submission 187290) | Oil polluted marine microbial communities from Coal Oil Point, Santa Barbara, California, USA - Sample 1 (SPAdes) (version 2) | ecosystem: Environmental > Aquatic > Marine > Oil seeps ... | reverse complement strand
CAGAAAATAGCGAAAGAATATGGCTTTTATCTTCTTTGGTCATATCACCATCCGCTTTTACAATTGCTACCATATAAAGTGCTATCGCATCCATCGGACTTTCTATCTGGTAAATTGGGTTACCTTTTACGCCAATTTCTACGACGTTGCCATAAAAAGGGATTTAAACCACCTAGATCCATGCCTGCATTTGCCAAACGATTTAATAAAATCAAAATCGTAACGATCACACCTAAAACAGCTAGAATCATAAAAGCTTCTTAATTAATAAATATTAATGCGGCTTATTATACGATTAACCTTATAACGCCTTCAATGCTATTTTAAATACAGAACTGGCTAGCTTTCCCCCGAATACAGGTGTAAAATTCGTAGAAATTAACGCGTATTGACGAGAACTTCGGCAAACTTGCAAGAAATCTGCCTTTTACAACAGCTACAACTTTTTTACAACCGTAACGTTGATGTTATTTATACATAGGGCTAATTAAAGTATTAAAATGTCTAAAATTCTTTTGCTAAATGGACCAAATCTAAATCTACTCGGTACGCGTGAACCTGAGCTTTATGGTGCTGATACCTTAAACAATATCGAATCCCGTTTAGTCAAACAAGCCAAGGCAGAGAACCATACGCTTAGTCATTTCCAAAGTAATTCCGAATCTGATCTTGTTGATCAGATTCACCAAGCAGCCAAGGATAACGTCACCTTTATTCTGATTAATCCGGCGGCATTTACCCACACCAGTATTGCAATCCGCGATGCATTATTGGGAACACAAATACCTTTTATTGAAATACATATATCAAACGTGCACCAACGTGAAGAATTTCGCCAACATTCCTATTTTTCGGATATTGCAGTTGGCACTATCGTCGGTTTAGGTGCACATGGCTACGAGTTAGCATTACAAGCTACTTTTCGCCATCTTGAAAAAATCAAATGAAGAGACAATTTTTATGGACGTTCGTAAAATAAAAAAACTGATCGAATTAATTGAAAGTAGCGATATAGCTGAACTTGAAATTGTAGAAGGTGAAGAGTCGGTACGCATCTCACGTAATTCATCGACACCCGCACCTGTATATACCGCACCTGCAGCACCCATTGCTACCGCTTCTCCGCCCGCAATAACAGCTAATGCACCTGTAGCAGCCGAAGCAGTTGCAGACGCACCAGCTGGCGAAACTATTGATGCACCAATGGTAGGCACCTATTACAGTGCATCATCACCTACCTCTAAAGTCTTTGTTGAAGTCGGTCAAAAAATAGCGATAGGTGATACCTTATGTATTATCGAAGCGATGAAAATGCTCAATCAAATCGAATCGGACAAAGCCGGCACAATCAAAGAAATTCTGGTTGAAAATGAACAACCAGTCGAGTTTGGTCAACCCCTTTTTGTTATTGAGTAATTAGGTACTTAACGAAGATGATTAAAAAATTACTCATTGCCAACCGTGGCGAGATTGCATTACGTATTTTACGTGCCTGTCGGGAAATGGGCATCAAAACTGTAGCCGTTCACTCCACCGCAGATCGCGACTTAAAACACGTCCGCATTGCTGATGAAGCCGTTTGTATCGGCCCACCCTCTTCTTTAGATAGCTACCTTAATATTCCAGCGATTATTAGTGCAGCAGAAGTCACCAATGCCGATGCAATTCACCCCGGTTATGGTTTTTTATCTGAAAATGCTGATTTCGCCGAACGCGTGGAATCCAGTGGCTTTATTTTTGTTGGGCCAACCGCTGACACCATTCGCGTTATGGGTGATAAGATTTCTGCCAAAAATGCCATGAATGCATCAGGCGTTCCTTGCGTACCGGGTTCTGATGGGCCTGTACCCGATGATGCAGATGCTAGTTTAAAAATGGCAGACGAAATAGGTTACCCCGTCATCATCAAAGCAACTGGTGGTGGTGGCGGACGTGGCATGCGCGTTGTTTATGATGCTTCTGATTTATTGGAATCTATTGTATTAACTAAAACAGAAGCCGGTGCAGCCTTTAATAATGATGTGGTTTTCATGGAAAAATTCCTAGAAAAGCCACGCCATATCGAATTTCAAGTACTCGCAGATACCCACGGTAACGCCATTCATTTATGTGAACGCGATTGTTCGATGCAACGCCGTAATCAAAAAGTTGTGGAAGAAGCTCCTGCACCAGGCATTACTACAAAACAACGTAAAAAAATGGGTGACTCGGTTGCTAAAGCCTGTGTTGACATCGGTTATCGTGGCGCAGGTACATTCGAATTTTTATACGAAAACGGTGAATTCTATTTCATTGAAATGAATACCCGTTTGCAGGTAGAACACCCAGTCACAGAACAAATCACGGGTGTGGATTTAGTAAAACAACAACTATTAATTGCATCCGGTGAAAAGCTCAAAATTAAACAAAGTAGCATCAAACCCAACGGTCACGCGATTGAATGTCGTATCAACGCCGAGGACTCTGAGACATTTATACCCTCTCCCGGTAAAGTTAATCGTTTTCATTTGCCCGGTGGTTTGGGTGTGCGTGTCGATTCACATATCTACGGTGGCTATACCGTACCGCCATATTATGATTCAATGATCGGCAAACTGATTGTGCATGCAGAAGATCGTGATGCAGCTATTAAACGAATGGAAGGTGCATTGTCGGAAATGGTCATCGAAGGTATTAAAACCAATATCCCATTACAACGACGTATTATGGAAGATACAGCATTTATCGCAGGCGGTGCCGGCATTGATTATCTAGAGAAAAAACTTGGCTTATAACGTTTTGTAACGCTAAAAACTGCAAAACAAAGGACGATATAAAATGCCTTGGCAACAACTCATCTGCCATACCAGCAGCAAAGCACACCAAGAAAGCATTAATGATCTCATGGAAGCACACAATGTGCTTTCCATGACAATTCAAGATGCCGAAGACAATCCTGTATTAGAACCCCTCCCAGGCGAAACACCGTTGTGGGATAAATTAATCATCACCGCATTATTTGAAGAAGAGGCTGATCTTAAACCACTCCTTTCACATTTAAACGCTCAAAAAAAGACATGGGATATTACTAAAATAGTCACCGAAGTACTCGAAGATCAAGTATGGGAACGCGCATGGATGGAGAATTTTCACCCCATGCAATTTGGTGATAATTTATGGATTTACCCCAGTGGTTATGAAATTCCTGATGATAATAGCGTAAAAATATTGCTCGATCCGGGATTGGCGTTCGGCACAGGTACGCACTCAACCACCGCACTGTGCCTTGAATGGCTAGACCAAAATCCACCCTATAATTTAACCGCAATAGATTACGGTTGTGGTAGCGGTGTGCTTGCCATTGCCGCCATAAAGCTTGGTGCAAAACATGTTGTTGCCACCGATATTGATCCACAAGCAATTACAGCGACGCTGGATAATATGCAACGCAACGACATTGCAAGCGATAAAATCAGTCGTTATTTACCCGAAGAATGCCCAGATACCCCAGTAGATTTACTCATGGCGAATATACTGAGTGGACCTTTAGTTGAACTTTATCCCAAGTTAAATTCACTTATCGTTAGCGGTGGTGCATTAGTGTTATCGGGCATATTAGAAGAACAAAAGGATGATATTATAAATACCTACTCGGCATCATTTGATCATCTTGAAGTGACCGTACTGGATGGATGGATAAGAGTAAGTGGAACTAAAAAATAGCATGTTATTTATTTATGCCTTTAATATAATCAACAACTTACTTACTAGGACTGTTTAACATCCATGTATACACAGTGTGATCATTGTAAAGCGATTTTTGAAGTATCCATGCGTGAAGTAACGGTGGCTTCTGGGCAACTTCGTTGTAGCGAATGTAATCATGTTTTTAATGCGATGGCTTCACTTTCTACCACCTTACCTAAACCTTTTTCCGATACAGCTGAATCTAGCGCAACAGACACGAGCATTGAACAAGCAAGTCTGACCGATAGCGCAAGTAGTATTGACACAAACAGCTATCGTCCAGAAATAAGTAAACCCACCCTCAAAGATATTGTAAAAAACACAGAAGAGAACATAGATAAAAAATGGCTTAAACTTATCGCATTTGCATTAGCGTCCTTATTATTAGCGCAAGTGCTTTATAATAATCGCCATTTTTTTAGTAACAAACCCGCTCATGCCCCCGAGCAAATTGAAATGCTCAACAACAATGTATTTGCTCACCCTAATGAAGAAGGTGTATTACTGATTTCTGCTTCTATCGAAAATCATGCAAAGCATGACCAACCCTACCCTATTTTAGAAGTACGTCTCACCGATGCAGATTCTAAATTAGTCGCTTTAAGGCGTTTCGAGCCAAACGAATACCTTGAAAACTACAATAATAAAATGCTTTTACAAGTGAATAAACCGACTAATCTCAAATTAAAAATTAGTGACCCGGGCGATGACGCTACCCGTTTTCAATTTAAGTTTCTTTAAGCTGAAGAATTTAAGATTTGTTTTCTGATGAATCTTCTAATGCTAAATCTTGGATTGCTTTTGTAATCGATTCAGAATCCCATTCAACACCACCGTACAAAGTGTAACGAATCTTACCTTTTGTATCTATAACAAAATTTGAAGGTGCTGCAAACACATTCCAAGCCTGTACATTCTCACCTTTTGAATCCATTAATACAGTAAACTCTGGCTTCACTTCATCAATAAACTTTTGTATCTCTTCCTTTGTTTCCCCCATATTTACCGCAATTATCTTGAAAGGTGTCTTTGATACTTCTAGCTTCTTAATAAGATTATTCATCGAAGGCATTTCAACACGACAAGGGGTACAGTAAGTGGCCCAAAATTGAACCAATACAACTTTTCCTTGAAGATCTTTAAGATCTAATATTTCACCCTTTATGTCTTCTAATTTAAGTGCAGGTGTTACTAAATCAGCTTCTGCTTTCTTTAACTCTGCCGCTTGCAAACTAGTGCTAGCAATCAGAATCAGACACATTAAAACTGAATTTTTCAAATACATTATTATTTGGTTTTTCATTTGTGAGCTTTCCCTAGAAAAAATAAACTGGCTTTAATTAGGCCAGACATTTGAGAAGTAACAAGATCTTCAGGAGTATTTGGATCTTTTCGTTTAAAAAAATAGCCACGCACATTCGGTATTAATTTTGCGTAAACCGTACTTCCCCCTTTTTTAAGTGAGTTAACAAGATGTCCCAAACCCCAACGATTAGGCGTACGCTCTCCTTCTAATACCATCAACGGAAGTTTTGTCTTACCAACGGCATCTTGATATTCAGGTGGTTTACCGGGTTCTGGCTTACTTTTATTTAAACGTGGAAACATTAAGATTGCGCCACCTAATAGATTATCTGAGCCTACATGCAACTTTTCCCACTCGGCCACAGCACGCAAAACTAATTCAGTATCCGCACCACTTGCAACAAGGTAAATTTGTTTCTTAGTCTTTTTGGCTTCTTCTATAATTTTAGTTAAGTCTTCAATTGGAATATCACTTAAGCTACTTCGTACCTTAGGTAGCATATAAGCAGTCAACATATCCGGCATCCAAACTTCAATACCATCGTTTGCTAATACCTGTGCTGTTTTTTCTTCCGCAATACTTTTACCCTGATCACAAGCAAACCCTATTAAGAGTTTTTCGCCTTTAGCCGAAAATATTCGCACATCAATTTCAGAATCATCTGAAGTAGTGATCGTTTTAATTTGATTGGATGCGTAACTATTGAATGATAAAAAAAACAATCCACATACAAAAAATACATAACGAAAATATAAGAAACCTTGATTCATATTACATAACTCGTTAATCTAATATTACAATTATAAGCATATTACCATATAATAATATTGATATTGATCAAGAACGATGACATTTATGAATAAACAAACGCTTATATCTTTATTTCTTGCTCTTTTATTTAGTGGTGGAACTGGCTTAAGCTTTGCCACACCTTCGAATGAAACAGCAGAAGCGATGAAACTTACGCCAAATATTAAAAACGGAAAAAAAATCTATGAACTTTGCGCGACTTGTCATGCAGAGAATGGATGGGGAAAAGAAAATGGGAGTTTTCCTGTGATTGCAGGTCAACACCGTAGCGTAATAATAAAACAACTCGCCGATATACGAGCACGTAACCGTGATAACCCAACGATGTATTCTTTCTCTGGTGATGATGTAATCGGTGGTGCACAAGGCATTGAAGATGTAGCAGGATATATTGCTCAATTAACCAAAAATTCTGTTGCAGGAAAAGGAGATGGCAAAAATCTTGAACAAGGTAAAAAATTATTTACCGAAAAGTGTGCTGCCTGTCATGGTAATCAAGCTCAAGGTAATGCCAAACTGTTTTTCCCAAGACTTCAAGGGCAACATTATGCCTATACTTTACGTCAATTACAGTGGATCCGTGATGGATGAAGAAAAAATGCCAACCCTGCAATGTTAGCTTTAATTAAGGATTTAGATGATAAAACCTTAGGGTCTATCGCCGATTATATTTCGCGGATTAGTATAGAATAAATCTTATAAAGCTGTGTTAGCTTAACAGTGTATCTAGTATCATCCAGTCCATGCAGATCGGTCCTTATCAACTTAAAAGTAAACTATTGTTATCACCCATGGCAGGGATAACCGATCGTCCATATCGTGATATTTGTCGCCAATACGGTGCAGGGTTGACCACATCAGAAATGGTAACTTCCGATGCTAGTTTAATGAAGACACGAAAAACCCAACTGCGTCTTTTACAAAAAGACGAAACAGAACCACGCACTGTACAAATCTTAGGGACAGACCCACAGGTTATGGCAGAAGCCGCAAAAACCAACGCGGACAATGGCGCACAAATTTTAGATATTAACATGGGTTGCCCCGCCAAAAAGGTTTGCAACAAAGCTGCGGGCTCTGCCTTAATGCAAGACACTCAATTAGTATCGCGTATTCTTCAATCTGTAGTAGCTGCGGTTGATGTACCCGTTACACTTAAAACAAGAACGGGATGGGCATCACAACATCGCAATGTAATAGAAATTGCTAAAATTGCAGAACAAGCAGGTATAGCCAGCCTTGCCATTCATGGTCGCACCCGCGCTCAAGCGTATACAGGACATGCAGAATACGAAACCATACGGCAGGTTAAACAAGCTATTTCCATTCCCGTGATTGCCAATGGCGATATTCAAAATACGGAATCGGCACGCTTTATTTTGGACTACACTGGTGTTGACGGGCTCATGCTGGGGCGGATTAGTCAGGGTCAACCTTGGATATTTCGTGAAATAAATGAGTCTTTAGAAGGAGACAAACCCCCAACTATTATGTCATTCGAAGAAAAAACAAACACGGCATTAGAACATATATGCGCCATTCATCGCTTCTACGGCACAGGTCAGGGGGTTCGCATTGCGCGAAAACATATTGGTTGGTATTTATACAATCTGACAGGTCATAACAAAGACTTACTAAAAAAACTTAAGAAAGAGATTTATTCAATCTCATCAGCGTCTGATCAAATCCAAACGCTGACTAAAATCTTAAATGACATTAGTAGAGAATCATCGGTAAAACGAAATGACCATGGAACTATAATATCAACACAAAGGACAAAGGCTGCTTAGCTATGAATCAACCCATGACAACACTCCCTGTTACATCTCCTTCTGGACAATCACTATCAGAAACCACAAAAACAACCGTAAAAGAATACCTGCAATTACTAGGGGATCAAGATCCAACTTATCTTTACCGTCAAGTAATGGACGAAGTAGAACGCCCCCTGCTCGAAGCTATTATGAAGCACACCAATGGCAATCAATCACGCACCGCTGCTTATTTAGGAATTAACCGTGCTACTTTACGTTCAAAATTGAAACGGCATTCTATTATTTAGCAAGCTTCCCATTTTGTTTTTCAAAAATGGTGAACTTGATTATGTCGCCCGTTTTTAGGCGACGAGCGAGCTTAGTGAGCTTGCCGTTTCAGTCTTTTTTGAAACGGACAACTCAATTATGTAATCATTTTCTACTTACTTCATCAATTATGCAAAGCTTAGTACTAGCTCGCCTGATAAGGCGATACTAGAACTTAGCGTGTATTGAGATGTGTGAGACTTACGAATATTTTATTAAGAAACAACTCAACCTAAAAATTACGCAAAGCCCCTGTTACCAGCTCGCCTGCAAAGCCGATACTAGAACTGGCTGACATATTCAAAATAATAGATTGAAATATTAAATCAACTGAAACTTTTATGCTTAGCTCAAATACAATGGAGATGCTACGCCAGCTATAAGAAATAAACTAACAACAATAGTTAAAATAATAGTAGGAACATAAACAAATTTTGGAACTTTGCTTTTGTTTTTATACATAGAAAAAGATGCTAAAAGCCAGAAAGGAAAAGAAAACATTAAAGCCATTGCCATACCGGCTAGATATTCATGGCGGTACGCGTTTTTAATCTCTACAAAGTATAACCATAAATAATAAAGACTGAGACAAACTAGAAGTAAACCAATAGTAACGCCAAAAGTAGCAAATACTTTCCATGTTTTTAATATTGGGCTATCTCTTACAAACATTTTACAATTCAAACTCGTAGTTTCTTTTTTTAAAATAAGAAGGATCTAAAAATATACTATGAGACCTTTGCACGAGAGTATAACGAGAGAAACGACTAAAGCTCTAATAATCAAGTTGTCCGTTTTAAAGAACAAAACGGCAAGCTTGCTAAAATGAGCGTGATTTTTCCTGTTTTTCTTAAAAATAAGGGTAATTTAGCGACTGCTTGCAGAGTTTATACTTTAGTGAGCAGGGCTATTGACCGCATTTTTAGGGAAAACAGGGGAAATTTAAGCCATTTTAATCCGTCATATCTCCCGTGCAAAGGTCTCACTATATACTTTTACGTCATATAGTACCTACAAAAGAATCCCTCAGCTTGTTATAGTAACCCAATGAGCTCATTACCTTCCCAGCAAGACCAAATCCTGCAAGTACATGCCAGCCTAATCAACATGGTAGTACAATCCATTCAAAACGCAGATTTAAGAAAACAACTCGAATCCGTTCTCAAAACCAGCGCGGAAAATGGCTGGCAAAGCTTAGTACAACGAATTTATAAGATTCTTGACGGAGAACGTTCCCTCACGCTACTTGATCAACTTGATGAAGAAGATAAAGTCATTATCGATGCAATTCTAAAGGGTATTCAAAATCCTGCAACATTACCCGACCCCAAAGCGCAAGAAGCCAATCCCACTATGGCGGCTCCCGGTATCGCGCATATGGTGCATCAAGCAGCCAGTGGTGATACACAAGCACTCACAATGGTCTCTCACATGGCTGAACAAATGAGTCAAGCTGGCGGCGATATGGCAAGGCTTGCTGCTATTACAAAAAAACTAATTGATGGCGAACGTGACCCTGAAATACTGAGTAAAGGTATGGGTGCGCAAGGCGCAAGTTTAGTTAATTCCATATTAGAAGAATTAACTAAATTGCGATTGCAATAATCAAACTCTTTATTAGTCCGACTAACTAAATTACCCTAATAAAAAACGGCTCTTAAAAGAGCCGTTTTTTATTATCTAATGCAGAAATTCTGTAAATTATTTCTTCAACGCTTCTTGTAATTTTTTAAGCCCAGCAAAATCACCTTTATCCGCTAATGTTGCCTGTTCATTCCAACTATCCATCGCTTCTTTATTGTTATTTAAACGCGCGCCAGATGCTTCTAGCATATCGCGTAAAATATCATCATCCATTGCCGCGAGTTTTTTGTAAGTGTCAATACCTAAGTCAATTAGGTTCGCTGCCATGCTGGGTCCAATACCACTCAAACGAGTAAAATCATCACCCTTAGTTTTAGCTGTAGTTTTAGTTGTCGCTGGTTTTTTCTTAGCCACCGCTTTTTTAGGTGTCGCCTTTGAAGCTGTTGCAGGCTTTTTAGCTGCTGTTGATTTGGTAGTGGTAGCTTTAGTCGCAGATTTTTTTGTTGCCGTTGATTTAGCAGCAGGCTTTTTAGGAGCCGCTTTTTTTGCTGCTGTTTTTGTTGCAGTTTTAGTCGATGCTTTTGATGAAGCAGGTGTAGTTGCTGATTTAGCTGCCGTCCTGCCCTTAGCTGTTGTTGTTTTAGAAGTAGCACTTTGTGCGCTTTTATTTACTGTAGCAGAAGTCGTCCCAGTTGATGTAGAAGAAGTTGTCGAAGATGCTGTAGCTGTACCAGAACCACTAGATGAACTCGCATCCGATAGTTTAGCTTGTAATGCTTTAATTTCTTTATTTTTCGAATTTAGTTCGGTTTGCAATGCACTTGTATTTGCATTATTACCTGATTGCTCTTTTCCTTTTACAAAGAAAGTAAAAAATAGCCATTCAGCCAACCAACCTACTAAAACACCCATTATAAAAAAAAACATAAAATGACTCCTAAGATCAATAATTAACAGCTTGATTGTCACATATAAACTGTTTTTTGACATCATTTAAATGATGAATTATTCGTGAGAATTCTAAACATTTAAAAGGTTATAAATTCAACAATTCAACTTCACTTTATCTACCCTCTCCGACACAGGGTTAATAACAGCTACTGAGCGTACAAAAGGTCATTTTTCATTGATCTATAGGCATTCCAATTAAAAACCTAAGGATTATTATTTCATTTTTAAAATTTAAACAGAATAAAAATGAAAATTGCAGAAACACCAAAATTTAACATTTCTTGTTTATTAATTCTATTAGTATCACTTGTCAGCTCATTAAGTGTGCATGCAAAAGATCGTGATTTTACAATATTCTTAAATGATTTAGATACGCTACTCTCTGATTCAACACTAGAAGATGAGATTAACAACAATAAAAAATCAAAAATTAAACCCCAAAAAATCGCCCATAAAACAATTAAACCAACGCTAGAAAATAGCGCAATTGTTCCTAAAACTCAGAACGTTATTAAGAAAAAAATTACTGCACACCATATCAAATGTAAAAAAGAAAAAAACCAGACAAATCTTGTAAAGAGAATTAATAAAAATTCAAAAGAAGAAACAAACCTTATTGTTAGCAAAAAGAAAGTAGTAAAAGAAACTACAGATACCCAAACCGCCTACTGGGATCAGCTTCACTTCATCGAATCAAGTGCCGGAAAACGACTATATAGAAAAAGAAATAAAGCAAGAAGCTGCAAATGGACAACCACCCCCTGCGGACATCACCAACTCTCTGTTAGAGCATTAAAAGATATTGGTTGTACTTCTTTAAAGTGTCGATCGGCGCGTGAAGATTATAAAAAATCACTCTCGATGTCTAAAAAACTAGCAGCAATAAATTCAGTACGAATGAAAAAGAAAGGTTATGAAACCTTACCAAGTTACCAACGCTACTTAGTTCATCAACAAGGTGCTTATGGTCTTGGCAAGATTCTTGATGCCTTTGAAGGTAAGAAAACCTTATCTAAAAAAACTTTACGTTACATGGCAAACAACTCACCCTTTAGTTACAAAACATTAAGACGTGCCAGCAGCAAAAGCGCAGCACGAAAGTTTTTACGTTTTTGGAAAGAAAAATGGGATGTAAAAATGAGTAAACGTGTTGCGAGTAGATAAAAGGCTTAAAAATAAGGAAGAATCGAGCAACTGGTTTTAAACCGCTGATCACGCACACTGTTTAATTTTTATACAATTGTAAAATATGAGTAACTTACAAAAATGTTACTTAACGGGCTAGATTACTCATATAATGAAAAAACTAAATACAATAAATATGTCATCCATACTAGAAAAAACACTCCTATTGATAATAGTAGCCGTCGCAATGGCACTAAGTGCCTGTGGAAAAACAGAGTCTCAAAAAGAAACTACCCACGCAAACACGGATGCAGAACTAAAGCAGATTATTCAGCAACACGAACTCACCGGCAACCCGAGTAGCAATCAAAAAATCCCCAATATCGACAGTGCGAAAGCACAATTAGGTATGAAGCTATTTTATTCAAAAACCTTAGGTGGTGACAATACGACGGCTTGCGCAACGTGTCACCACCCTATGTTAGGGGGCGGAGATAATCTTTCCTTATCAGTTGGAACCAATTCATCTAACCCCAACATCTTAGGTGGACACCGTAAAATAAAAATGGACGGTCAACCACAAGTACCTCGTAATGCACCTACTACGTTCAATGTCGCTTTTTATAAAAAAATGATGTTTTATGATGGTCGTATCGAACGTTTAGACAAATACCGCATTCATACCCCCGATGTTAGCTACCCTCAAGAAGACCCACTCGCAGGTGATAATTTAGTGCAGGCGCAAGCACGCTTCCCGATAACTTCGGTCGATGAAATGCGTTCCACTTATATGAGTGCATCTCACAACCAAACCATGCGCAGAGCCTTAGCAGATCGCCTTAAAAAGAATTGGTTAGATGCTTTTCGTACGGGGTTTTCTGAACCTAATGCCAATGCTGAAGACATTATCACCGAACAAAACTTTTCGGAAGCAATCGGCGAATATGAACGTTCTCAAGTGTTTATTAATAACCCCTGGAAAAAATATATTGAAGGTGATTTAACTGCACTGTCAGATTCAGCCAAAAAAGGCGCACTATTGTTTTATAAATCGCACCAACAAGGCGGAGCCGATTGTGCACGTTGTCATAGTGGTGATTTTTTCACAGACGAGAAAGCTTACAATACGGGTATGCCACAAATTGGAACTGGAAAAGACAGTGGTGCAACTAAGAGTAATGACTATGGTTGCAACCTTGTTACCGGAAAACCAACGGATAAGTTTCGTTTTCGCACCCCTTCTTTGTTAAATACAGAAGTAACAGGTCCTTGGGGGCACGATGGTGCATTCACTTCCTTAGAAGGTATTACACAACACATGCTATCTCCTATGGAATCGGCTAAAAATTATAATCATCTACAATTGAAACAAGATAATATTTCAGTAAAAGATTTAGAAATAAACACCCAAGAAGCACTTGATGTCGGCTTGCATTTATTACCCAAACCCAACTTAAAACAAGACGATGTTAAACATATTACTAATTTCCTAAAAGCGTTAACAGACCCTTGTGTTAAGGACAGAACATGTCTTTCTAAGTGGATACCTAAAGCAAGCGACAACGACCCTGACGGTCAAATGTTACATGCGATTAATGGTGAGGACGGTAAATTTCTCTGATTTGAACTCGGTTTATTAGATTTTATCCAACATAAATAAACGCTCTGTCATTCCCGGTTCTTTTTCTTGTGAGATGTATTCTTCACTCCATGTCCATTTTGTAGTGGAAAATAGCTCGCTCATATCTTTGAGTTCACAATGAAAAGGAGGCCCTCCCTCTTTTCCTGTTTGCATAAATTGCGCAAACAATTTTGCTTGCGATTTTAACCATGAGAAAAGTTGTTTTTCGTATTGCTCCCACAATTCAGGCGGTAAAGCACACAGACTGGTTTGTTCAAAAATAGCATCAAACTTAAGATTGGGTTGCCATGTGAAAAAATCACCTAAAACCAGTTTTGCTGTTAGATTTTGCTCATCCAACATTGTTTGTAAATTATTGATTGCCGAGGGCGCAATATCAATAGCAACGACATCAAAACCACGCTTGGCAAGCGTTAATACCTCGTAACCATTGCCACAGCCCGGAATTAATATTCGGCACGGTTTCAATAAATCATTATCCAGCCAATAGCTCAAATTAATACTCGAACTACCTCTATCCCAACCTGTTGATCCTACTTGATAGCGGGTTTCCCAAATATTATCTTCACTACTCACATTAGTTCCTTTTCACTCAATTTTATAAAAGAAGTAAATCCACAGATTACGCAGATTTGCACAGATTACAGACAAATAGTTTTGTTTTTATCTGTGGAAATCTGCGTAATCTGTGGATAAATACTACTACTTCTTAATTCCTTCTAAAGCAATAATCAAATCTAATTCAGCCGATGCTGGACCAAGATCTTTAGTAATACCAAAATCTTTTAACGCAATGCGTGTTTGCCCTTCAAAACCACGTCGAAAACCGCCCCACGGATCTTTACCTGCGCCGATCTGTGTTATATCAAGTTCCACTTCCTTGGTAACGCCATGAATAGTTAAATATCCTTTTAATTTAGCACTACCGTCTTTGCTTTCCACGTAATTTGTACTCTCAAATTTAGCTTCTGGAAATTTACTCACATCTAAAAAGTCCTCACCACGAAGATGTTTATCGCGCTCTGCATGGTTGGAATCAACACTTTTTGTATTGACCGTGACCGCAATTTTAGATGCGGACTTATTCTTTTCGTCATAATTAAAAGTACCATCAAAATCGTTAAATCGTCCCCATAGCCAACTGTAACCTAAGTGTGAAATTTTAAATTGAATAGATGCGTGCATCCCTTTTTTATCAATTACATAATCATCTGCAAACACACTGCCTGCTGTAAATAGTGCTGTTGTGAGCGATAAGCCAAGTAGTGTTTTTTGGATCTTTTTATTTCGAAGTAATGTTTTCATTTTCTGTTCCTTTGTTAGTAGTTGTAGTTAATGTATCTAGTAAGATATATCGTTATTTATTTATCATTCGTTTAAGTGTTTCATCTTTATCGAAGAAATGATGTTTTAGTGCTGCCAAGGCATGAAGCACAACAAATACGGCCAATAAAATAGCCAAAAGTTCATGAACTTCGCCAACTAAGTCGGCACGCCCTTCCTCTAATTCTGCTGTGATAGCAGGGATTTCAAATAAATTAAAAAACTCAACCCCTTTGCCTTTCGCGGTTGAGATGAAATAACCCGAAACTCCTATCAATAAAATCATAAAATAGAAGAGCGTCTGAATAAAATGTGCCAGAAATACTTCCCAGCTTTTATGTGTAAGTAAAGGTTTGGGTACTGAATTACTACGCTTCCATACGAAACGTATCAATAATAAAAATAGTGTTAGCAAACCAAAACTTTTATGCCACCAAGGTAAGGTGTGATACAACGAATCATAATAATCAAGGCTTGTCATATATAATCCAATCGAAAACAAGCCTATTAGCAATAGCGCCATCGACCAATGGAGTGTTTTACTAACAATACCAAAAGACTCTTTTGTATTTCTAAGCATGTTAATTTCCTGTTTGAATAAAAGAGACCTTTTGCACGAAAGATATGACAAATTCTCGCCATACACTCGTACAAAGATCTCAAAGTGCTAAATAACGTTCTGAATGATGATTAACTGCGCATCATCTAAAGCCGTAAAGCTTAAATCTTCGCCAGAAATCATATCACCATCAACAATTAGCTCATCATTAGCAACACCGCTACCGCGCGTGATGTATGCAATAAACTCACCGTCAAATTCAAGATCCTCTCCTTTTTGGAGCAATTCCACATTTATTTGAGTATGTGAAGGAAATGCATCTTCTTCATCAAAACCACCATAAATGCGAGTAGATACGCCCTGCTTTGGCTGAAAAACCTTATAACTTGCAGGCTGTCCTGCTTCTTCTGGCAATACCCACAATTGAATCATACGGTTCCACTCATCATCAGGATTCACTTCATTGTGCGAAAAACCTTCGCCGCCTGCGCGTTGCACCTGTACGTCATTTACCTGTAAATCTTTTCCATGACCTAATGAGCCTTGATGTGCAATATTGCCATCCACCATCACAGAAATAACATCTACTTCTTGATGACTGTGCATACGTGTTTCACCGTGGGGCATAAAGCGCGCATCCGCTAAATAAAAAAAATTGCCAATACCTGACCAACTACCATCGCTATTAGCAGAGGGCCCAAATAGGCTAGGGCTTTTAACCAAGCGATGCTCACGAAGACCAGCAAAACCACCCTCTTCTAAGCTATCTCGTTGTAATTTTATTTGTTTCGTTAAAACTGTCATTTTAGTTTCTCCTTACAAAAACACTCATCCAATCAGTGTTGCTATTTGTTTTTCTGCGTTGTGTAAATCTTTATCACTTGTATAATTAATCGTCGAAGCATCAACAATAGTGACATCGTTAATACCCACAAAGCCAAGCGCGAATTTAAGATAGCTTGATGCCATATCCATTTCACTGCCTATCGGTACACCACCAGATGCCATAACAATCGTCGCTTTTTTATCTTTTAGTAATCCTTCAGGACCATTTTCAGTATAGTTAAAAGTGAGACCCGCTCTGGCAATTAAATCAACCCATGCTTTTAAAGTAGCAGGAATATTAAAATTGTAGATAGGAGAAGCAATTACGATATGATCGGCTTTCTCTAGCTCTGCCACCAGTTCATTAGAAAAATTCAGCACCTCTTTCTGCTCTTCTGTTCTCTCATCAGCTGCGGTGAAATTAGAGTTTATCCACGCTTCATTAACAAACGGCAAACCTGGTGCTACATCTCTATTAACGTTTTCTAGTGAAGGATTGCTTCCCTTTAAATAAGCAACGACTAGACCAGAGACCTGCCGAGTGATTGAATCTTCATATCGTCCGCTAGAATTTATTTGTAATAAATTTTGTATAGCCATTTTAATTCTCTCTATTGCTTGTTTGATGTAATGAACATAGTATAGAAAACAAAACCAATGGAATAAATAATCAATATATAAACTCATAGTTTCCACCAAGGAAACTATAATCTAAGATTCAGATCGTTACAAAAGGGCAGATTGATTTAAAAAACCATCCCTTAATGAAAACTATTTGCATTTAAAATTATTTTATTGATAATCATTCCTGTTTATAAATATTAAAGAAGTAATCATGATCAAGTCCCTAATTAAGCCCCTAATTACAAGTATATTAGCCCTTAGCCTTGTTGCTCCTGCTGTTACAAGTGCTGTTGCAAGTGAAGAAGTGAATGTATATTCAGCTCGTAAAGAAAAATTGATTAAGCCCCTTTTGGATAATTTCACCAAAGAAAGTGGCATCAAAGTTAATTTATTAACGGGTAAAGCAGACGCTTTATTAAAAAAACTAGAATTAGAAGGCGAGAACACACCTGCCGATATATTGATTACGACCGACGCAGGGCGATTACATCGTGCAAAAACAGCGGGGGTTTTACACGCTATCGAGTCTGAAATATTAATCAAACAGATTCCTGAAAATTTGCGTGATCCAGATAACCAATGGTTTGGGATGACTTATCGTGCGCGACCTATTTTCTATGTAAAAGGCAAAGTAAAACCAGAAGAGCTTTCTAGCTATGAAGCCTTAACGGATGAAAAGTGGAAAGGACGTATTTGTATTCGCTCTTCAAATAATATCTATAATCAATCCTTACTCGCCTCTATGATTGCCGCGAGTGGTGAAGAAAAGACGGCAAAATGGGCGAAAGATTTTGTAAAGAATTTTGCACGTCCTCCGAAAGGTGGAGACCGAGATCAAATTAAGGCGGCCGCATCTGGGCAGTGTGATATTGCTATTGCTAATAGTTATTACTATGCCGCGATGATAAATGGTAAAGATGAAGCACAGAAAGCTGCAGCGAATACAGTAGCAATCTTCTGGCCAAATCAGGCGGAAGGTGATCGTGGTACTCATGTAAATGTCAGCGGTGGTGCTGTGACTAAACATGCAAAGCACAAAGAGAATGCCATTAAATTACTTGAGTATATGACCAAGCCATCTTCGCAAACCTGGTATGCCGAAAAAAATGGTGAATATCCTGTTACGGCAGACACTAAACCGAGCAAATTAATTCAAAGCTGGGGTGAATTTAAAGCAGACGATTTGAATTTATCCGCATTAGGTGAAAACAATGCAACCGCATTGAAGCTCATGGATAAAGCTGGTTGGAAGTAATTTGTCGCTGAACCCCACGAGAAACATTCTCAATAGAGCCATGCTAATCAGCATGGCTTTTCTCGTTTCATTACCTATATTAGCAGTTTTCAGCTATCTGTTTGTGCCAGCAACGGATGTTTGGAAGCACTTGGCCGAAACGGTTTTATCGGATTACTTGAGTAATTCCTTTTGGTTAATACTCGGCGTGGGTTTCGGGGTTCTCGTTATCGGTGTGCCAGTAGCTTGGTTAAACAGCATGTGCGAATACCCAGGACGACGCTTCTTCGAATGGGCTTTATTACTGCCCTTGGCTATGCCTGCTTATATCATCGCTTATACCTACACAGGTATGCTGGATTTTTCCGGACCAGTGCAAACGTTAATACGTGATGTAACAGGTTGGGGCTATGGTGATTATTTCTTTCCAGAAATACGTTCATTGGCGGGCGCAATTCTGATGTTATCGTTGGTTTTATTCCCCTATGTGTACTTACTGGCTCGTGCTGCATTTTTAGAACAATCAATATGTGTTCTAGAAGTGAGTCGAACCTTAGGGGCGAATGCTTGGCAGAGCTTTTCTCGCGTAGCGTTACCCCTAGCTCGACCCGCCATTATTACAGGATTGTCGCTGGCTCTAATGGAAACCTTGGCAGATTTTGGCACAGTACAATATTTCGGAGTATCAACCTTTACCACAGGCATTTTCAGAACGTGGTTCGGCTTGGGGGATAGTGCCGCAGCAGCTCAATTAGCTGCCTTGCTAATGAGTTTTGTCTTTGTACTGATTATGATTGAACGTTGGTCACGCCGTAAGGCGCGTTATCATCACACCACAAGCAAATATTCGGCGATTCCCAAATATAAGTTGAAGGGAAAGTGGGCTATCATCGCCGTTATCGCCTGTACATTACCGTTGGTTTTAGGTTTTATCATTCCGGTGGCACAATTGTTGTATTGGTCAATTACCGTAGGTGAGCAAAGTTTTGATCAAGACTTTTTACGGCTAGTTGGTCATAGCTTATTACTCGCCTGTCTTGCCGCTGTATTTGCCTTGGGGCTAGCGTTATTGCTTGGATACGGTAAACGTGTAGACACTCATCCGAGCGTTTCCATCGCCGCACGTATCGCCGCAATGGGTTACGCAGTGCCAGGAACCGTTATCGCCATTGGTGTTTTGATCCCATTCACGTGGCTCGATACGCAATTAAATAACGGGATCAAAAGTATCACGGGAGAATCATGGGGGCTGATGTTTAGTGGCACTTTATTCACCCTGTTGTTTGCCTACAATGTGCGTTTTTTAGCGGTATCATTGCAAACAGTGGAATCCGGTCTGGGTAAAATAAAACCTACATTGGATAATGCAGGACGTTCGTTAGGCTTAAATGCTTTCGGTGTGCTCCGCCATTTACACCTGCC
>Ga0209633_10002185_pt1 | contig 19217 bp, 24 predicted proteins | sample Cruoilmetagenom1_FD_187290 | JGI IMG/M metagenome (GOLD analysis project Ga0209633, IMG submission 187290) | Oil polluted marine microbial communities from Coal Oil Point, Santa Barbara, California, USA - Sample 1 (SPAdes) (version 2) | ecosystem: Environmental > Aquatic > Marine > Oil seeps ... | reverse complement strand
ATAGAAGAAGAATTAGTTGGGATGGAAGATGATGAAGCAAAAGAGATGTTAACAGATCTTGGTGTTGCAGAATCTGGACTAGAAAAAATAATCCACACAGCTTTTGATAAACTAGGTCTTCAAAGCTATTTTACAGCTGGAAAAGTAGAGGTGCGAGCTTGGACTATTCCAAAAGATTGTACTGCACCAAAAGCAGCTGCTGTTATACACAATGACTTTGAAAAAGGTTTTATTAAAGCAGAAGTTATAGCATATGAAGATTTTATTAACTTAGGCGGTGAAGCAAAGTGTAAAGAAGCGGGGAAACTTAAGCTTGAAGGGAAAGATTATATCGTGCAAGATGGAGATATTATGCACTTTCGTTTTAATGTTTAATTAAAACTTAATCCCTTTTCTTAATATTAGTTTAAATATATAAGTTCTATAATCAACATATATATTAAACTAAAGGTGAAATTATGCAAATAACTACAAATGGCTACACTCAAGCAAATGAAAAAGCGATACAAAATGCAACAACAAACGATAATTCTAATATTTCTGAAAAAAAAGAATTATCAGTAGAAGAACAAATTAATAAATCTGCCATAGAAGTATCCTTATCTATGAATGCTCAAATTATTCTTTTTTCTATGAATGCAGGTGATAAAATTAAAGATAATACAGATGCACAACAAAGTATATTAAACTTTCTTTCTGGAAAAACTAATGATGAAAATTTTAATCTTTCAAACACTGGTTATGAAGGGAAACCTATTACAGAGTTATCTGTTGACGAGGCAACTTCTTTAATAAGTGAAGAGGGATTTTTTGGTATTTCACAAACATCTCAAAGAGTTGCAGATTTTGTTTTAGGTTTTTCAGGAAATGATTTAGATAAACTTGAAAAAGGGAGAGAAGGGATTGTAAAAGGTTTTGAAGAAGCCAAAAAGATGTGGGGTGGAGAGTTACCTCAAATATCTTATGATACTCAAGCAAAAACCCTTGAATTAATTGATGCAAAGATTTCTGAACTAAAAGGGGAGAGTGAACCTTTATCAGAAGAATAATTTTATACAAAACTAATTTTTATTTGATTGTTCTTTAGATATACTTTTATACTTCCATAAGGAATCAACTTATAATAATTAGGATAGATTATGAAAATTACAGATGAAGAGGTACTTCAGTATCATATTGGTGGGAAAATAAGTACTAATGTTACAAAAGGTTGTGATACACAAAAAGAATTATCAATAGCATATTCGCCAGGTGTTGCAATACCATGTCTTGAAATAGAAAAAAATCCACAACTAGCATATAAATATACAGCAAAAGGAAATATGGTTGCTGTTATTAGTGATGGTACTGCAGTTTTAGGTTTAGGAGATATTGGACCTCTTGCAGCAAAACCTGTAATGGAAGGGAAACTTGTATTATTTAAAAAATTTGCAAATGTAGATGGAGTAGATTTAGAATTAGATGAACTTGATCCTAAAAAAATAGTTGATATATGTGTTGCATTAGCTCCTAGTTTTGGAGGAATCAACCTTGAAGATATAAAAGCACCTAAATGTTTTGAAATAGAAAGAGAACTTCAAAAAAGAGTAAATATCCCTGTAATGCACGATGATCAGCATGGAACTGCTATTATCACAACAGCTGCACTTATAAATGCAAGTGAACTTGTAAATAAAAAAATAGAAGATATGAAAATTGTTATTAGTGGTGCAGGTGGGGCTGCTATGAGTTGTGCAAATATGTACAAAAAAATTGGTGCTAAAAATATCCTTATGTGTGATAGCAAAGGTGTAATAAATCATAAAAGAGATGATTTAAATGAGTATAAAAAAGCATTTGTAATTGAAACCGAAGATGAAACTTTAGAAGATGCAATTAAAGATGCTGATGTTTTATTAGGTCTTAGTGTTGCTGGAACTGTATCTAAAAAAATGGTTTCACTTATGGCAAAAAATCCTATTATTTTAGTACTAGCAAATCCTACTCCTGAAATTTTACCAGAAGAGATTCTTGAAGTAAGAGATGATGCTATTATAGGAACAGGAAGAAGTGATTATCCAAATCAAGTAAATAATGTACTTGGTTTCCCATTTATTTTTAGAGGTGCTTTAGATGTTCAAGCTAAAAAGATAACAGAAGGTATGAAAATGGCAGCTGCTGTTGCATTAGCAAAACTAGCAAAAGAACCAATACCATACTATGTAAAAGCTGCTTACAATGATCAAACATTAGAATATGGGAAAAAACATATTATCCCAAAACCTTTTAATAAAGAGGTTTTAATTTGGGTATCAGCTGCAGTAGCACAAGCAGCAATAGAAGATGGTGTATCTGATATGAAAAACTTTGATATGGAGAAATATAGATGCCACTTAAGAAATATGGCTTATATCGACCATGAAGATTGTATGAATACAGATGACACACAAGATTAAATTCTTGTGTGCCTTTAATAAGTTAGCTATTCACTAACTCTTTATAAATTTTCTAAAAAATTAATTGCCATTCTTATACCAGCTCCACTACCACCAGCACTATTATATCCCCAAGCTTTATCAATAAATGCAGGTCCTGCTATATCTATATGTACCCATTTTTGTTTATTTTCATCTTTAATAAAATTATCTAAGAACATTCCTGCTGTTATAGCTCCACCATATCTTGTACTTGCAATATTACATATGTCTGATACTTCACTTTTAAGAGTTTTTTTCAAGTATCTGTTAAAATCAAGTTTTGTTGCTAACTCACCAGCTTGGTTTGCATATTTAACAACACTATCATTAAGTTCACTATTATTTCCCATAATACCACTTGTATATTCACCAACACCAACAACACAAGCACCAGTAAGTGTAGCAAAATCTAGGATATAGTCAATATCTTCTATCTCATCTTGAGCATAACATAAACAATCTGCTAAAACCAATCGTCCTTCAGCATCTGTATTTTTAACTTCAATAGTTGTTCCGTTTTTTGCTACTAATACATCATCTGGTTTATAAGCATTACCACCTATCATATTTTCAACTGCACCAATAATTCCATGAACTTCAAAAGGTAAATTTAACGTAGCAATTGTATTCATTATACCTAATACAGCACACCCACCACTTTTATCACTTTTCATACTTACCATAAAATCACTTGGTTTTAAACTTAATCCTCCACTATCATAAGTAAGACCTTTTCCAACTAAAATAATCTTTTTCTTTGCTTTTTTCTTTGCTTTGTAAGTAAGATGGATAAGTTTTGATTTATGTCTACTAGCACGACCAACTGCAAGCATTGCACCCATTCCATTTTCTTCTAAATAGTCTTCATCAAGAATTTTGCATTCCAACTCATTTTTTGTAGCTATTTTAATAGCTTCTTGTGCCATAACTGATGGATAAAAATCATCTGGTGCAGTATTCACAAAATCTCTAACCATATTTACTGAAGTACAAATAGCTACATATTTTTCAAATTCATTTTGTATCTCTTTTGTTATTTCATTCACTTCAATATAGATGTTAATATCTTCTTTTTCATCTTTTTTAGATTTGTATTTTTCAAAATTATAATTACCTAATTCAAAACCTTCTATAAAAGATGATAAATTTTCTTTACATTTGATTATTGCTGATTTATATTTTGTACTTTTCAGTTTTTTAATAGCTGTTGCTATTGCAATTTTAATACTTTCTTCATCAGTTTGTGGTAAACCAACATAAAGTTTTTTTAATTCTGGAAGTAAAATAGACTCTTCCTCTTCCCCTTTAAAATCAAGTATCTCCAAAATCTCTTTATCTGTTTTTGTTTTTTTGTTTTTAACGAACAATATCTCAATATCTGTTTGTATTTTTTTAGTTGTTAAATTTAAATTCATAATATTTCCTCTTTATTTATTTTTTTATCTTTTTTTGTTGCAGTAGAAAAATAATATAATATACTTCCAGCAATTATAATTCCAAATGGAAGTGCTATATACCAATATTCTTTTGCAATCTCTAATACTTTAAGTATCTCTTCACCAAAATACCATATAGGAACTATAGTCATAGCAGCCCAAACCCAAGCACTTAAAATATTTATAAATGCAAACATTTTTGCACTATATCGAGTAAGTCCTATAGAAATAGGGATAACTGTTCTCATACCATACATATATCTTTGTATAAATATTATTGGCCACCCATATTTCTTAAGAAGAAGATGTGCTAATGCAAATTTTCTTCTTTGCCCTTTAAAATTTTTATGTACATAAGATTTATTATATCTTCCAATATAAAAATATATTTGATCTCCTACAAATCCTCCAAGTCCTGCTACAAAAATTGCAATTGGTAACCACATATCACCAGTATGACATAAAAGTCCACCCATAATAAGTCCCATTTCACCTTCTAAAATACTCCATGTAAAAAGAATTATATATCCATGCTCTTGCATTAAATATAAAAATTTTTCATTAAGTCCCTCAACTGGTGCATAATAAAGGTTATACCCAAGATAAGAAAAGAATATTACAATAATTACACTTGCTATTTTCCCTGAGTTTTTTTGTAAAGATTTCATACTCTACCTAATCAAATTTCAAAATATTTTTAGCTTGAATCATATCTTTGTCACCTCGACCTGATAAGTTAACTATTATTGTTTTCCCTTGAAATCTCTCTTTTGCTTTTTTAAGATAAGCAATAGCATGACTAGATTCAAAAGCTGGAATAATCCCCTCTTTTTGACTCAACCAAACAAATGCATCCATCGCTTCATCATCTGTAATATTATCGTACTCAACTGTTCCTAAATCATTGTGATATGAATGTTCAGGTCCAATACCTGGATAATCAAGCCCTGCACTTATACTATGTGCCTCTTGCACCTGTCCATCTTCATCTTGTAAAAGATAAGAACATTGTCCATGTAAAACACCAGGAGTTCCTTTTTTTAAGCTACAACCATGTTTATCTGTCTCAATTCCAAGTCCCCCTGCTTCAATTCCAATACAAGTAACTTTTTTATCTTCAAGAAAATGACTAAACATCCCTATAGCATTAGATCCACCTCCAATACAAGCTAGTACATAATCAGGGAGTTTCCCCTCTTTTTCTAAAATTTGACTTCGTGCTTCCCATCCAATGATAGCTTGAAAATCACGTACCATCATAGGATAGGGATGAGGACCTGCAACAGTTCCTATTATATAAAAAGTATCTCTTGCGTTAGTTACCCAATATCGTATTGCATCATTCATTGCATCTTTTAAAGATTTACTTCCTGATTCAACAGAGATAACTTTAGCTCCCAATAGTTTCATGCGAAACACATTGAGTTCTTGACGAGCCACATCTTTTGCACCCATAAAAACAGTACATTCTAGACCCATTAAAGCAGCAATTGTAGCAGTTGCAACACCATGTTGTCCAGCACCAGTTTCAGCAATAACTTTAGTTTTTCCAAGTTTTTTTGCTAATAACCCTTGTGCAATAACATTGTTTATTTTATGAGCTCCTGTATGGTTTAAATCTTCTCTTTTTAAATATACTTTTGCACCTATTTCATCACTAATATTTTGGGCTAAATACAATGGATTTGGTCTTCCTACATATTCTAGTAATAGATGATTTACTTCCGCCCAGAACTTTTTATCAAATCTATATTTTTTATACTCGACTTCTAGTTCTAAAAGTATTGGCATCAATGTTTCAGGAACATATCTACCTCCAAAAATTCCAAAATGCCCATTTGTATCAGGGTCATGAATACTTGGTTTTGGTATATAACTTGCCATATAAATTAATCCTTTTAAATATCTAGTACACTATAAACAGGTGAATATTTTTTTACTTTTTCATCCCCTGCCAAAAATTTTAAGTTCATTAAAAAACATGTTTCTATTAAGTTTGCTTTTGTATCAAGTACAAGTTTAGCAGCTGCTGTTGCTGTTCCACCTGTTGCACATAAATCATCTATAATTAAAACGTTCGCATTTGTATTGTTATGAAAAGCATCAAGATGAATCTCAACTTCATCAAATCCGTATTCTAACTCATATTTTTCACAAATTGTTGTACTTGGAAGTTTTCCTTTTTTTCTAATAGGAACAAAACCAATACCAAGCCTATCAGCTAATGCTGCACCAAATATAAAACCTCTTGCATCAAGTCCTGCTATATAATCTAAATTCATATTTTTATATCTAGCTTCTAGATGATCCATAAGAAGCTTGTATGCCTCTTTGTTATTTAGTAAAGTTGTGATATCTTTAAATACTATACCAGGTTTTGGAAAATCTGGTATATCTCTAATGCTATTTAATATTTCTTTTCTCTGTTCTTCTGTTAAAATTTCCATTTATATTCCTTAAAAGTTATCGTCAACAATTTGGCAAATTGTGTGTATAAAAAGTATGTGCATCTCTTGTATTCTGGGTGTATTATCACTTGGAACCACAAGATTGATATCACAAACCTTATTCATAGCACCACCGTCTCTACCACTTAGACCTACTGTACTACAGCCAATCTCTTTAGCTAATGTTAATGCACTAATGATATTTTTACTATTCCCACTCGTACTAATACCTATAAGCAAATCCCCTTTAGAAGCTAATGCTTCAGTTTGTCTATCAAAAACCCTATCATATCCATAGTCATTTCCAATAGCAGTTAAAGCACTTGTATCAGTTGTAAGAGCAATTCCAGGAAGCCCTCTTCTTTCAGTTTTATATCTTCCTGTTAATTCTGCAGCAAAATGTTGTGCATCTGCAGCACTTCCACCATTTCCACATATTAATATTTTATTACCATTTTTTAAGGTTTCAACAACTATTTTTGAAACATCTTCTATAGTGTTTTCCATATTGTTTTGAACAACTTGAATCGTTTTTAGATGAGATTCGAACTCTTTTTTTATAGTTTCTAACATAATTTATCCAATATTTTAAAGTTGTTAGATTCTATCTAAAATAAGTTTACTCTTTTATAATATTTGGTATATCTTTTATTGAATCTACAATATAGTTTGCTTTTGAATTTTAATAACTTATTTTTTGTAAATTAATATCTCTACTTTTTGATTGTCTATACTTCTATTATGCTCCATAACTTTATATGAAGTATCTATATTTTTAATATTTGTTATATTTTTATTTAATATAAATATTTTTGTATTTTGGGCTCTTGCTTGGGCTAGTTGTTTGTTACTTGAGTAGTTGTCTTTTGCATCTTTTTTAAACTCTTGTGATGTTGCATATCCTATTATATTTACTTTTAACATTGAGCTATTTGTTTTAAATAAATCTGTTATTATAGTTTTATTATTATCAACTATTTTTGCTTGGCCTGGACTAAATGTAATTATATCTTTATTATGTAGTTTATATTCTTTTGTTGTATTTAAATCTTTTGTAGCATTATATATTTTTTCTACTCTTTCATCTTCAAACATCTCCCACTTACCTATCCAAATTGTTAAAATTGTTACTATCAAGAAGATAATAGAACTTACTAAAATGTATAATAGGTTTTTTAAGATTTTAGATTTTGTAGTAAAATGATTTATTATTGTACTTTTAATATCAAAATATGTCTCTTTACTAATGACATACTCCCCGACCCAAGGGTACGGGGTATCTCTTCTCTACAAATCTAACTTTAATTGTCCTTGATATATTTTAGAATAATTTTTTGAATCAGAACCTTGATTCTTGATATAATTTTTAATTGTATCTTTACTTGCATATAACCCTACTGTATTAGCATAGTATCCACTTGTCCAAAGGCTTGAACCCCACATCTCTTTTTTTAATTGTGGATATTCTTTAAATATTTCTCTTGCTGTTATACTTTTTATTGTTGTAACTATTTTTGTTACTGTTATTGCAGGTACACTTTGTACTAAAAAATGTACATGATCTTTATCGTTGCCTATTTCTACAAATACTATCTCATATCTTTCAGATATTTCAATACAAACATCTCTTAATGTTTTATCTATATTATCATCAAATATTTTCTTTCTATATTTTGCGGGAAATACTAAATGATATAGTAATAAAGTTTTATTATGACTCTTGTATATATGTTCATCACTCATAAAATATTATATCATAACTTTATACGACCCAAGGGTCGGGGAATTAGACCCCTCTTAGATTAATATTATCAAAGATATCAATGGTAATCAAAATGTTGTAGGAAATGCTGTTAATAATGCCTCTAGGATGTTATCAGGTGCTAATGATGGCTCAATAGTAATAAGTAAAGAGTTTTATGAAAAATACTTAAAAAGATTTGCTAGTAATAGTAATACAATCATTCCTATTAATGATATATTTTCTTTCAATTTAATTGATGAAGATAGTGTTATAGACAAGCATGGTTATGAACACTTCATATATAGTATTGTTCTATATAAAGAAAATGTTGCGTATGGTATAGAAAGTAAAATATTAAATAAATATTTCACAAATATATACTCAACTGAATATCCAAAAAAAGAAAACTTCTATAATAGTTTTATAGAAAAAGTAAAACATTGTGATTCTCTAGTACTTTTTGGGATATTCCATCCATCTACAATAAATATTTTAAAGAACATTGATACTAATGCGAATAAAGAGATTCATGTTGATATATTTTATGCATCTGATATTTTACTAGATGAAATAAAAAACTTTTTTAAGACCAATATAGATGAATTAAATATAAAAAGTAAAAAACAATCTTTACAAGATATAACAACTTGGTATAGGCAACATCCAAATAAAAAAAACATCAAACTAAGAATTTTTGAATATCAAATGTTTTATCCTTTTGGATTTTCTATGATTAATGGTAATATTCCAAAAAAAGGATTTATTCATTTTTCAAATTATATTCTTGGAGTTTTACTAGAACATACCCCTTATGTTGAAGTAGAATGGAAAACAAATAATATGCCACCTATTTATAAGTTTTATCATGATTATATAAATTCCATTGTTGTAAAACAAAAAAATATTATAAAATTAGATTTAATGAAGGAAAGAGAAAATGAATGAATTTAAACATTGGGAAAAAAAAGCTAGTGGATGGGTTTTTTTATCTCATGCTTCAGAAGATTATGAATTTGTAAAAGTTATTAGAAACTATTTAGAAGAGAATGGTTTTAGTGCGTTAATGTTCTATCTAAAAAGTTTAGAAGGTTCAGGGAATGAAAGTATGATAGAAAATCTTATCTTTGCAGAAATAAAAGCGAGAAATATATTTGTACTATGTAAAAGTGATGATGCAAAAAAATCTAAATGGGTAAAAAAAGAAGTTATGGAATTAAAAAGATATAATCATAAAATATTTAAAACCCTAGATATGAATATGCTCAAATACAAAAAAGCTACAGCTTTATCAGTTTTAGATGACTTATTAAATCTTTCATCACTATATTTTATTAGTCATTCAAGCGACGAAAATAAGATTGATAAAATATATAAAGCTTTGAATTCAAAAGGTTTTAGAATATTTAAAAATAACCCAAATGAAACCTCCCGAAGATCAAATAAAAATGAACACTTTAATGAAGCAATAAAACAAGTTTCAAAAAATGGAACAATATTAATTTTTTTGAGTAAAAATGTATTGAAATCAAAGTGGTTTTGGAGAGAAAAAGATTTTGCTCTTGAAAACCAAAATAAAAACTCTATTATTCCTATAATAATAGATGATGTTAATATTCATGAATTTCCAGCTTTTGCTTATTCTAGCAACTACATTAATCTAAATGAATTTAATTTATATAAATCAAGGGGAGAAAAAAATATAGTAGAATTTGACAGAATAATAGATACATTAGATAAAGACTATAATCATGATGGTATAGATATTCTTTATAATATAAAAAATAAAATACTGCACAATAATAAATTTGAAGATAGCTATAAGAAAGCTAAAAATGATTATATTTTCGATTTCTTTATTGAATATCTTTATATTAGAATCAATAAAATTGTACATCAAAAGAATATAAATGAAAAAGCTTTTGAAACACCAGATACAATCAATGTAGATTATTTTGAACAAGAGGAAAACTACAATAATAATGAATAAATTAAAAAAAACTGAGCCATATGAATATTATTGGAAGTTTGCAGTTGAACGGCAAAATATATTTTTTAATAGAATCAATCATGTGAATAGTCAATATTTTACAAAAGATACTATATTACAAGAGTATAAATTTACTAATGCGTATAGAGCATCAGATAGGGTATCTCAATTTTTAATTAAAAATGTTATTTATAAAGATATTGGATATTCAAATGAAGATATCTTATTTAGAATATTACTTTTTAAACTATTTAATAAAATAGAAACTTGGCAGTATTTAGAGTCACAACTAAACGATATAAGATATGATTCCTTCACATATAAACAATATAACCAACTTTTAGATAATTATATGAAAAAAGGAAATGTTGTTTATTCCAACGCATATATGATGCCTTCAGCAGTAAAATTTGGACAACAACGAAAACATGCTAATCATTTACTACTTTTAGAATATATGATGAAAGATAATCTTACGGAAAAGGTTTTACATATTAACTCTTTACAAGATTTATATTTATTACTCTTATCGTATCCTTCGTTTGGAAAGTTTTTAGCTTTTCAATATGCAATTGATATAAACTATAGTAATTTGACTAATTTTTCTGAAAATGATTTTATAGTTGCTGGTCCAGGTGCTATAGACGGTATTTCTAAATGCTTTTCAAATTATAAAGACTTTTCTTCCGAATATATTATAAAATATATGACGGAAAGGCAAGATGAAGAATTTCAAAAGTATGATTTAAATTTTAAGTCACTTTGGGGACGAAATCTTCACTTAATAGATTGTCAAAATCTTTTTTGTGAAATCAGTAAATATACAAGAGTGGCTTTACCACATATAGAAGGCAAAGCAAAAAGAACTAGAATAAAACAAAAATTTAAACAAAACCATACACCTATAGAGTTTTTTTATCCACCTAAATGGAACATCAACCAATATATTAAAGGAAACTAGTTTGAAAGTATTTGAAGGTTATAGTGCATCAGAAATATGGAATCAAGGGTATGACTATATATTAGATCAAAAAGAACCTTCAATACAAGCTAGTAGAATAGGTACTACAATTGAAGTAATGAAAAGTTGTTTTTCTATTAAAAACTCTAGAGATAGATGGGTTTTAAATAGAAAGCCTATGATAAGTCCAGCTTTTGCAATTGCAGAAGTTTTTTGGATATTAGACGGAAGTGACAAAGCTGACTTTATAAATACATGGAACCCTCTATTAAAAAAATACGCGGGGAATGCTCAACACTATCATGGTGCATATGGACAAAGATTGCGATATAATTTAGGTTTTGATCAAATTGAAAGAGCATATAAAACTTTAAAAAACAATCCAGACTCACGTCAAGTTGTGCTTCAAATATGGGATGGAGTAAAGGATTTACCAAAAACAAATGGTCAACCAAATAATGCTGATATACCTTGTAATACGACTTCACTACTTAAAATAAGAGATAATAAACTTGAGTGGTCTCAAATAATGCGTAGTAACGATATATTTAGAGGTACTCCTTATAATTTTGTTCAGTTTACAACATTACAAGAAATAATAGCTGGTTGGTTAAATGTTGATATTGGAGAATACTTTTACTTTACTGATAGTTTGCATATTTATGAAAATGATTTAGAAAAATTTTCTAAAAGGAAGGGGTTACTCAATTTAGCTAATACAGATAACTTACTATTCTCAAAAAAACAATTTGATGAATTCTTTCCAAAATGTATGAATATTTTGAAAAAAATATATAAAGATGGTGTTAAAAATGAAGATATTTTAGATTTACAAAATGATAATGTTATACCACAAGAGTATAAAAATTTATTATCTTTACCTCTTGCTTATATAGCATTAAAAAATAATGATTTTGAACTAGTACAAAACTGTGAAAGTATTTGTACTAATAATCTATTATTAACAATTTGGAAACTATGGAAAGAAGAAATATATAAAAAAGTTTAACTATATTTTCCATCGTGTCTTTTAAATTTCTCAAACCAAATGGGATCAGCATGATAACCTTTGGGATACTCTTCTAAAATATTAAACAAAGCACGTATACTATCTTTATTTTTAATATATTTACGACCTTGTCTGGGTACACATATATGAGATATATGTTCTTGTGGTAACTCAATATGATTTCTACCAAAATAATAAAAATTTGTAGATAATAAAACATACTCTGATTTAGTATCTCTATCTAAGTTATCATAATTAATTGTACCATCTTCATGACTATGATGTGAATTCGCTTGGAACCAAATATTGTTATTATCTTTATAATAAATATTATCTCCATACATTTGAATTAAACTCCCATTCATAATGGGTTTTTTATTATTATACTTTGGATCATTCCAATACTCGTTGTAAGTAATTTTATCACTAACCTGCATTGCATAAATCAAACGATGTTGGCATTTTAAGGATTTAGAACCTGTACCAAAAATCCAATCACCAATATTTGCATATTCACGTATATCTGCTTTACATGTTGCCAAAGTACATTTTCCATGAAATGGATTTGGTGCGAAACCATAATCTCTTGATATTACATATGATATGTATTTCATTAACATACTCCATATGCAGGACTATATGGACTACTAGTTCTAGGACTATCATCTGGCTCATACCATTTGTTCTCACCTTCTATTGTTCGAACAATGTTTTTTGAATTCCAACCAACTAATGCATGCCCATATTTATTTAAATTATCAGGAACATCTGCCCCTGAAGCACCATTTATATAAACTCCGACGATTCTATTCTTTTTTTTATAAGCTTGTTCAATTTCCCAGTTTACCCATTTTCTTGTATGAGTTTGAGATCCAATTAATACTATACAAGTACTTGACCATTGTAACCTAGACCTTAACAGTTTTTTTATATATTCTGGGCTTTTGGCTTTATTTGGTTTTGTACTATCAATGGAAGCATTTTTAAGTTGATATCCGTTGTTATTCATCAGAGTTTTAAATTTTTGTATATGGGGATCATCTTTATTGTAATGACTAATAAATACATTTTTTATTTTTTTATCCATAAATCCCCTTTTTATTATATAAGAAATTTTATCATAAGCAGAGGCATTTTAATTCGCTTCAAAGTATTTTGATAGATCATCAGTATCATAATCTTTTAAATGTTGTCTAATTTGTTCATCTAATTCATTTGGAAAAACTACTTTTATAAATGGTAAAAACTGTTGAATAACTGGAATAATTTCCATAAAATCAGTAATATAAATAGTCATAATTTCATAATCAGGATGTTCACTTGGTCTTATACTTTGTTTTTTGGATAATGGTCTACGATGAAAATATTTAGATATCTCTTTATGGATTTCTAATTCAACAAGTTTAGGTTCTTTATCTTTAAAATGTGCATTTATTGCACCATCAAGTTTATCCTGTATGTTATTTTCCATAAATTCAAATATACTTCCCTCTAATTGAATATCATTTATCCCTTTTAAATAATATGTTTTAAGCTGATTATCTTTTAAATCTATTACTAAAACATACCAATAACCATCAAACATAACAATTTTTATAGGATTGATTAGTCTTATTTTTTCTTTATACACACAAATCAGTGTATTTTTAGACTTAATTGCATTTTTAATTATTGCAAATTTAGAATCATCTTTTTTAGATATTTTCTCAAAATTTGTTTTTTTATAAATTTCATAAGAAGTTCTTTTTCGAAATCTATTAAATAATATTTTGGTAAATGTGTGAAAGTCTGTACCAAAACTTTTACTATGTTCTTCTAAAATATCTATAGTTATTATCTCTTCTGCTGATAATAATGTTTCCGATAATATATTTTTATTAGCATACCATGTATTAGTTGATTTACTAAACTGTATGTTATCTGGGTAAAGTTTTTTCAAGTGTTTAGTGATGTTATCATGAATAGTTCTATGTGGAATATTATATTCTTCAGATAATTGTTTTGTTGATAAATTTTCACCATATGATAATTTTTTTAATAGTATTGGAAGTAGTTTAACTATATTTTGATTAACTCTCATTTTACCCCATATACAACTTAAATAATATTTGATTACTATATCAGCTTAGTAACTCAACAATATAATAAATGATTTTAATATCATCTAATAGTATAACATAAAATAATATATAAATTGTCACATGATTTAAGTTTATTTAAAGATATAAAATCTATTTTATTTGTACTTGTAATAGATAGTTTAAAATAAGATTCTATTTTTTTAAATTATCAATAAATTAAATATTATCATTTGATATCATATTTAACAAAGAGTATTATAAAAGTTGTGTGACAGTTTCCCTAAAAGGATACTTCATAATAGTTATAAACTCTTACTTTAGACTTTATATAGTGCATTTTTAGAATTGATTTGAATTTACTTTTTATGTTTATAAAGTTTTAAAAAATTACTTCTTGTTTTGTGATGGAATAAAGTCATTTACTTCCATATTAAAAGCTTGAGCAATTTTAAAAAGATGGATTAAATTATACGATACATTATGTTTTCTAGTTTCAATTTTCGCAATATAATTAGGAGAGTTAAATTCAAGTAATTGAGAAAGTTTTAATTGACTTATACCTCTTTTCTTTCTTTCAATTTTAACATTTTCAACAATTTCATCAAGAAATTTATCTGGATTAGATTCGTGCAATTTAGTACCTATATTTTTTAATAGATATTACTATGTAAAAAGATGTAATACCAAACACTTATAAGTGTTTATTTATAGTTATTTAATTATAATTGTCAAAGTTTTCAAAAATATGTCAATTATTTGATAAATTATAAAATAAAATTCGCAAAGGAAAAAAATGAAAAAAAAGTATTTTGTTATCTCATTATCAGTTTTATTACTATCAGGATGTACTAAAGAGATGGAATCTCTTCTTCCTCCAGTTCCTGGTATTAAAAATATGTTTGTAAAAAGTAAAAGTGCTGACCAACAAATAAAAGAAAGTCAGGATAAGCTATTAACAAAATCATTCATTGACAAAAAAATTGATAAAGTAACATCTATAGAACAAGAACAAGTAGGAATAAAAATTGAAAAAAATAGACTTTACCAAACTGATAGCTATATATATTATAGCAAATCAAAAAACTTTTATAGAAATTTAGCACAAGAGTTTTTAGAAGATGAAGTTGCCAAAATATATATTAATGCAATAAAATCAAGAGGTAATGGTTATATTATTTATAATGGTAATGGAAATAAAATGATTTTAGGTGCTTTAGTAGGTGGCGAAAAAAATTTAAAAATGAGAGATGAATTTGGTATCTATGTATATGATTCAGATTTTGCAATTATTGAATATGATTCTGAGGGGAATAAAGTAAGTGCATTAGTTAGACAAGCCAATATCGAACCAAGTAGTTTAGGTATGGCTATGGGCGATAATGATCCTGCTGTAACTATTCATCAAAGAATTTATATAGTATTTAAACAACAAATAAATAAAATTGATTTATCTTTAGATAAAAATAGATTAGATAATTCTGAATATAAACGTGCTAATATGCCGCAAATAGAAAATAACTTAAAGTCTATATCTAATCAACAGCCTGTTTCTACAAAATCAAATACTGAAGAGATAAAAGAATTATATGAACTTTATAAAGCTGGTGCCTTAACTAAAGAAGAATTTGATTTAGAGAAAAAGAAAGTATTAGAAAAATCAAATAAAAATGATAGAGCAACACCAGCTTCAGAAAACTCAAAAAGTGTCCAAAATCCATTTGAACTTATGATTGTTCAAAAATTTAATGAAGAACATGGAACAAGTTTTATTACAATGAAGGAAGTTCAAGACTATATACAGTCAAAACAAAATTAATAATATTGAAAAATAAGACAAAATGAAAAAAACAATAACACTACTAACCTTATCAATTTTTCTATTTACAAGCTGTGCTGTAAAAGAAGATGATAATTTAGCAACAAAAGCTGTTAAACATACAGTAATGACACCAATATATGTGGGTGAAGCATTAGACAAGGGTGCAAAACTTGCTGTAATTGTACCGTTAGCTCTTGTAGCTTCTTTGTTTAAACCAGATTTCCCAGATATAGCAAAAGGTGAAAGAAAATATAAAAAACTAGAACAATATAAATCATTTGCTGTTGTTATAGATAGTAAAGAGTTATCTGTATTTGGTTATTCAAGACCTCAAAAAACACAAGAAGAAGCAAATAAAGTCGCACTTGAAACTTGTGATGAATATCGAGGGTATAACGATGTGAAAGCCCAATGTGTATTATATTTTATAGGGGATGAAAAACAATTGGAACTAGCAACTCTACTCCCTGAAGAAACTAAACAAGTAAATAATGAAACTCAACCAATACAAAACATTGAATAACTGAAAAAAGGGATAAAAAATAAAATGATACATTAACAATAACTTCAAATCAAATCAAAATAAAAAACTATAAAAGAGGAAAAAAATGAAAAGTAAAAATAAAGTACTTAAGGGATTAAGCGTTGTTGCAATTGTTGGATTATTATCTGGATGTGGTTCTTCTGTAGCTCCTGAAACACCTGTTAATGCAAAAGATATAAAAATAGAAAAGTTAAAAGAGTTATATCCTAGCTTGAATATAACACAAAAAGATTTAGATGAGGGAAATATACTTTTTAGTGGAGCAAGTGGTGACTACTCAATGTTAAGTATGGTTAAACAAAACAATCACTTAAGATCAGGTATTCAAAAAGCGGCACTTGATACATTAAAATCAGGAAAAAAATATTTTGAAGTTATTGAACCTAAAACACTAGCTGATAAAAAACTGACAAATTATGAACAATTTAGCAAAGAGTGTTTAAGTGATAATCCATTTGGTGGAAGTGATTCTTGTGATATTACAAATAGTTCATTTTTTCTACGAACTAGTGGAGTATTGGGACACTTTATTGACAATGGAGCAAAAGCAAAACTTCTTATTAAAACATATAATGAAAAACTATCTGATGTAAGTGTATTTGATGCTAAAGAGATTCTAGAATCTATGAAAGCAAAAAAAGAACTACAAGAAAATGCAGGGAAGTATTAAAAAGTTACCTATTACACAAAAACCGCTAACCAAATAGTGGGGTTTTGTGTATAAACCACCTGATGTTTTTGATGGGCTTTGATATACAAAGAATCTCCAACATTAAGGTGATATAACTCTTGATTTTCATAGAGAATTTGAGCAGAACCTTGAACTATCAAGACAAACTCATCCTCCTTTTGATCATACCAAAAATCTTTTGGTGTGGTTTGTCCATAGGATACAATTCTTTCTATCTTGATATTTTTATTTGAAAAAATAGTTTGAAATAGTTCATAATTTGAAAACTCTGGGATATCTTTGAGAAAATGAAAAAGACGGTTACTCATAACTTACAATCGCAATGACTATTACTTGAAAAGCCAATAAAAACCATATCACTTGAGTAAAGTATTTCTCATATAACTCATCAATCAACTTCCTCATCACAAATCTCTCTAGCCAACTCTTTAAACTTCTGAAATTTCTGATTTTCAATATATAACTTAAGCCAACTCTCTACCCATGTTGGTGTAACTGATGTTGTCCAGTTATTACATGTAGAGTATGGGACACTACTTAATTCACAAAACTTTTTAACATTGAGATCAGCTTCTAATAATAATTCTTTAAATTTTTTATATTCCATAAGATGATTATAACTAAAAAATATCTTAATTAGCAAATATAGTTTTATTTTTAATCCATAATAGATTATTTGTTCTTGACAAAGTAAATCTAAATAGGATATAATTATATTATATAAAATCCAATTAGGATTAAAAAGGAGGTATTATGAAATTCTTAGAACTATTAATTACTACTTTTCTCTCTGTCAGTGTAGAAAAAGTAATAAATTTTTATTTGAATATGCAGATATCTTTTTTATGAAGGAAGATATCTCTTCGTTGATGTTTATTAAAATTGATCTAAATAAAGGAGTCAAAGATGGATTGTAAAAAAGAAAAATCAAAAGTGATACAGGGATTACTATTATTGTTAAGTACTACCAATAATTTAAAAATAAGTTCTAAAAAACATTAATATAGCAAGTAATTAAACATAACTTATGATATAATACAGCATGAAAAATATAACAAACTTAACACCAAAAACAATAGCAGAACTAGAAAATATCATTAAATTTAATGATAAATTCAGAGCAAGAAAAAGAGCAGAAGCAATACTTTTAAGTTATAAAGGTAAAACAGTAAATGAGATTATTAATATACTTGATTTAAAGAAACAAGCAGTATGGAAATGGTTTAGAAACTTTGAAAAAGATGGAGTAAAAAGTTTGCATGAAAAACCAGGTCGTGGTAGAAAATCACCACTTAGGGATTTAAAAATAGATGAAGTAAAAGCTATTGCTATAAACTGTCCATCTGTTCCAATAGTTAATGCAAAAATTAGAGCTAAATATAAAATAAAAGTATCCAATGAAACAATGAGAAAATTTTTAAAAAATCTGCCACTTAAGTTGGACAAGAGTTAAGAAAGTCCCTCCAAAGAAACCAGATGAAGAATTATATAATCGAAAAGTCAAGAAGATTATACAATATGAAAATCTAGAATCTAAAGGTAAAATAGATATATTCAGATTTGATGAGAGTGGCTTTTCTCCAACATCTAATTGCCCTTATTTATGGTCAGAAGTAAATAATACAGCTAAAGTAAAAACACTATCAATAAAAAGAATAAATGTTCTAGGCTTTCTTAGCAGAAATGGTACTTTAAAATCATATATTGCTGATGGCAAGGTTAATAGTGATAAAGTAATTGAAGTATTTGATGATTTTACAACCACACTTACGAAGCCTACAGTAGTTATTCTTGATAACGCAAGTTACCATAAAAGTAAAAAGTTTAAAGCCCAACTATCAAAATGGTCAAATCGTGGATTAACCTTATTATATCTACCACCATACTCACCACAACTAAATATAATTGAGATATTATGGAAGTTTATGAAGTATTACTGGATTGAATATACTGCTTATTTAAGTTATGATAATTTACTAAAATATGTAAAGAAAATATTTAATAATTATGGAACTGGCGAAGATGAATATTTTATTAATTTT